>JAEEGL011885044.1_pt1 | contig 10147 bp, 9 predicted proteins | sample 9134231 | NCBI WGS metagenome assembly JAEEGL01 (sample SAMN16246548, study PRJNA631951) | gut metagenome | biome: gut microbiome; feature: rumen; material: fiber-attached | host: Bos | place: Iran: Karaj | collected 2018-10
TGAAACGCTGAAACTCATCGTTCGCCAGCCCCTGGAACTCACCGGCAACGCCGGCAAGTTCGACGTCAAGTGCAAAGTCACCGGCGGCGGCTTCACCGGTCAGGCGGGCGCGATCCGTCACGGTATCTCCAGAGCGCTCGTGGAAGCGGATCCGGACAGCAAAGCAGCTCTCAAGCAGGGCGGTTTCCTTACCAGAGACCCCAGAATGAAAGAGAGAAAGAAATACGGTCTCAAAAAAGCGAGAAGAGCGCCGCAGTTCAGCAAGCGTTGATCTGGTTTTTCGATTGGACTTCAGGACCCCGGATGCAAATTCGGGGTTCTTGTGGATTATAGGGGTAACGGGGACAATGTGATCCCCGGATACGGCGGGGACAATGGGCACGCGATCCGGCATAAGAAAGAAAACGACAAAAAGCGCGGCGCAGACAGTGCGCGAGGGCATGAGACTGGCGGGCGAATTGCAGCCGGGAGATATCGTGCTGCTTTCGGGCGATCTCGGCGCGGGCAAGACGCACTTCACCAAAGGCATCCTTAAAGGGCTGGGCGCGGCGGAGGACGCGGTGAGTCCGACATTTACCATTGTCAACGAACACCGCACCGGCCGCGTGCCGCTGATCCATATGGATGTGTACCGGCTGGGGGACATTGACGAACTGTACGAGCTGGGGTTTGACGAATACCTCACCGGCGAGGCGGTCGTCGTGATCGAGTGGGCGGACAAGTTTCCCGAACTGGCGGAGCTGCCGGGGCGCGTGTTCAGCGTTGACATCCGGCGGCGGGACGATATCGACCCCGACCGGCGCGAGATCCGCACAAGGCGGCCGGACGGCAGGGAGGACAATAAATGCTGATACTTGCTATTGACACTTCGTGCGCCAACGCGGGCGTCTGCCTGCTGCGCGGCGGCAATGTGCTGGGCACGGTCTCCCAGGCGGACAAACGCACCCATTCCGTGAAGCTGCTGCCGGAGATACAGGCGCTCATGGAATCGCACGGTGTTGCGCCCGCGGAGCCGGATCTGTTCGCGGTCACCACGGGCCCCGGGTCGTTTACCGGCGTGCGGATCGGGGCGGCAACGGCCAAAATGCTGGCGTACGCGGCGGGGAAGCCGCTCGTGGGCGTCAATACGCTGGACGTGCTGGCGGGGGATATTGACGGCGATGGATACGTGCTTTCGCTGATCGACGCGCGCAACCTGCGGGCGTACGGACGGCTTTACCGGGGCGGCAGGCAATTGACCCCGGGCGCGGTGGACAAAGTGACCGCGCTTATCGGCGCGCTGCCGGAAGAGGCGCGGGGGAAGAAGATCATTGTCCGCGGCGACGCGGTGCTGAACCCCGGGATACGCGCGGAAATGGCCGCTGCGGGCGATTTTGAGTTCGTGCCTGAGTCAGAAGACCGGGCATACCCGGATCCGGCGGTCCTGGCGGCAATGGCTGGCCAAATTTTCGACGCAGCCGGACGCGACGCCGCGCGCTTCGCGCCGGAAAAGCTCCGGATCGAGTATATGAAGGACTGGTGACTATGAACGGCGTCAACGATCTCCGGGCGATGATACCCGAATTTGCGCGCCTGGAAGCGGCGTGCTTCGCCGTGCCGTGGAGCGCGCAGATGCTGACGGAGTCGCTGGAGTCCGGTCTGTATATTTTCACATTTGTCAAACAAGATGATGTGCTGGCGGGCTACGCGTGCGGGCTGATCGCCGGCGACCAGGGCGAGATCGACCGGATCTGCGTGCTGCCGGAGTTTCGGCGGCGGGGCATCGGCGTGCGGCTGCTTTCCGAGCTGAAGACGGCGTTCGTTGCCGCCGGCTGCGGGTCAGTGTTCCTGGAAGTGCGCGCGTCCAACGCGGCGGCGCGGTCAATGTACGAAAAGTTCGGCTTCCGCGAGACCGGCCGGCGCAAGAATTACTATCCGGACGATGACGCGGTGCTGTACGGGACGGTGCTGTAAATTGGACAGACTGAAGCGGGCGCAGCAAATTATCACCGATTCCGGACTGGCGGCGGGCAGCGCGCTTTTAGTGGGCAACGGCCGCGAACTAATTTTTGAAAATTATGCCGGCATTGCCCGCGCGGACGGGACGCCCGCGGACAACACCACGCTCTGGCACATGTATTCCATGACCAAGGCGTTGACGGTCACCGCGGCGCTGATCCTGCTGCAGCGCGGGCAATTGCGTTTAGACGCCCCGGTGAGCGACTATATCCCGGAATTCGGCGCCTGGCGTATCTGTCCCACAATTAAAAACCTGTTCACGATGACTTCCGGGCTCACGTATTTCGGCGGGGAGGAGACGCCCGCGGAACAGGCGTTTTTCCGTGAGTGGAAGGCGGATATCGACCGCGGCGCACCGTGGGGAACAGTAAAGTTTGCTAAAAAACTCGCTGCGCTGACGCCCGCGTTCGAGCCGGGGGCCCGGTTTCAGTACGGATTGTCTCACGACGTGCTGGGCGCGGTCGTCGAGGTCATTTCCGGCAATACACTGGAGGACTTTTGCTGCCGTGAACTGTTCGAACCGCTGGAAATGCGCGATTCCTACTGGTGTCAATCCGTGCCGCTTGACAGTTCTGACCGCCTCGCGGAGTGCCTTGATTTTTTGAACAGGGGTCAGACCCCGTGTTCAAAAAATCCGTGCGCGATCCAGCCGCTGCCGGGCCGGCCGGTGCCGGGACATCCGGAGATAATTGACCCGCTCATGTTCTCCGGCGGCGCGGGGCTGGTGGCCACGGCGCGGGATTACGGCAAGTTCCTGGATATGCTGTTGAGACCGGAGGAAACGGGGATACTGACGCCGGAAACGGCGGCACTGTTGACGCGGCCGGCACTCACTCCGGCGCAGCGGGTAACGTACAATCTACCCGGCGCGGACCGCTGCCACTTCGGGCACGAATACACGTACAGCCTGGGGATGCGGGTGCTGGAGCGGCCGGATATTGACGCCGCACATGGCGGACTAAACGAATTCGGCTGGTCGGGGGCGCTGGGGACGTGGTTTTTTGTTGACCCTGAGGACGGCGTGTGGTTCCTGTACCTGCACCAGCACGTCCCCGCGGAGCACGCCCGGTTCATTCCGGAACTGCGGCGGGTGTTTTACGAGATCATCAAACGCGTTGACTGAAACGCGAAAAGGAGCGTTTATATGAAATCATCCGGTGATTCGATCGAAAAGGCGGCCGCGAAAACGGCGCGCATCGGCATATTCGGCGTCGGCCACGGCGTATACTGGGAGCAGTTCCCGGGGCTCCGGGAAAAGCTGATGGAATACCACGGGGTGTTCCGCGGCAAAGTGGAGCGGTGCGGCGTCGAAGTCGTGGACTTCGGCATGTCCGACTCCAGTCAGAAAGCATTTGAAATACTGGATCAGATACAGCGCGCGCAGCCGGATCTGGTGTTCTGCAATATGTTGACCTACGCTACATCCTCGGTGTTCGCGCCGATCGTGCGGGAACTGCGGATGCCGCTGGTATTGACCGCGCTCCAGCCGCTCAGGCATATGGATTACTCCAACGCCAGCACACGCCAGCAGTTGGAAAACGATAATATCTGTTCCGTGCCCGAGTTCACCGGCGTGGCGGAACGGATGGGGGGCCGGATCGCGGATGTGATCATCGGCACGCTGTACGGGGACAACGACGCGGACGTCCAGATCGCCGAATGGTGCGATGTAGCGCGGGTACTTCACGGTCTCAAAGGCGCGCGGTTCGGATTGATGGGCCACGTGCTGGAGGCAATGTACGACATGCACGCGGATCCCACCGCGATCTCCGCCGCCTTTGGCGTGCACGTGCCGCTGCTGGAACCGGACGAAGTGCTGGCGTTGGCGAAGCAGGTGACGGAGGCGGAAATTGACGCCCGCTGCCGCCTGATCGAGGAACGCTTCGACACGCCGGATCCGGTGTCCGACCCCGTGACGGCAAAATTGACTCCGGAAGACCTGCGCAGTTCCGCGCGCGCCTCTGTGGCACTGGACCGTTTCGTGGCGGACAACGCCCTCACCGGCCTCGCGTACTATTACGGCGGACAGCCCGGTTCGGAGCTGCGCGACCTGCTCAGCGCGTTCATCGTGGGCAATTCGCTCCTGATCGCCCGCGGCATCCCCATGTGCGGCGAATTCGACATCAAGACCTGCATCGCGATGTTCATAATGGACCGGCTGGGCATGGGCGGCAGTTTTGCCGAATTCCACCCCTTCGACTTCGACGAAGACTTCATTTTCGTGGGCCACGACGGCCCGCATCATCTGGCAGTGGCCGAGGGCAGACCGGTACTGCGCAGCCTGCGCAAATATCACGGCAAACCCGGCTCCGGCGCGTCGGTGGAATTCAAACTGCGCGAAGGCCCGATCACGATGCTGGGCATCACGCAGACGGGCCGCGGACAATTCAAATTCGTGGTAGGCGAGGGCTGGTCGAAGCACGGTCCGATCCCGCCCACGGGCAATACCAACACTCGCGGCTTCTTCGAACCGGACACACGCTCTTTCGTCAAGAAGTGGGTAATGGCCGGACCGACGCATCATTTCGCGCTGGGCGTGGGACACCGCGCGGAGGCAATACGCAAAGTCGCCGAAGCGCTGGGCATCGAGTGCGAGGTCGTCAGGTAGTTTATATCAAGTGACTATTGTATTTTATTCAAAATAATAGTAAAATATCATCGGAAGTCACGGGACAGACCCGGAGTTACTACTCTGCAGGAGGTAAGTTATGTTTTGCAGCAACTGTGGAAAGAAATTAGAAGACGGTTCGAAGTTTTGCCCTGAGTGCGGCGAAGTGTTCGTACAGGAGGCGGCAAACGCGGTCCAGCAGGCAGGCACGGAATTTGCCGGTGCCGTCGCACAGACCGCTAACGATTTCGAAAACCGTGTCGAGAACCCCGCTGCCGTCAAGGATGACAGCGCTACGGTATTTATTTCGAATACAGAAGAATCTGACCCTTCAACGGTCATGATCAACAATCAGGCGGAGGAAGCTGAGCGCGAAGCGCGCAGAATAGAGGAAGAAGCCGCGGCGCAGATCGCCCGCGCTAAAGCCAAAGCGGAAGAGGCCCGCGCAAAAGCGGAAGCCGCGAGAGCCGCCCAGATGGAAAAAGCCCGTGAGGAAATGCGCCAGAAAGCCCGTATAGATGCTACCGAGGCGGTCAATCTGGCCAACTACAAGATCTCGCAGGCGGCGCAGGTCAATGAAACGCAGAAAAAAGCCGAAGCCGAAGCGGTGCTGGCTCACCAGAAAGCCCAGGAAGTCATCCAGGCCGCTCAGGATCTGGGTGTTACCGGGATCCCCGCACTGGCCGCACTTCCCGAGGCGCAGCCGATCCGGGAGTTCTCCGATTCACCGAGACTGGATCAGCCGGTGAACTACGGCGATGCCGCTCCTCAGACATATACGGCGGAAACGGAGCCGGTCAAATATGTCCGTCCCATCGGATACATTCTCTGGCAGCTCCTGTACTCTATTCCCGTGATCGGCTGGGTCTTCCTGATCGTTCATACTTTCAGCAGAAAGAACCGCAACCTGAAATACTACGCTATTTCGTTCTGGATCCGGCTGGTCATCCTGCTGATCATCGCGGCGATAGGTCTCCTGCTGTACGTGATCTTCAGAGATAACGCGTACGTCGCGGGGTTCCGTGATAATATAGTGCGCCCGATCTGGGATATCATCGCGACCCTGTTCAAGAAATAAACCGGCTTTATTAATCGAGATCCTTCTGGTAAGGGAGTAGTATTGACTATGGATATCAAAATCATCAAAACAAACGCACCGAAAGCAAAACCGCAGGACCAGTCTAAACTCGGCTTCGGCAAGATCTTCACCGACCATATGTTCATTATGGATTACGACGAAGGTCAGGGCTGGCATGACGCGCGCATCGTACCGTACGGCCCGATCTCGCTGGATCCGTCCGCAATGATCTTCCATTACGGCCAGGGTATTTTCGAGGGCATGAAGGCGTACCGCACGCCGGACGGACGCACGCTGCTGTTCCGCCCGCAGAAGAATTTCGAGCGCGCCAACATCTCCAACGAGCGCCTGTGCATCCCGCCGATCGACGAAGCGTTCGCGCTGGAGGCTCTGAAAGAGCTGGTGCGCGTTGACATCGACTGGGTGCCTACCAACGAAGGCACGTCGCTGTACGTGCGGCCGTTCATCATTGCCGTTGACCCGCAGCTGGGCGTGCATCCCGCGAGCCACTATCTGTTTATGATCATATTGTCCCCGGTGGGCGCGTACTATCCCGAAGGGCTGAACCCGGTCAAGATCTACGTCGAAGACGACTACGTGCGCGCGGTCAAAGGCGGCATCGGTTTCGCCAAGACGCCGGGCAACTACGCCGCGTCGATCCGCGCCCAGGAAAAAGCGGCGGAGCTCCATTACACACAGGTGCTGTGGCTGGACGGCGTAGAGCGCAAGTACATCGAAGAAGTCGGTACGATGAACGTGTTCTTCGTGATCGACGGCACGGTGGTAACTCCGATGCTGAACGGCAGTATCCTGGCGGGCGTAACGCGCGATTCCTCCATCCAGCTGCTGAAGGGCTGGGGCTACAAAGTTGAAGAGCGCCGCCTGGGGATCAAGGAAGTGTACGACGCGTACAACGCGGGCAAACTGGACGAAGTATTCGGCACCGGCACCGCGGCGGTCATTTCTCCGGTGGGCGAGCTCAACTGGGAAGGCCACATCATGACCATCAACAACGGCGAGATCGGACCGATCTCCCAGAAACTGTACAACACCATCACCGGTATCCAGTCGGGCAAACTGCCTGACTTGCTGGGCTGGACCGTGGAGGTCTGAGCGCAGGGACAATTGATTAATTGATCAATAACAGGCTGTCTGAAAACTGCCGCGGCAGGCTATCGGACAGCCTCTTTTTTTGCTCGCTAACGGCTGTTTTCTGTGATATAATTGCCGCAGGGAGTGATGACGATGCTGTTCTTCTTTTTACGCCACGCAGATCCGGATTACGAACACGATTCACTGACGCCCCGAGGATTCAGGCAGGCGGAGGCGCTGGCCAAACGGCTGGCGGTGTACGGCCTGAATGAGGTGTATACGTCAAGTCTGAACCGGGCGGTATTGACCGCGAAACCGACGTGCGAGCTGCTGGGATTGACGCCGGTATTGTGCGACTGGGCGCGCGAAGATCACCCGTGGCGCGAATTGACCGTACCGCGGGAGGGCGGCGGGATCACCTGGCCGTTTTTCACCGCGAAATACAACCGGCTGTTCAACGATCCGGAGGTGCTCGCGCTGGGCCGAAATTGGGCGGATTCGCCGCTGTTCGCGGACACGACGTTCAAGCAGAGCTACGAACATACGCAGCGGGACGCGGACGCTTTCTTCCTGTCCCTAGGCTATCGCCACGATCCCGCGCGCGGAATATACATACCTGAGAAGGAGAACGGAAAGCGCGTCGCACTGTTCGCGCACCAGGGCTTCGGCATGATCTTCCTGAGCTGCGTGCTGGATATACCGTTCCCGCTGTTCAGCTCCCACTTCGACCTGAGCCACAGCAGCATGACGGTGCTGGAATTCAGCCCCAACAGCGAAGGCGTCGTCATTCCCAAAGTGCTGATGCTTTCCAACGACAGCCACCTGTATAAGGAAGGGCTGCCTACGTGGTACCAGAACGTAATTAAGATTTAAACTCTGAATAGAATTAGTTCAGTCCTGGAATAGAATTAGTTCAGTCCCGGAATAGAATTGGGTTTAGTCTCTGGATAGAATTGAGAATTAAGTATTGACCTTGGTGGTATAATATTATGAGCGGGCAAGGCCCGCAAAGTATAATAAACCGGGCGGAGCGGCGGTCTGTGCGGCAATAACAGGCTGTGCTTCGCTGCAATAAAAGGAAGGATTATCAAATGTCAAAAAAACAGTTCAAGACCGAATCGAAAAAACTGCTGGATATGATGATCAACTCCATCTATACCCACAAAGAGATCTTTTTGAGGGAACTGATCTCCAACGCCAGCGACGCAATTGACAAACTGTATTTCCGGTCATTGACGGACAGCAGCATCACGCTGAACCGTGCGGATTACGAGATCCGCATCGTACCCGACACCGCCACGCGCACGCTGGAGATCCGGGACAACGGCATCGGCATGACAAAAGAAGAACTCGAGAACAATCTGGGCACCATTGCCCGCAGCGGTTCGTTCGAGTTCAAGCGCGCGGACAACGCTGCCGGCAGCGCTGTTGACCCCGCGTCAAACACGGATCCCGACATTGACATCATCGGTCAATTCGGCGTAGGCTTCTACTCCTCGTTCATGGTGAGCGACCTGGTGACGGTGGAGAGCCGCGCCTGGGGCGCCGATGAAGCGTACATGTGGAAATCTTCCGGCACCGACGGCTACACCGTGGAGCCCTGCGACAAGAGCGACGCCGGAACCGTGGTCACTCTGCATCTGAAGCCGGATGCTGAAGACGAGAACTACAGCGAATTCCTGGACGAATGGAAACTCAAGGAACTGGTCAAAAAATACAGCGACTACATCCGCTACCCGATCCGTATGGAAGTGACCAAGTCGCGCAGGAAGGCGGACAGCCCCGAGGACAAGCCAGAATACGAAAGCTACCGCGAGGACGAGACGCTGAATACGATGGTGCCCATCTGGAAACGGCCGCAGGACCAGGTCACGGACGAGGAGTACGCAGACTTCTACCGCAATAAGTTCTACGACTACGAAGCGCCGCTCAAGGTGATCCGCCAGAAGACCGAAGGCATGTCCAGCTTTGAAGCGCTGCTGTTCATCCCGGCCCGGGCGCCCTTCGATTATTACAGCCGCGAGTACGAAAAAGGCCTGCAGCTCTATTCCAGCGGCGTGATGATCATGGAGAAGTGCAAGGAGCTGATCCCGGATTACTTCAGTTTCGTGCGAGGGCTCGTGGACAGCGCCGATCTGTCGCTGAACATCTCCCGGGAAATGCTGCAGCACGACCGCCAGCTGAAAGTGATCGGCCGCGCGGTGGAGAAAAAGATCGCTTCCGAGCTGACCAAAATGCTGGAGAACGACCGCGAGAAATACGAGCAGTTCTTCAAGGCGTTCGGACGGCAGCTCAAGTACGGGCTGTACATGGATTACGGCGCGCACAAAGACGTGCTGCAGGATCTGCTGCTGTTCAAGTCGTCGTATGAAGCGGAAGCAGTTGACAACGCCGGATCCGGGGAGGACGATAACGCGGAGAGTACGCCGGCGTACGTTCCGAAATTGACCACGCTCAAAGAATACACCGCGCGCATGAAAGAAGACCAGAAAAAGATCTACTACGCCGCGGGCGAGAGCGAGAACCAGATCAAACTGCTGCCGCAGGTGGAAGCGGTGCTGGCACACGGGTTCGAAGTACTGTATCTGACCGAAGATGTGGACGAATTCGCGCTGCAGATGCTGCGTACGTACGCGGACAAGGAGTTTCTGAACGTGCAGCGGGACGAGCTGGATATCGCCACCGAGGAAGAGAAAGAAAGCGTCAAGAAAGAGAACGAACAGAGCGCGGACCTGTTGAACTTCATGAAGGACTCGCTCGGGGACGCGGTCAACGCGGTGCGCTTTACCAACACCCTCAATCAGCATCCGGTCAGCCTGTCCAGCGAAGGCATGCTGTCAATGGGCATGGAAAAGACGCTCAAACAGATGCCCGGCGCTGAAGAGGGCGGCGTGAAGGCGCAGCTGGTGCTGGAGATCAACCTCGACCATCCGCTGGCCGGCCGGCTCAAGGAACTGTACGGCGCGGACAACGACAAGCTGGCCCGCTACACCAAGATCCTCTACGCCCAGGCGCGGCTCATCAGCGGCCTCTCCCTGGACAATCCCGCCGAGATCGGCGATATGGTCGCCGACCTGATGCTGTAATGTAGATCTGACTTAACACAAAAAAACGCCCCGGCCGGCCTAAACAGCACCGGGGCGCTTATTTATGCCCACTATTTATTTTCAATAAGCAAGCCCAGCGCGCAGCGCACGGCGGTGAATTCTTCTTCGTCGGTGGTGTATTGACCCAGCGACGTGGTGATCTGCTTGATGATCAATTCCAGTTTCTCAGAGCCGTAAAGCTGCTCAAACAGCGTAAGATACTCGAAATCCTCGATACCGTCGCGGATGCACTCGAGCCGCAGCGAACCGACCGGCTCCTCCACA
>JAEEGL011953578.1_pt1 | contig 10147 bp, 8 predicted proteins | sample 9134231 | NCBI WGS metagenome assembly JAEEGL01 (sample SAMN16246548, study PRJNA631951) | gut metagenome | biome: gut microbiome; feature: rumen; material: fiber-attached | host: Bos | place: Iran: Karaj | collected 2018-10
CTGGCGCCGGCGGACCGGAAAAAGGCCGGCACGGTATACGACCTGCCCATCCTGCTGGGCATCCTGGCCGCCTCCGGGCAGATCCGTCCGCCCGCGGAGGGAGCCGCTTTCATCGGCGAGCTTTCGCTCAGCGGCGAAGTGCGCCCGGTGCGCGGCGCCCTGCCTATGGCGATCGCGGCCGAAAAGGCCGGAATCCGGGAGCTGTACGTGCCCGCGGCGAACGCTGCGGAGGCTGCCTTCGCCGACCGGCTCACGGTCTATCCCGTGCACGACGTGCGGGAACTGATCGAACATCTGGCGGGCGAGACGCCCATCCGCCCTGCGGAGCCGCCCGAAGCCTCGCCGGAAGAACTGGCCTTTCCCGACTACTCCGAGGTCAAGGGACAGGAAAACGTGAAGCGGGCGCTGGAGATCGCGGCCGCCGGCGGGCACAACGTACTGATGGTCGGCCCGCCGGGCAGCGGCAAATCCATGCTGGCCAAGCGGCTGCCCTCCATCCTGCCGGAGATGAGCCGGGAGGAGACCATGGAATCCACCGGCATCTGGAGCGTGTGCGGGCTGACGAACGAAAAGCGGCCCATCCTCCGGCAGCGGCCGTTCCGCTCGCCGCACCATACCCTGTCCGCGGCGGCGATGGCCGGCGGGGCCCAGCTCCAGCCGGGCGAGGTGTCGCTCGCGCACAACGGCGTGCTCTTCCTGGACGAGCTGCCCGAATACCACCGGGACGTGCTCGAAGTGATGCGCCAGCCGCTGGAAGACGGGGTGGTCACGGTCTCGCGCGCGGCGGGCACGGCCGTGTACCCGAGCCGGTTCATGCTCGTATGCGCCATGAACCCATGCAAATGCGGCTGGTACGGCCAGCCGGGCGGGCGCTGCCGCTGCAGCGAGAAGTCCGTGCGGGAGTATCACTCCAAGCTCTCCGGCCCGCTGATGGACCGGATCGATATCATCGTGGAAGTCCCGGCGCTGGCATATGAGGAACTGCGGAGCCGGCCGGAGACCGAGACCTCCGCGGATATCCGCCGGCGGGTGGACCGGGCCAGGGAGGTCCAGAGGCGGCGCTTCGGGTCCGGCACGGCCAGCAACGCCGGCATGGGGCCGAAGGAGATGGACGCGTACTGCACGCTGACCCCGGAGGGAGAGGAACTCATGCGCTCCGCCTTCGAGGCGCTCGGGCTCACAGCCCGCAGCCACGACCGGATCCTCCGCGTGGCGCGGACCATCGCGGACCTGGACGGCGCGGACGCCATCGAGCCGCGGCACCTGGCTGAGGCCGTGCAGTACCGCACCTACGACCTGATCACCTCCGGCGAGATCCAGATCCGGGAATGAGAAAACAAGGGACAGGCTGCCGCGCAAAGGAGGGCAGGGCATGAGACAGATCAAACGATCAGCGGCGCTGCTGCTGGCCGTGTGTTTCCTTCTGGCCGCATGCAGTGCCTGCGGGGCCGGGACGGCGCAGTCTGCCGCGGAAGAGCCGCAGGCGGAAGCCGCTGCTCCTGCGGCTTCTGCAGAGCCAGCCGCGGAGCCAGAAAGAGCGGCTGCATCGCCTGCCGAACAGTACCGGGCGGCGGCGGAAAAGCTGGATGCCGCCCCGCAGGCGGAGATCCGCCAGAAGCTGCAGGCGGAGTACTCCGTGGGTGGCTTAACGGTGGAGGAGAATACCGTCCGCACGGTGCAGTACACCGGCGCAGGCACCGGCGGCATGACCGCGCACGTCTCCGAACTGATCATCCTTGGGAGCGACCGCGCCGCGTACGACCTGGTCTACCATGACGGTCGTGTTTTCGCGAAGCTGGACAAGGCGCGCTGCTATGCCGACGTTACGGAAGAAGAGTTCCTCGCCGGCCAGATCCCGGCTGTGATGCTGGATGAGGCGCGCTATGAAACGGTCTCCGCGGAGGACGCCGCGGGCGGGACCCTGCTGCACTTTTCCGGCGCCGCCGAAGGCGAGCCCTGGGCGTGCCCCGAGGGCGCGGAGCTGACGGACGCCGCCGGCACCGCCCTGCTCAATGAAAACGGGGAGATCGCCGCCTATACCTATGAACTGGCTTACAGTTACGGCGGCTCCGAGATCCGAAAAGCCTGGCAGGCCGACGTCAGCACGGCGCAAGGCGTGGAGATCAAGGCGGAGGTCCCCGAAGACACGCAGGGTTATGAGGCGGTGGACGACGTCTCGGCCGCCGTGATCCTTTTCCGCGCCGCATGCGCTCTGGAGAAGGCGACGGCCGTTACGGCCAACATCGAGCGTTACCTGATCAGTGATGCCACGGGCATCGTGAAGGTCGACCGGCAGGAAGTCAACTGGTACGACGACGGTTCGTATATGGATAAGGAGACCGTCGACATGTACGTGACCTCGTACCAGACCGGGGAGTCGGATTCCGGCGGCATGGAATACTCCTACCGCGACGGCCGGATCACCGCCACCTACAGCGACGGAGAAACGGAAAGCTATGCCTATCCGGAAGCCATGATCCGCGAGATCGACCGCTCTACGATCGGGCAGTATATGCCGGAGCCCTCCGATCTCCGCGGCGCTTCCGTGAGGGATCTGGGTGAATTCCTGCTGGTGGAGTATACCTGTGCCGACGCTTTCGCCGGGACTTTGGAGGACATTGCCGAGAACGCGCTCTATGATGCCCCGGACGCGCTGGACGAACTGGCCTCCGGTTATGAAACGGCCATAATAGAGGGGTATCTGGCGGTGGAGAAAGATACATTCCTGCCCACCGCCGTCGGACTGACTTTCCGCGGGGTGCACACCATCCAGGGCAGCAAAGTGAGCACGACCATGATGGTGACCACGGCGCTCAGCCTGCTGCAGCAGGACACGTACGAGAACATCACCGGCGAACCTCTCCCGGACGAGGAGCCGGACGAGCGGCCCACGCCGCTCTTCTACGAGGTGACGGGCAGCGGCGGCGAGAAGATGTACCTGTTCGGCACCATCCACGTGGGAGACGCCCGCACCGGGTATCTGCCGCAGGCCGTATACAATGCTTTTGACACGGCGGACGCGCTGGCGGTGGAATTCGACGTTGACGCCTTCCTTGAAGCGGTCGACGAGGACGAAGAACTCCAGTCCTCGGTGGCGGGAGCGTATACCTATGACGACGGATCCTTCATCTCCTCCCACATAGACAAAGAACTCTATGACGAAGCCGTGCCCCTGATGAAGGCGACCGGGACCTACGGGAACACCGCAGACCTGATGAAGCCTTTCGTCTGGAGCTCACAGATCGATCAGTTCTATCTGGGGCAGGGACGACGACTGTCCTCTTCGAAGGGCGTGGACTCCCGGTTGATGGCCCGGGCGAGAGAGCAGGGAAAGCCGATCCTGGACGTGGAATCCGGGGAGGCGCAGCTGCGCATGATGTCGGACTATTCCGACGAGGTGCAGGAAGCGCTGCTGGCGGAAGCTGTCTCCTATGCGCGCAGTTCCTACCTGCGCGGTCTCTATGAGCTGTATGAGCTCTGGTGCCGGGGCGACGAGGCGGAGCTCACCGCGCAGCTTGCTTCGATGTCGGAGGAAGAGCGGGCGGAGATGGATCCGGAGGAACTCGCTGTCTACGACGAGTACAACACCAAAATGCTGCTGGAGCGGAATCAGGGGATGGCGCAGGTCGCCCTGGGCTACCTGGAAAGCGGCGACACCGTATTCTACGCGGTCGGGCTTGCCCATCTGCTGGGAGAAGGCGGGCTGGTGCAGGCGCTGGCGGAAGCCGGATACACAGTGACCGCAGTGGACACGCGCGGGTGACGACGTCGCCCGCGGCTGCGGGGAATGAGAGGAACCATGAGAGACATCCTTCTGCTCAAGCAGGGCGAGATCGTCCTGAAAGGGCTGAACAAGAGATACTTTGAACAGCGGCTGATCCAGAACGTGAAGCGGCGGCTGGCAGCGCTGGGCAGCTTCGACGTATACTGCCTGCAGTCCACCATCTACGTGGAGCCGCAGGAAGACGATATCGACATGGACGCGGCGCTCGAGGCCATGACGCGCGTGTTCGGCGTGGCGTCGGTGGTGCGGGCGGCGGCTTGCGAGAAATCACCCGAGGCGATCGCGGCGAAGGCCATCGAGTACATGGGGCCGGCCATGCGCGCCGCGGCAAGCTTCAAGGTGGAGACCAAGCGGGCGGACAAGCGCTTCCCGATGACCTCCATCCAGATCAGCCAGTTCGTAGGCGGCGCTCTCGCCGAGGCATTCCCCGAAACGAAGGTGGACGTGCATGAACCCGAGCTGACCGTATTCACGGAAGTGCGCGAGCGCTTCGCGTACGTCCACGGCGTGCCGGCTCCCGGCGCGGGCGGACTGCCCGCCGGCTGCGCCGGCACCGCGGTGACGCTGCTCTCCGGCGGGATCGACTCGCCGGTCTCCACCTACCTGATCGCACGGCGCGGCGCGCACATGATCCCGGTGCACTTCTTCTCCTTCCCCTATACCTCGGAGCTTGCCAAGGAGAAGGTGCTCGACCTGGCGGAGATCCTCACGGCGTACTGCGGGAGGCTGACGGTGGACGTCGTCCCCTTCACGCACATCCAGACGGAGATCCGGGACAAATGCCCGGAGGAGTATTTCACGCTGGTCATGCGCCGGTTCATGATGCGCATCGCACAGCGGATCGCCGACCGCAACGGCGCGAAGGCGATCGTCACCGGGGAGAACCTTGGCCAGGTCGCCAGCCAGACGCTCGAGGCGCTCGGCTGCACGGACGCGGTCTGCCGCGTACCGGTGCTGCGCCCGCTGATCGGCTTCGACAAGGAGGAGATCGTGCGCCTGGCGAGGAAGATCGGGACCTTCGAGACGTCCTCGCTCCCGTACGAGGACTGCTGCACCGTGTTCACGCCGCGGCATCCCCGGACCCGTCCCCGGATCGACGCCGTGGAGGAGGCGGAGAGCGTGCTGGATATCGAGGGACTCGTGAACGAGGCCCTTGAGGGCATAGAACGGATCCGCATCGAGCCCGGAAAGGAGAGGGAAACGCTTTGAACACGGAGATCCTTTCGGTGGGAACAGAGTTGCTGCTGGGCAACACCACCAACACCGACGCACGGGACATCTCCATCGCGCTGGCGGAGATCGGGGTGAACGTGCTTTGGCATACCGTGGTGGGAGACAATCCCGCCAGGCTGACGGAATGTGTCTACCGCGCGAGGAACCGCGCGGACCTGATCATCACCACAGGCGGGCTCGGACCGACCTGCGACGATCTCACCAAGCAGGTCCTCGCCCGCTGCTTCGGTCTCCCTCTGGTGCACAACGATGAGGCCGAGGCCGCTCTGCGGAAGTATTTCGCCGAGCGGGGGAACCGCAGCTTTACCGAGAACAATCTCAAGCAGACGATGCTGCCCGAGGGCTGTATACCGCTGCCCAACGACTGCGGCACCGCGCCCGGCTGCATTTTCAAGGCAGAGAACGTCCGCGTGGTGATGCTCCCCGGCCCGCCCCGGGAGTGCAACACCATGCTCCGCAACTACGTGCTCCCCTATCTGCGCGGGCTCAGCGGCGAGGTCATCCGCTCGCACATGGTGCGCATGTTCGGCATCGGCGAGAGCAGCATGGAGACCCGCCTGCGCGACCTGATGGACGGCGCCAACCCGACGGTCGCCCCGTACATCCGGGAGGGCGAGTGCATGGTCCGCGTGACGGCCAAGGCTGCCACGGAAGAGGCCTGTGAGGAGATGATGGCGCCCGTCGTGGACGAGATCACCGCGCGCATGCGCGAATACGTGTACGGCGTGGACGTGGAGAGTCTGGAACACCGGGTACTGGCGCTCCTGGCAGAAAAGCACAAGACCCTCTCCGCGGCGGAGAGCTGCACCGGCGGAATGCTCGCCGAGCGCGTCACCGAGATCCCCGGCGCCTCGGACTGGTTCCGCGGCGGCGTCACGGTGTATACGGAAGACGCCAAGTGCCGCCTGCTGGGGCTCCGGCAGGAGTACATCGACGCCAACGGCGTGGTGAGCCTGCCCGTTGCCTCTCGGCTGGCCAAACGGGTGCGCAAGCTCCTGGAGAGCGATATCGGCATCGGCATCACCGGCTGGGCGGGCCCGAGCGGCGACGACGTCGGCCTGGTGTTCGTGGCTCTGGCCGGGCCGGGTGGCGAGTGCTGGGTCAGGCGGCTGCAGCTGGGTGCTTCCACGCCCCGCGGCAAGATCCGGAACCTGGCCGTAAAAAACGCGCTGGACATGATCCAGCGCTACCTGAGCGGAAAAGACGTTTGAGATAAACGAATATAGGAGGAAACCAACATGACTTATACCATCGATATTGCCGGCATGAAAAAGGAGCTACCCCTCTGCCCCGTGACGGAAGACCTGTACATCGGCGCGTTCGTCATCTTCGGCGACGTGGAGATGACCATCCATGCGGCGACGGAGCTGCTGAAGCGCGCGCCCGAGTTCGACTACATCATCGCGCCGGAGGCAAAGTCGATCCCTCTGGCCTACGAGATGTCCCGCCAGTGCGGCAAGCAGTACCTGCTCGCCCGCAAGAAGGCCAAAGCTTATATGTCCGGGATCTTCCAGGTGTCCGTCCGCTCGATCACGACCTTCGGCGAGCAGACGCTGGTGATCGACATCGCCGACGCGGAGAAGATGAAGGGCAAGCGGATCCTCATCCTGGACGACGTCATCTCCACCGGCGAGTCCCTGAACGCCGTGGAAGCGCTGGTGAACAAGGCCGGCGGCATCATCGTGGACAAGATGGCCGTCCTCGCCGAAGGCGATGCGGCGAACCGGACCGACATCACCTATCTCGCCCGGCTCCCGCTCTTCAACAAGGACGGGTCGATCCTCGCATAAAATGCATCAAAGCAGACCCGCTGTGCCGGGTCTGCTTTGATAAAGCGGTTTTAGCGGCGGCCGCGGAAGAAATCCCGCAGCAGGGCGGCGCAGCGCTCCTCGCGGACGCCGCCGTAAACGTGCGGCCGGAAGCCGAAGGGCTCAAAGAACAGGTCCATCACGCTCCCGCAGGCGCCGGTCTTCGCCTCCCTCGAGCCGTAGACCACCGTGGGGATCCGGGCGTTCAGGATCGCGCCGGCGCACATCGGGCATGGCTCGAGCGTCACGACCAGCGCGCAGTCCTCCAGCCGCCAGTTCCCGCGGGCGGCGCAGGCTTCGCGGATGGCTTCGATCTCGGCGTGCGCGGTGGCGTCGCAGGCCTGCTCCCGCCGGTTGCGCCCGCGGCCGAGCACCGTGCCGTCCGGACCGACCACCACGCATCCCACGGGGATCTCACCGTCCTCCGCCGCCAGCTCCGCCAGGGAGAGAGCGGCGTCCATTTTCTGCTCCATCTCGGAGGCTGTCATGCTGTCTGTTTTGCTCATCGGGATCTCCCTTTCCATGGACGCGTTCGCCGTGTCCGTGTCGAATGCGCTGAGCATGCGCCCCTTCCGCCGCGTTTACGCGCTTTGGATGGGGCTGTATTTCGGCGCGTTCCAGTTCGCCATGCCGGTGGCGGGGTATCTGCTCGGGAGCACGGTGGCGGGGCATCTCACCGCCGCAGGCGGCTATGTGAGCTTCGCTCTGCTGACCGTGATCGGGCTGAAGATGATCGTTGAGACTTTCAGGCACGAAGAGGACGCCGGCAGCGGGTCGATCGGGCACGCGCGGCTGGCGCTGCTCGCGGTGGCGACCAGCATCGACGCGCTGGCCGTGGGCGTGAGCTTTGCCTTCTCCCCGCCGGGAATGCCGCTGATCGCCGCCTGCGCGCTCATCGGCCTCGTTACGTTCTGCCTCTGTGTGGGCGGAGCGCTGCTGGCGGGACGGCTCCGGAGCCTGGACGCGCGCTGGGCCGGCCGCATCGGCGGACTCGTGCTCATCGGTATCGGCGTCCGGATCCTGATCGATACGATCCTCTGACCGGGATCCTCCGCAAAAAACTTACGAACGGGCTGCCCTCGGGCGGCCCGGTTCTTTTTTCCCGGGCGAGAGAAGGCGGGCAAAGGGTTTTTCGATAAGGTACGTCGCCAGTACCGCGGCGATCAGCGCCGCCGCCCAGCAGTACAGGGTGTACCGGCGCTGCCAGGCAAGGCCCTCGTCCCGCTGCGGCAGAGCCGTGAAGTAGGGCGGCAGATGCATTTCCCTGAGCTTGACGGCCAGGTACTGATGCCAGATGTAGAAGTTATAGCTGATGCCGGAGCAGAAGCGGACGACGGGATTCCCCACCGCCCGGGACAGCCCCCGGGGCCACTGCGCCCCGCACCAGAGGAAGAGCGCCGAACAGGCGGCCAGCGGCAGGCGCCAGACCATCTGCATGCGCTTGATGCCGTAGTCGTCCGCCGGGGCCTGCAGCGCGAGGATCTGCACGATCAGCAGAAGGAACAGCAGCGAGCCGACCGCGCACAGCCACTGCCCGCCCCGCTTCAGGGGCCGGGCGCGCGCGACGCCGTACGCGGCGAGCATGCCGAAGGCGTACAGGTCCAGCATCGAGGGCAGCTGGTTCACCAGCATCGACAGGTCGTCCGCCTGCAGGGCCAGGATCCGGAAGAGCAGCGCGGCTGCCGTCATGCCGCCGAAGGTGAGGAACGGACGGCGGTCGAACCATGTCGCGAACAGCGGGAAGAGAAGGTAGAACTGCATCTCCACGGCGAGCGTCCAGAGCGCGCCGTTCAGGCTGGTCCAGAGATAGGCCCTGCGGAAGAACGTGTGCGTGAAGGTGAGGTGCGTGAGAAGGTCCGCCCACAGCGGCGGGCTCCCGGCCACACGGCCGAAGGGCACGGTCAGCAGCGCGGCGACGCCTACGGCGAAAAGATAGCTGGGCAGGATGCGGCGAAGCCGGCGGCCGTAGAAATCAAGTGTGTCCGGCGCCGGGTCGCCGCGGAGCGCACCGCGCGCCCGGGGAAGGTACAGCAGGAAGCCCGAGAGCGCGAGGATCACGTCCACCATCATGTAGCCGCGCCGGACGACGCGCTGCAGGTCGACATACGTCCCCGCCGCGGAAAAGCCCGGGTCCAGCCAGGACTGCTGCCAGATGTGGAACCAGGCGACTCCGACGATGCACAGCACCCGGAGCAGATCCGCCGCGGCGAGATAGGTCTTGTCCTGCCGGGAGATCACAGCCGGAAGCCTCCGTCGCAGCCGATGATCTGCCCGGTGATGAAGGAGGCGCGGTCCGAGGCCAGGAACGCCGCGAGCTCCGCTATATCTTCCGCTGTACCCAGCCGGCCCAGCGGGGTGTCGGCGGCCATGGCGGCTTTTTCTTCGGCGGAGAAGCAGGAGATCATCTCGGTGTCGATGACGCCCGGCGCGATGGCGTTCACCCGGATGCCGGAGGGACCCAGCTCCTTATAAAGGGCCTTGGTGAAAGAGATCAGCGCGCCTTTGGTGGCGGAATAGGCCGCCTCGCAGGCGCTGCCGTACACGCCGCACACGGAGGTGATGATCACGATGTTCCCGTGCCTGCGCCGGATCATGCCGGGCACCGCGGCGCGAACGGCATAGAAAGCCCCGTCGGTGTTCACGGAAAAGAGCCGGTGCCAGTCGCCGGCGGTGAGGCACTGCACCAGGTCCGCGTGGGCGATGCCGGCGTTACTCACCAGAAGGTCCACATCCCCGACGGTCTCGAACATGGCCTTCACCGCAGCCTCGTCGGACACGTCCGCCCAGACCGCCGTGCCGCCGATCTCCTCCGCCAGCGCCAGCGCCCGGTCTTTGGATTCATTGTAATTGATGAAGACCTGCCAGCCGTCCCGGGCGAGCGCGCGGCAGGTCGCCGCGCCGATCCCCCGGCTTCCGCCGGTAACGAGCGCGCGTTTCATATCTCGATCCACTCCCATTGAAAGTCCGCTCCTTTCACGGTGATGAGCCCGGCGGAACGCCCGCCCGCGCCGGCGGCGCCGGGATTGAACAACGTCACGCCCCCGAGCTCGCGGAGCTCCCGCTCGTGGGTGTGCCCGAACAGAGCCAGGCGGGCGCCGGAATACGAGGCGGCCTGCGCCAGCGGCGTCAGGTCCCATTTCACGCGGTAGCGGTGCCCGTGGGTCATGAAGATCCGCACGTCTTCCACGAGCGGGGTGAGCACCTCCGGCTCGTCGGAGCCCCAGTCGCAGTTGCCCGGTACGGAGCGCACGTCCAGCGCGGGAAAGGCGCGGCGCAGCTCGTCGGCGTCCGAGTCGTGGTCGCCCAGATGGAACACCAGATC
>JAEEGL013250350.1_pt1 | contig 10147 bp, 13 predicted proteins | sample 9134231 | NCBI WGS metagenome assembly JAEEGL01 (sample SAMN16246548, study PRJNA631951) | gut metagenome | biome: gut microbiome; feature: rumen; material: fiber-attached | host: Bos | place: Iran: Karaj | collected 2018-10
GAGGTGTAGGCGGCGGAGAGGGTGTCCAGCTGTGGATTTACCTCAGTGTGGGCTCGGATATTTAAGGTCGGTCGCTTGAACAAATCTGTGAAAAAAAAGTGTTTTTTCATCGTTGTTTACCTTCTTCTATGGCTTTTTCGTTGCAAATATACACATTTCCTTTCATTAGATGTGATATTTTTGCATTTTTCTCATGGAAATTGTGTATTTTTGCAGGCGTTTTCAAGAAAGGTGAGTGAAGCAAGATTATGCAAACTCATGTGGAATATCTACTTAACAAACACTGAAACAATGAAAAAGATTCTTCTCATTTTCGCTGCCGTGTTGGCATGTGCAGCGTGCGGAAACAAACAAACAGCTGCTCCTGACACAGAGAGCGGCGAAGTATCGTCCGAGGTCTTCGCCGCCGATACTATCAGCCAGGAGGAACGGGCCGCCAACATGCAAGAAGTCCAGGCGTTCTTGAAGGAGTGCGGTGCATTCTTCATTGCAACGGCAGACGGCGACCAGCCACGTGTACGTCCTTTCGGGGTCTCGGAGATCATCGATGGTCGGCTGTATATCATGACCGGCAAGGTCAAGGATGTCTATCAGCAGATGGTTGCCAACGGAAAGTTCGAAATCTGCGCCCTGAAAGCGTCTGGCAGTGAGTGGATGCGTCTGAGCGGAACACTGGTGAATGACGAGACAGTGGCCGTGAAAGAAGAGTTCCTGAACCGCAACGAGGGTTTGAAGGGAATGTACAAGGCTGACGACGACAACATGGCGCTTCTGCAGATCACAAAGGCAACGGCTCGTTTCTGCTCCTTCGCCGCTCCTGAGCGCAGAGTGGGTTTCTGACAGCGACAAGGCTTAGTGTCATTTGCCCGTGCCTGTCAGACGCTTGATGTGCTGTTTCAGAATATAATAGGCGGGCTGAGACATTGCACCGTGGTCGTAGCCCTGCATTTCATAGAGCGTCACATCCTTGTGACCTACTAACTTTAACATGCGCCAGAAGTAGGCTTGCTCCTCGTAGCGTCCGTAGAGTTCCAACTCGCGGTCGCCCGAAATGATGACGATGGGTGGGGCATCGGGACGGACATAGGTGAGGGGCGCGTACTGGTCTATAGTTGCCTGCAGGGGGCCAATGCCTTGCTGCTTGCGAATGTTATAATGAGTGATGCATTGTCCACTGAACGGCACCAAGGCAGCTAATGAGTCGGCATCGATGCCGTACTTGGAAAGCCACCGTTTATCTAGGCCGATCATGTCGAGCAGATAGCCGCCTGCCGAGTGCCCTGCGACGAAGATCTTGCGTTTGCTGCCGCCGTACTTTTCAATGTTCCTGAACGTCCATGCTACGGCGGCAGCAGCATCATCAAGGATGTCATCGATGGCGGCCTTTGGCAAAAGGCGGTAGTTGGCTGCCACAACCACGAGCCCGCTGTTCTTGAGCTGAGGATCGATGTGCTTGTTGCCACCCTCGATGCCGCCGCCGTGGAACCAAACCACCACGGGTGCATCTGTCTTGTCGGTGGGGTAATAGACGTCAAGCTTGCAGCGCTCTTGGGCGTAACCCTCAGCGGCCTCGCGGTAGGGGATGTCATTCACTTGCTGATACTGGGCCCGTGACATGGTCGTCAAGAATAGGAGGGCGCAGGTGAGAACGTAGTTCTTGTAACTCATAGTTTGTTTCACTTATAATTTAAAAGGTGAAAATTGAAATTGAGTAACCGATAAAAAATAAGTTGGTAAGAACATGCGATAACTATGTCTTAACTATTTCGGTGCAAAAGTACATAATTTCTGGTAGAAACGAATCGCAGAGCGTTAAAACTTGTAACTTTTTGCGGTGATTGGGACACTTTTTGCAGATTGTTTTGTATTTTTGCTGCCTAAAAATAAATTTTTTAGAACATATTTGGAACCAATAGAGTAGCTGGCACCCATCCGTTGTGCAGCTGGACTCCATCATTAGTGAAACAGGAACCCAACAAATAGAGAAACAGAAACGTATGAAGATTCTTATTATCGGTGGCACTGGCACCATTAGCAGCGCCATAACCAGGCAGTTGGCAGAGGGCGGTCATGAACTGTGGCTGCTGAACCGAGGCACCCGTAAGCATGAGGTGCCTGTAGGTGTGAAACAAGTGATGGCAGATATCAACGACACGGCCTCCGTGCTCAGCCTGTTGTCTGCTGAGACTTTCGATGCCGTGTGCGAGTTTATCGGCTTTGTGCCAGAGCAGGTGGAGCGCGATATCCGTTTGTTTAGAGGCCGGACCAAACAGTACGTCTTTATTTCTTCGGCATCGGCGTATGCAAAACCGGCTCGAAGCCCTTATATCACCGAAGGAACGGCGTTGGCGAATCCTCATTGGCAGTATTCGCGTAACAAAATTGCGTGCGAAGAGCTGCTGATGCGTGAGTATCGTGACAGCGGATTCCCTGTGACCATCATACGCCCCTCGCACACCTACTGTGAACGCGGTGTTCCTCTTAGTATTCACGGACCCAAAGGCAGTTGGAGCGTCATGAAACGGATGCTGGAGGGCAAGCCGGTATTAGTCCATGGTGATGGCTCTTCCCTTTGGACACTCACGTGGAATGAGGATTTCGCACGTGGCTTTATAGGGCTGCTCGGCAACCCAAAAGCTATTGGCGAAGCGTTTCAGATCATGAGCGATGAACAATTGACTTGGAACCAGATTTATGAGTGCGTGGGTAATGCCATGAACGTCACACCAAAGCTCTATCACGTAGCTTCAGACTTCTTGGCCGCCGTTTCTCCTGCAGACTATGATTTGGAGGGTAATCTCACAGGTGACAAGGCAGTTACGGTGATCTTTGACTGTGCAAAGTTGAAGTCCGCCGTCCCGGGTTTCCAAGCTGTGACACGCTTTGATGAAGGTGTCCGGCGCTGCATCAGTTATATCTTTTCTCATCCAGAACTGCAAGTGGAAGACCCAAATTTTGACCATTGGTGCGACCAGGTCATTGAAGCGCAGGAACAAGCGAAGGCGTCAATAAAGCTTAATCGGTGAAAAGCCAAACGATTGGCTTACAATAATAAACGATAAATGAAACAGATAGAAGTCGTTGCAGCAATCATACACGATGAAGTGTGGCGCATCTTCGCCACTCAGCGGGGATATGGCGAGTGGAAGGATTGGTGGGAGTTTCCTGGTGGAAAGATGGAAGAAGGAGAGACGCCAGAGGAGGCCTTGAAGCGTGAAGTTTGGGAAGAACTGGAAACAGAAATTGTTGTGGAGCGTCTGGCGAAGACCATAGAATGGGATTACCCCCAGTTTCATCTTACGATGCATTGTTTCTGGTGTCATGTAGAAAGTGGTGCGTTGACGCTGAAGGAGCATGAGGCCGCCCGTTGGCTTACGACGGAGCAGCTCGATAGCGTCAATTGGCTACCTGCGGATATTCAAATAATAGATGAAATCAGGAATAATGGATGACGCAGAATGTTTTCGCCAGGAAGAAGAAAATAGAATAGTAGATAAAAGTGACTGATGATCAAACATGATCATGCATTAGGGTATGGATAAACTCTCTACAGAACAGCGGCACGCCAATATGGCGGCGATTCGTTCGAAGGATACGAAGCCGGAGATGATTGTGCGTAAAGGATTGTGGAGACGAGGTTTTCGTTATAGACTGAACCATAAACGATTGCCGGGGCATCCGGACTTGGTGCTAAGGAAATACAGGACGTGCATCTTTGTGAATGGGTGCTTTTGGCACGGACACCACATCCATTTAGCATTTGACGATTTCTTCAATTGTGAAGCGTCGCTTTGCGCTGAGCGACAATTTACGATTGAGAGTTCGGAGTGCTGTAAGATTCCGATGACGAATAGGGAGTTCTGGGTGGCAAAGATTCGCAGGAATCAGGAGCGTGACAAGGAGGAGCTGCGGAAACTGGCGGAGATGGGCTGGCATTGCATCACGGTTTGGGAGTGCGACCTGAAGCCGTCGAAGCGTGAAGAGACGTTGGACTCGATAGCCTTCACCCTGAATCATATTTGGTTGAAGGATCATGAGACTAAAACGATTCCTTATCCTGTGATGGAAGAAGAGGATGTGCAGATACCAATGGCGGCAGAGATGAATGACGGGATTTGAGTGAAAAGTGGGCTCAATCATAGATAACAGACTGTCACTCTCGTTTCTCATAAACCCTAATCCAATCTATGCGTAGTTCCGATGGCAGCTGCTCTGGTTGATTGACAGGTCCCACCCATTGGCCCCCGAGTTGGTTGGAGAGGATCATGTAAAAGGGGATGTCGGCCCAAGGGAATTGGTATTCTTTTCCGGGAATGCGCGGGTAGGTCAGCGTCTTGTGGTTGTTGACGAATAAACAAATGCTGTCGGGATGAATCTCAGCGGCATAGGTGTTCCAGTCGCCCACTTTGTGCATGGGAGCAATGCTCTGGGGCAACACCTTTTCTTTGTCGATATGTAGGGTGTAATGCGAGTGGACAGTCTGATGCACCTCCTTCTCGAAATTGACGTGTTCCATGATGTCGATCTCGGCGTAGTTGGGACTCGGCAGAGGCGCATCGGGCATGAGCCAAATGGCGGGCCAGAAGCCTTGGACATTGTTGAATTTGGCTCGTATCTCAAAGCGTGCCAAACGGAATGATTTCTTCCCGCTGCTCCAGATACCACCAGTAACGAATGGCGTAGTGTCCGACGAAGAAAGGTCGTTAACTTTTCCGAGAAGCACCAACTGACCGTTCTCGATGTAGGCAAGGTCGGAGCGAGGAGACATCATATCGTCCCAATCCGAGGTGCCTTTTGGCACTCGTGACCACACGTTTTCGTCGATGGTTTTTCCCTTGAAATCCTCCTTCCAGACCAGTTTCCAGCGCGAACGGCCTGTGACAGGGGAGACGGATAGGAGGCATAGGAGCCACAGAATCATCATTCTCTTGTTCATTGTTTATCTGTAGGTGTGTTCATTGGAAATTGGAAATAGGAAATGGAAAGTTCTTCGAAGTGTCGAAGCGACCAAAGGTCGAGCGGATGAGTTAACGTGTTAACGTGTTGAGAGAAATCTGTTCGAAAAAAGCCAAAGAACAATTTGAAGCTAATAGATAGCCCCACTTGAAGTGTCTTGTGTTATTTCTGGATGGTGAGGAAATAACCCAATTTGTAGAAGGAGAAAATGTGCAGGGAAGGGTGGGGGCCCAGCAGGTTACGACGCAAGAGTGGACGGGTGAGGCGGTAAAAGAGTTTGATGATGCCTGTTAAGTGCCATTGGTGCAGGCGGTTGGCGGTGTTCTCCAGGCGGCTGTGTCCTTCCATCTTTCCTTGCAAGGCATGCAGTGTGTGCATGGCCGTTTCTGTCTTTTTCAGGAACGCTGCGTTGCTGTCCAATCCCATGTGAACCAAAGGGTTGTCAATGTGCTTGATTAGGATGCCTTTTTTCTGCAACTGCACACCGAACAGCGTATCTTCATAGCCATAATCTGTACAGTGTTCATCGAACTGGATGGCCATGAACACGCTGCGGCGAATGAGCAGGTTGAAGGTCGAGAGTTGGCTGTGAGGGTGCAGGTTGCGCAGAGAGGCAGAACGGTATCTGTCTGCCTTGCGTTCATAGGCGTAGCGCAATGTGTCAGCTGGATTGGGGTTCACGCTGGGGTGATAGAGGCCGCCGCACACCACAGGTGCTTCGTTGCCGGCGGCGAGATACCTTTTGAGAGAGAACTCCTTGGGAACGAGGGCATCGGCATCTACTATCAACAGCCATTGACCTGCTGCCTTGCTGGCCATGAGGTTGCAGATTCGAGCCCGCCCGAGGTTGTGCCCAGCATGGATGATGTGCACGTCCTCCAAGCTCTCCACTTCATCCATCCATGCTGTTTCGCTGGTAGAGGCATCATCGCCCACGATGACTTCCGCTTCGACGCTTTCGGTCTGAGCCCGTTTCAGCATCGAGTCCACCAGCGCGCGCGCGTTATAATTAAAGGTAGGGATGAGGACGGAGAGTGTCATTCGATGATGATCTCGTAGGACGTGGACCAACTCTGTCCCGGTTCTGCCTGCTCGATGAAGGCCCGCTGGGAGAAGTCCTGACAGAAGCCTACGGGGTCACAGCAACCATGCCATGGTTCTATGCACATGAATGGAGCGCGGCCGTTGCAGGGTGACCATAGTGCTGTGATAGGCATCGTGTGGCGCACGGTGACAAAGGGCCGGCCTTTCTTGTCATGCAGGGTGATGCGTTTCACGCGGCCGGTGGCTTCCAAGATGGTGTCGCACTCAAAGGTATTGTTGGTCAGGGGCAAAAGTCCGTCGGAGGGTATCTCTACGTCGAAGGTCTCGGTGTCGGCATAGCCGCCGGGAGCAATGGCTGTGCTCTTGAGCGGACTGTCGGCATCGAAAGAGAGGAAACCGTGAATGGGATCGTCTAAATTGAAACGTGGGTACTGGAAGGCCGGGTGGGCGCCGATCTGGAAGTGCATGGTCTGGGCACTGTGGTTGGTGACGCTCCAGCCAATTGTCAGGACATTGCGCAAGAGTGTGTAATCAATCCGCACTTCAAAATCAAAAGGCCATATCAGCAAACTCTCTTCTGTGGCACGCGCTGCGAAGGCAAGATGGCGGTCTTCATCCACCACCTTCTCAAAGACCATGTCACGAAGGAAACCGTGCTGCCCGATGCCATACGTGTTGCCGTCCACATGTGCCTGATTGTTCCACACACGTCCCACAATGGGAAACAGCACGGGAGCTCGTCGGTCCCAATAGGCTGCATCTCCCTGCCATAGATATTCTGTGGGCGACGCCACTCGACGGATGCTTTGCAATTCTGCTCCAAGAGGTGAGATTTCTAATTCTACGATGCCGTTTGAGAGATATTCCATATCTGACGAATTTACGATTTCACGATTGCATGATGAAATGGTTCACAATTGAACACTACGCGATTGAACGAGACACGCTACATGATTGAGGGTATTACATCCGCGCTTGTAGGAAGGATTTACTTCCGTTTGCGGTTAAGTCTGAATATTTTGCGGAAGGCAGCCACGGCACTGAGTCCTATCTGCACGCCACGGAAGATGGTAATTCCGTTTTGAAGCAAGCTGGCAGACCTCTCCCAACCATTCCTTGCCTCGGAGGCTGGGGTCAGCAATGAGCTTGCCGACTCACGCAGTTCTGTCTTGCTATCTTCCAACTCTTGGCTGAGGCGCTCCTTTTCCATCGTGATGCCTTCTTGTGTAGGCACTTTCAGCGACGAGACCAGAAGGTTAACCATGAATCGCGTGATAGGCAAGACAATCCAGCTGCGGCGGTTGGTATAGACCAGCATCACAGCCAGCAGCAGGACAAGCGCAATGATACCAAACCCTAACATTGTACTCCCCAGCATCTCTCCCAGCCAGTAGGCCAAAGCGAAACTACCAAAGAGGAGCACCATGGAACCCACAATCAGCAGGATGCCCCACAAGGCCAGGGCAGAGAACAGCTGTGTCAGCACTTCTGTGGTTTGCAGACTCACGAACTGCTTCTGCAACCCCCACCACTGACGAGCCTCCTCAAAGAGGTGGCTCATCTGGGCAGTGGTTTGTTCGTTAGAGAATAGCATGGGCGTTATTCTGCATCAGTGGCGGCGTTGGTCAGTTCCTCAGAGATGTCGCTCACGAGGGCGTCCATTTCCTTGCGGTTGAGTCTGATGCCGCGTTTGCGCAGTGCCTCTGCAATGCGTTCACGAGTATCGGATCCCTTTTCGGGAGCCAAGAGGAGTCCAGCGCATGCGCCGATGGTGACGCCGCTGAGGAATGCTAAGAAATAATTGACTGCTTTCATTGTCGAAGATTGTTTAGAGGGTTATACATCTTGTTTACTGCTGCAAATATAGTCTAAAAATGTGTCTCAGCACGCTATTCGACAAGATTTTTTGCATAATATCAACCAAAATGCGCATTTTTAACGTTTTTTGTGAGCATAAATGATTCTGTCAATAGTCTTTTTTGTATCTTTGCGCCCGTAAAAGTATTTTATCATCTTTAATTAAGGAGTAAAACAACAATGAAACAATCTTTTGTACTGGGCGCCGCTGTGTGTGTGGCTCTCTCCATGATTTCCTGCAAGAGCAGTGAAAGTGCTTACAAGAAAGCTTACGACAAAGCCAAGAGTCAGCAGACCTCTGCTCAGGTTCCGACTCAGCAGTCTAGTGTCAACCAACCTACCACGGTAGCTCCTGTGCAGACCGTAACGACCACCACACCTGTTGCCACTAACGAATCCGCCCGATCAGAAAACGTCACACTTGTCAGTGGAGCAGGTCTGAAAGCCTACAGCGTTGTTGTTGGTAGCTTCGGTGTCAAGGCAAATGCAGAGAATCTGCAGAACAAACTGAAGGCTGCCGGCTATGCCGCTCAGATCGCTTCTAATCCCAATGGTATGTTCCGTGTTATCGCTTCTACCTTTGATGACCTGAACAGTGCCGTTCAAAGTCGTAACACCCTGCGTTCTCAGTATCAGGATGCTTGGCTGTTGCGCAAATAATATAAGTATTTCTTTTTGGTAAAGTGAATATATGTAAGATTTTCTATGGCAGGGGTGGGCTGTGAAGCTAACCCCTGTCTTTTTTGAGTTGAAAGTTGAAAGTTGAGAGTTGAAAGTTGAGAGTTGAAAATTGAAAGTTGAAAGTTGAAAATTGAATATGGGAAGTTAACGTGTTAATGTGTTAACGGCGCAGCCGTGTTAACGTGTTGAGAGTTACGGCACTGATAAATAGACATTTTAAAGTGGGCTTAATTAAATAGTAATAGAAAAATGCGTGTTCTGGCTATTGACTACGGAAAGAAACGAACGGGATTGGCTGTCACAGATCCCCTCCAACTGATAGCTGGAGGACTTTGCACCGTGGAAACCAAAGACTTAGAGCGTTTTCTATTGGACTATGTAACCCGCGAGGAGGTAGAGAGAATCGTTGTGGGGCAACCCCGACAGATGAATGGCGAGGACAGCGAAAACATGATTCGAATCACGCCTTTTGTCAACCGCCTGCGCAAGCTTCTTCCAGCCACGCCTGTGGAACTCTTCGACGAACGTTTCACCAGCGTGATGGCACACCGAACAATGCTCGAGAGCGGTATCGGTCGCAAAGCTCGGCAGAACAAAGCGCTTGTGGATGAGATATCAGCCACCATCATCCTTCAAGGTTGGATGGAGGCAACAAGAATGAAAAGTGAAAAATGAAAAGTGAAAATTGTCAAATCATAAATAATTATAAATTATTCAAACGTGAAGCGTCGCAAAGCGCCGAGCGGTCAAATTGTCATATTAAACCATGATATTACCTATTTATACCCTTGGTCAGCCCGTGCTGCGGCAAGTGGCCGAAGAAATAGACCCTCAGTCACCAGATATCCAGCAACTGGTGTCAGATATGTTTGACACCCTGGATTCCAGCGGAGGCATTGGACTCGCTGCGCCTCAGGTGGGGCACGCCGTGAGAGTCGTAGTTATTGATCTGAATCCTTTGTATGAGGACTATCCTCAATATGTCGGTTATCGTCATGTCTTTTATAATCCTTATATAGAAGAATATGACAAGAGTCATCAGGAATCGATGGATGAGGGATGTCTCTCTCTGCCTGGTATGAGTGAGAGCGTGAAACGTCCTACCCGAATAAGAGTCACCTATCAGGACGAGCAGTTCCAGGAACATGATGAATGGGTGGATGGCTATCTTGCCCGCGTCATGCAGCATGAGTTTGCCCAGTTGGAAGGTAAGGTTTATACCGACCACATCATTGGCCTGCGCAAGCAAATGCTCAAGGGCAAGATCAATGATATCCTGAAAGGGCGCTTCTCCTGTAACTACAAGGTGAAAGTGAAGAGGTAGAGATTTGAAAATTGGAAATTGACATTTGAGGAATTGAAGGTGGGCTCTATAAACCAAAAGAACACACCTGAATACAGATTATAGAATACAGAGACTTGAAACATTCTGTCTTTCTTCGCATAGCTGTTCTCGCTGGCTGCTTGCTGACGGGACCATTTTCAATTTCCAAATTCCATTTATCATTCAACGCAGTAGAGGCCCAAATCAATACAGATCGCGTGATGACGATGGGCCGTAATGCACCTTATTATTAGGATTATGTGTTGTGTATTCAGCGATTCAACA
>JAEEGL013652597.1_pt1 | contig 10147 bp, 9 predicted proteins | sample 9134231 | NCBI WGS metagenome assembly JAEEGL01 (sample SAMN16246548, study PRJNA631951) | gut metagenome | biome: gut microbiome; feature: rumen; material: fiber-attached | host: Bos | place: Iran: Karaj | collected 2018-10
AGCTCGTAGTCGCCTACGGAACCTGCGCCTGCTTCGGAGGAAGCCCCGCTCTCGCCAACCTCGTCGCCAACGGAAAGGACGAGATTCTCGACTACGTCTACACCAAGACCCCCACCAGCGCCGCTTTCCAGGAAACCTACCACAAAGGCGCCCCGGTCATCCCCCAGCAGTCCTACCAGGCCCCCGAGGGAGAGCTCACTCTTCCCGCCCTGTTCGACACTGTAAAGACTCTCGACCAGGTCATCGACGTCGATTACTACGTTCCCGGATGCCCGCCTCAGGCCGAGACCATCAGCCAGATGCTCAAAGCGGTCGCCGATTTCGTCTACAAGGGAGTCGCCCTGCCGCCTAAGGGAACCACCATCGGCATCACCACCAAGACTATGTGCGACGAGTGCCCCAGGAAGAAGTCCAACGCGAGAATCACCGAATTCCTCGAGCCCTACCAGGTCAACATCAAAGAGGATGTCTGTCTCATGGATCAGGGAATCCTGTGCCTCGGACCGTCCACCATCGGCGGATGCGGAGCCAGATGCACCAAGGTCGGACAGCCCTGCCGCGGATGCTACGGACCCACCGCCGAAGTGCAGGAACAGGGAGCCAGCATGTTTACCGCAGTCGCTTCCCTGCTTCCGATCCTCGACGACGATCCCATCTGCGACGAGGAGAAGATCGTCAAGATCGTAAGCGAGATCAAAGATCCTCTCGGATACTTCTACGCATACACCCTCGGAAAGGCGCTCATTAAGAAAGCCGTCAAAGAGACAGGAGGTCAGTAAATGGCCGGACCTATTATTTGGGATGACAAAAAGAAAGTCAGCAGCAACCGTGTAACCGTCGATCCGATTACCCGTCTCGAGGGACACGGAAAGATAGAGATCTTCCTTGACGACAAGGGAGACGTGACCAACGCGTACTGGCAGGTTCCCGAGCTCAGAGGATTCGAGAGATTCTGCATCGGAAGGAGAGTCACGGAACTTAACCAGATCACAGCCAGGCTCTGCGGCGTGTGCCCCGGCGCCCACCACCTCGCATCCACCAAAGCTATCGACGGATGCTTCAACGCAAAGCCCACCCCCACCGCATACCACATCAGGGACACGTTCTACAACGCCCACTTCGTCCACAGCCACATCGCGCACTTCTACGCCCTCGCGGCTCCCGACTTCGTCTGCGGACCCGCCGCCCCCGCGGCTGAGAGGAACGTTCTCGGAGTCGTCGGACGCGTCGGTCTCGAGCTGGGAGGAGCAGTCCTCAAAGCCCGCGCCGAAGCCCAGGAGATTCAGGCGATCATCGGAGGAAAAGCCACCCACCCCGTCATGGGAGTTCCCGGCGGAGTGACCAGGACCGTCACCGAAGAGGAGAGGCAGAAGATGGTCGCGAACGCGAAAGACATGCTCGAGTTCGCCAAGACCTCCGTCAAAGTCTTCAAGGACGTCGTTTACGCCAACAAAGACTACATGGACATCGTTCTGAACCCCGATCTCTACTACCACGAGACCTACCACATGGGTCTCGTCAACAGCAAAGGCCAGTTCGAGATCCACGACGGAAAGGTCAGGGTAGTCGATCAGAAAGGAAACGAGCACGATCTCTACGACCCCAAGGACTACCTCGACCACATCGGAGAGGCCGTAGAACCCTGGTCCTACGAGAAGTTCCCCTACCTCAAGAAACCCGGATACAAGGGACTTGTGGACGGACCCGACAGCGGTCTCTACAGGGCTACCCCCCTCTCCAGGCTGAACACCGCCAAAGAGATGCCCACCCCTCTCGCCCAGGACGCTCTGGCCGAGTACCGCGGCATCCTCAAGGACGCGGGAGTGACCGGCCCCTGCCAGCACACCCTCGTCACGCACTGGGCGAGAATCATCGAGCTCCTGTGCTGCGCCGAGAAATGTCTGCAGGACTGCGAAGACAAGGACGCCTTCAAAGGCGACTTCAAACAGACCGACCTGGTCCCCGGAGGACGCGGAGTCGGATGCGTCGAGGCGCCCCGCGGAACCCTCACTCACGACTACATTTGCGACGAGAACGGAATCGTTACCGCATGCAACATGGTCGTCGGTACCACCAACAACAACGGACCCATATGCATGGACGTCGCGAAGATTGCGAAAGCCCTCATCCACAACTTCGAGGTATCCCCCGGACTCCTCAACATGTGCGAGATGGCGTTCAGAGCTTACGACCCCTGCAACTCCTGTGCTACCCACAGCCTGCCCGGACAGATGCCCATCAAGGCAGTCATCAGGAACGCGGACGGCTCCGTCTACGACACCCTTTCCCGCTGAAAGGATAAACGAGGGGGAAACCCCCTCATCTTACTTTTTTTACTCTCTTACACGCGGATTCCCTTTCACGTATCCTTTCGTGATGAGATCGCGGCGCTTTCCCAGATATACTCCGTCCAGGAGATAAAAATCCGCATCGTCGAAATCGATGAGCCCGCTTCCGAGCAGAGGGCCTATGGGCTCGGTATCGGCCGAGTTCATGGGCGATCCCCCGAGCATCCTGTTGAATGCCGGGATCGTGATGTATCTTTCCGGAAGAACGGAGAAACCGGCTCCGGATTTTTCCTTGAAATTTCCTCTGATCCAGCAGGGTTCCGTGGTCGCTTTCCCGATTCCGTCGACGAACATCACCGCCGGATGATTATGGGCCATCACCAGCGTTCTGCAGGCCATGACGTCCTCCGACGGCCATCTGTGCCCGTGCACGAGCCCTACGTCCCCTATGCGGAGTCCGGCGGCGGAATGAATCTTTACCGCGGGGGGAAGAAACTCTTCGATTCTGGTATCGTGATTTCCTTTGACCACGTCTATTCTTTCGAACCTTTCCAAAAGCGACTCGAAGAAATCCGGAATCTCCGCATATTCCTGCTTGGTGGAACCCGGAACGGAGTCTTTCACATCTCCGAGAACTATCAGCCTGCTGATATCGTCTCCCGCCGCTTCCAGAACGGATGCGAGCATATCTCCGGTGTGGGACGCCACCCTGAATCCTTTGGAGAAGAGATGGGATTCCAGCCCTATATGCAGATCCCCGATCACGAGGTACTCTCCGGAGCTCAGAGCGGGAACGCCGTAAACGGGCTGGAGCAGGGTCATCAGAGACCTTCGCGGAGCACGTCCGGAATGCGCTCTATAACGTCCGTAGCTATAAGCCCGTATGATTTCTCGGAAAACGCTTTGTCGCCGGCTTTTCCCGTTATATAAGCTCCGAGACAGGCCGCATCGAAAGCGGACATCCCCTTGGACAGCAGACCGGCGACCGCTCCGGCCAGAACGTCTCCGGTTCCCGCGCCGGTCATTCCCGGATTCCCGGTTTTGCTGACGCGGGTCTTTCCGCCGCCGGTTATGATATCCTCCGGACCTTTTTTCAGAATCACCGCGTTCATAGCCAGAGACAGTTCCTCCGGGGTTCTCCCGTCCGCTATTCTCGCGAATTCGCCGGAGTGGGGGGTGAGAACCGCGGGAACTTTCATCCTCAGATCTTTAACCGCGGAGATGCCGTCGGCGTCTATCACGACGGGAACGGAACAGGCGCGCACGAAGGCTCTGGCGGTTTTCAGCGTCTCTTCCGCATTTCCCAGCCCGGGCCCGATAAGAACTGCATCATAACCGGGCATCTCCTTGAGAAGAATATCCAGCGAATCGAGGGAAAGCGCGGCGTCGGGAAGCTTCGTCACCATGAAGACCGGCGAAACCGACGCTATCTCTTTGCATACCGGATACGGAGCAAATATCCTCACGCTGTCGGCCCCCGTGCGCAGAGCAGAAAGAGCGGACATCGCCGGAGCTCCGAAATAGGGGCCGCCCCCGATGATCATAAGCTTTCCGTTGTTCCCTTTATGGCTGTCCCTGCGGGGAACCGGATATCTCAGCATATCTCCCGGGCCCACGACGGATGACGCTTCGGCGGGAATTCCGATATCAGCAACTATGATTTTCCCGCAGTTCGCTTCGGTCATCCCTGTTTTGACGTCGTGAAACGTGACGGTCGCTTCCGGAACTACCGCGGTCTCCGTTCCGAATCCGGAAGGTATATCCGCGGAAACCACGGGCAGGCCGGAGTTTTTCGCATCGTTTATAAACTGAAGATAAGGCTCGCGTATATTCCCGGAAATTCCGGTGCCCAGAGCGCAGTCGACGATAAGATCGCATCCTTCGAAACTTTCTTTCCCGCCGTATATCTCGACCGGACACTCCAGAAGGGAATATCTTTCGCGGGCGATATCCGAACGGATCTCCGAAGGCTTCTTCAGGAGAACTACTTTGATTTTTTTTGGATCCATTCTAAGCGCCGCGGCGAATCCGTCTCCGCCGTTGTTGCCGGTGCCGCATACGAAAACCACTCTGCATCCCGGATATTCCTTTTCTATGTAACCGGCGAGAGCGGCTCCGGCCATGTCCATCAGCACGGATACCGGCACCCCTAAAGCTTCGGAATTTCTGTCCAGAACCCGGGAATCCGTAAAGGAGATCAAAAAATCACTTCGAGTTCTTCACGAGAATCTTTCCGACTTCGTTCAGAAGCGCGGTCTTTTTGATTTTTCCCTTTTCGATCTTTACGCATCCGCGCTTGCGCCTGTGATCTTTAGGATAGCTTTTGTCGGAGAGAACCTCGTACTCCAGACCCAGTATTATCGCGGCTTTCGCTATTATATCCAGACTGGGATTCTCCACGCAGAGCGGCCGGGGCAGTCTCCTTCCCTCCGCCCTGGTGAGTCTGGAATCGAAATATTCCGGCCAAAGGGTGATGGCCACATCCGCATCGTATGCCATGAACAGCCTGTATCCGCCGCAGTAATAAGATTTTTCCGGAAGGCCTGTCTCCCCGGAAATGAATACGGCACGGGAAATAAATATAAAAATAGCCGGGAAACCCCGGCCGGTTTCAGAGTTTTACCAGTTTGTACGAAGAGAAGATGATCTCCCCGCCGGTTCCGGTAATCTCTTCCCAGGGAGAAATTTCTTCTCCGAGAACCTCTCCCCTCGCTCCGGAATCGTACAGTATCTTTCCGTCCTCTTCTTTCCAGGGATACTTTTCATAAATCAGATAATCTTTGCCGCACCTCTCGAAGCCCTCCTCTTCGACGAGTTCTTTGATTTCTTCCTCGGACATGTCGTCGGGGATCGGCATCGCCATGCATAACTCCCCGTCGTCCCTGAAGACCGCGACGCTGTTGTACAGAGCCTTATCCTCGATGCTGTCGTCGGCCATTATATCTTCCACGGTTCTCCAGACCTCGTTGAGATCGGAATCCAGAAGGCAAGCTTCTTTGATTTTCCAGACGCCGGATACATCTATCGTCATGAAAGGAGAATGCATCTGCGGGGTTATAAAATGCTCCCGGCCGGACCGGGAAATCAATAAAGTGGATCCGTCCTGAAGACGGTAAAATGTTTGAAAGACGGATTACTCAAGCTCAAAGCAGTACTGCGTTAATGGCGCCGTCCTGTCCGGGCCTGGAGGTAACGATGGCATCTCCTGCCTCGGTCGAGATCGTCGCGCCTTTGTTGATTATGTTACGCTGAACGTAGTTGGGGTCGGCAGGATTGGACTTGACGGTCAGAATCTTGAGTTTCCTGACTGTGTTGTTCTTCTTGTCGACGACGTTTGCATACTCTGCGCTGAGCATTCCAATCTTTACGCTTCCTCCGGCTCCGCGGTACTGCTTGAGGCGCTGCGCACCGATTCTGGTGAACTGCTTCTCTCTGCCGATCTCGAACTTCCTCTTACCCTGGGAAGCGACGAACCTGCCGCCGGTGGGCTTTCTTTTGGATTTACCCTGCCAAAGTGCCATTGTAATCGTCCCTCTTAACAAGGTTCTGTATTTAAATCTGTCTCCTTGAAAACGGCCGGCGGAGCAAGTGAAATTATATCTTCCGCGGAATATACGCTCCCGGATGACGGAAAACAGGGAAATCGCCGAAGAGATCCTGTCCGACGGCAGGATGCTCCTGTGCATGGATCTGAGATTCATGACCCGCGCGGTAATGTCCGCGGAGCACGTTCTGCTGGACGGGAGCGGCCCCTACAGCTGCGACGGAAAGCGTCTGTATTACCACGCGGATAACCTTATAAGCGATTTCAGAAAGAATCCCAACCTCGTGCCGAGAACCATCGCCCACATGATTCTCCACCTCGTCCTCGGACACACCTCTCCGGACGGGGATTCCTATACGGATCTGGCGGAGGATATGGTTACCGAGTACGCTCTTGATATGATCAACACTCCGAACATATCCCTTCCGGACAGGGACGACAGGATATTCGTTTTCGAAAAATATCTCAAAAAGATAAGCGCGCCCGTGCCCGGACTCCTCTCCGGAGAGCTGAAGAAAGTTTCCGAGTGGCAGATCCGCAACTATCCGCCGCTTTTCTCCAGGGATTCCCATTCCGGAAGAAAGGGAGACTGCGATCCGGAATGGAACGAGCTCGCTTCGCAGATGCTCGTCGAGATAGAGGGCTTTTCCAGAAATCTCGAGGGAAAAACGGACGCTCTGCTCAGAGTTCTCCGGATAAGAACCAGGAAAAAACACGATTTCCGCAGATTTCTGAGAAAATTCATGATTTCCAGGGAGCGCGCGGCCGAGAATCCGGACGAGTTCGATCCCGCGTACTACACGTTCGGACTCGCCAGATACGGAAACATCCCGCTCATAGACTCCACGGAGAACTCCGACTCGCCGTCTATAGAGGAATTCGTGATCGCGATAGACACTTCCGGTTCGACCATGAGGGGTCCCGCGATCGGTTTCGTGAACGACGTCTACACTATTCTGGAGCAGTGCGGAGTTTCGGGAAGAACCGAGCTCCACATAGTCCAGTGCGACAATCTGGTGAGGACCGACGACGTCATCCGTTGCAGATCGGACCTGGAGGGATTCGCCGGAAGCATGGTGCTCAGCGGAGGGGGAGGTACCGATTTCAGACCGGTGTTCCAGTACGTCTCCTCTCTGAGGGCCGAGGGGAAACTAAGCAGGCTGAAGGGGCTGATATATTTCACCGACGGAATCGGGATCTATCCGGAATCCAGGCCTGACTATCCGGTCGCGTTCATATTCTGCGACGAGGGATACCTCGAAAGAAAAGACGTGCCCGCGTGGGCCGTAAAAGTTTCCATCGGAACGGGGGATCTGTTGGATCGTTAATCTAATTCCATAACCATGTTTTTTATTGCTGATACTTATTCGGTCTTCAGTCTATGATGAATATTCAGGATGCGAAGGACAGCGTCAAGGATGCGATCGAGACCTACCTTTCGAAGGACGAGGCCGGCAATTACATGATACCGCGGGAGAGACAGAGGCCGGTGATGCTTATCGGCGCCCCCGGACTGGGAAAAACCGCGATAATGTCCCAGATAGCGGCGGAGCTCGGGATAGGATTCGTTTCGTATACGATCACGCACCACACGCGCCAGTCCGCGATAGGTCTCCCGATGATAGAGAAATCCGCGTTCGGCGGCGAAGAGTACACGGTCACGCGCTACACCATGAGCGAGATCATCGCTTCGGTTTACGACGCGATAGAGGAAGGAGGAAAGACCGAGGGAATCCTGTTCATAGACGAGATCAACTGCGTGTCGGAAACGCTCGCGCCCGCGATGCTGGACCTTCTCCAGAATAAAAAATTCGGCCCTCACCGGATTCCCGACGGATGGGTGCTGGCGGCGGCGGGGAACCCTCAGGAATTCAATGACTCCGCCAGAGAGTTCGACATCGCCACCCTCGACAGGATCAGGGTAATCGAGGTGGAGGCGGACGCGGACGTCTGGATAAGATACGCGGTGAACGCGGGGATAAACGACGCCGTGATCTATTATCTTAAACTGAAGCCCCAGAATCTTCTGAAGATCGAACGCGACGCGGACGGAACCCACTTCGTCACCCCCCGCGCGTGGGAGGATCTCTCCGTCGTCCTCAACGAATACGAATCCAACGGGATCTGGGCAGGAATCACACTCATATCCCAATACATCAGAGATCCGGAAACGGCATCCGAATTCGCGAAATACCGTGATTTCTACAGAAAATACAGCAACGATTTCAACACAGATTCGATTCTCGCCGGAACCTACGCCGGAAAAGCGGACAACACGGATCCGGAGGGAAGGCTCGCGGTCATCTCGGTCCTTACCGGAAAACTCAATTCCGAATCCTCCGCCGGAATGGATCTGAAATACGCGGCGGAGCTGCTCAGAAACCATCCGGATATGACTCTGAAGGAGATGAGAACCAGGCTCAGATCGAATCTCACCCCGGAGGAGAGAAAGGGACTCAGATTCGCTATGGTTTGCAGATCCAGAAACTGCTCCCTGGAGGAGCTGGAGCAGCAGCTCGCCGATGCTGAGAAACTGCTGGACGCCCGCATAACCAATGCGGCGGAGTTCGTCCGCGGCTCTTTCGGAGAGGGGCCGGAGACCGTCGCTCTGCTCACCGGGCTCCTGTCGTCGTACAGCACGGTGATGTTCTCGAAACCCGGCGGAAGCCTCTACAGATACAACGAGGAGATCCTCGTATCCGCCAGAAACAGACACTCGGGAGGGCTCCGATGACTATAAGAGCAGAGATCGCGGCGACTGACGGCGGAGCCGAGATCATGAAGCTGGTGGCGAACGGAACGGAGATAACCATTCCCGCAGAGATACACGGGATTCCGGTAGTCTCCCTCGGACCCAGATTCATGAAGGATGCCCACGGATCCGGAAACCGCACCCTTATCATCCCGGCATCCGTCACTCGGGCATCCCCCGACGCCCTGGCCTCGGCCTCGGGACTCAGGGCGATAGTTTACCTCGGAAGCTTCGAAACGTTCAACAGATTCAAATGGTGCCCCAGCACGGACTGCCAGCTGACCTGCGGCGACGGGTTCTCGTTCCAGTTTCTCTCCGGGTACACGATGGCGTTCCCGGATTTCGATGACGAGATACTCTCCGCGAACCGCAGAATGTCGGAGGAGACCGCGATGTCCAGACTTAAGAACCCGGTTTTCCTGACAGAAGAGAACCGCGAGAAATACGAGAGGTACGTCCGCTCCAAGCTCATGCCCATGGCGGAGCACTGCATCTCCGAAAACGACACCTCCGGACTGGCGTCCCTCATAGATACCGGCCTCTTCTCCGATAAGGAGCTCTTCTCTCTTCTGGAAAGAACGGTCAGATCCGGAAAAATACTCTCGGTGTCCGCGATTATGTCCTACATAAATAATTCCGCGAAAGAAAAATGAACGCGCACTCTCGGAACGTATTTATAACCCCTTCAAATGTGAATACATCTTGAAGAGTGAAGAATATGGGAGATACCAACTCTGAAGACAAAGCGAAATACGATTTTAAGAAAGATATGCAGGAGATCACGAAGTACCGCGGAAGAGGCACCGAGCTCATCTCCGTATACATTCCCGAAAACAAACAGATTTCCGAAGTCATGGCCTACCTCAGGAGCGAGCAGTCCCAGGCGTCCAACATCCGTTCCAAAACCACGATGAAGAACGTCACGAGCGCCATCGACTCCATCGCGGCTCGACTCAAAACCTATAAGACGCCTCCCGAGAAAGGCATGGTAATATTCTGCGGAGAGGTTCCCCGCGCGGGCGATCAGACGAAAATGGTCCAGTATGTGATCAGTCCGCCGGAGCCGGTCACGGCATTCCTGTACAGGTGCGACTCCCAGTTCTTCACCGATCCTCTGGACTCGATGCTGCTGGATAAGAAATGCTACGGCCTCATCACCATCGACAGATCCGAGGCGACTCTCGGAATACTTTCCGGAAGCAGAATCCAGGTTATGAAACACTTCGATTCTCTCGTCCCCAGCAAGCATCACCAGGGAGGACAGTCCTCCGTCCGTTTCGAAAGGCTTATCGAGATCGCCGCCCATGAGTTCTTCACCAAAGTCGCGGACAACGCGACCGAAGTTTTCCCCAACCGTCCGGAACTCCTCGGAATCCTGGTCGGAGGGCCGGGAGCCACCAAGGATTTCTTCGTGAAGGAGGAATATCTTCATCACGAACTCAGAAAAAAGGTGGTTTCTCCCCTGATAGACACCGGCTACACCGACGAGTCCGGCCTCAGGGAACTGGTTGAGAACGCCAAGGACATAATAACCGACATGCAGCTGACCAAGGAGAAGATGTA
>JAEEGL013738075.1_pt1 | contig 10147 bp, 10 predicted proteins | sample 9134231 | NCBI WGS metagenome assembly JAEEGL01 (sample SAMN16246548, study PRJNA631951) | gut metagenome | biome: gut microbiome; feature: rumen; material: fiber-attached | host: Bos | place: Iran: Karaj | collected 2018-10
GCGGCCCGATCTGCATGCATGAATTCGTCATGTCACTGGAATCCCTGAAGAAGGAAACCGGCGTCAGCGCCATGGATGTGGCCAAGGGCAGTCTGGACTTCGGAATTCATCCTCCGACCATGTATTTCCCGCTCATCGTCCATGAGGCCTTAATGATCGAACCGACGGAAACCGAGAGCCGCGAGAGCCTGGATGAAGCCTGTGACATCTTCATCAAGCTGTATGAAATGGCCCATGAGGACCCGGAATATCTGCATAATGCTCCGCACAACACGCCGGTTGGCCGTCCTGATGAGGTTAAGGCCGCCCGTAATCCGGTTCTGAAGTACGAATTCAATGATTAATAAACTCGGTCTGTTGATAACTGACAACACCGATCCCTGCCATAATCTGGGATTGGAAAAGTATCTGTTCGACAACCTGGAAAACGACAGCTGTCTTCTCTATCTCTGGCAGAACGAGAAGACAGTTGTCATCGGTCGCAATCAGAACGCCGAAAACGAATGCAACATCCCCCTGATTAAAGAAGATGGAGCCAAGCTGGTTCGAAGACTGACCGGCGGCGGGGCCGTCTATCACGATCTGGGAAACCTGAATTTCTCCCTGATATGCCCTAAAGAGGACTTTGATGAGGCCAACGGGAACAACATCATCCTTAAAGCCTTGATTTCCCGGGGAATTAAAGCAGAGAAAAGCGGCCGAAACGACCTTCTGTTGAATGGCCGAAAGTTCTCCGGCCAGGCCTTTTACCATCACAATGGCAAGTCGCTGCATCACGGCACCATCATGTTCGATGTGGATAAGGACAAGGTCAGCCGTTATCTGAACGTTTCCCTGTTGAAGCTCAACGACCACCATGTCAAAAGCGTCAAGAGCCGGGTCATGAATCTCCGGGAGGTTACCGAGCTTTCCCTTGATGATTTAAGGGAAACGGTGATCGCTTCCTATGCGGATTACTACGGTAAGCCCCTGACGGTCTTCCGCGAGGAAGAACTGGATCAGAAAGAGATCAAGGCCAACACCGCCTTCTTCGCTGACGGGAACTTCATCAATCCCCGGCATCAGCAGCTGCCGATCAGAAAAGAACGGCGTTTCCATTGGGGAACCGTCCAGCTGGAATATCAGTTGGAAAACGGGATCATCACCGACATCAATCTGTACTCTGATGCCCTGGATACCGATTATCTGGCCACCCTGCCCGGACTGTTAAGAAATCAGCACCTTAACGCTCTGCAGCTGCCGGATAATAATAACGAGATCAACAGCGACATCATCAGCCTGCTTAAGGAAGAGGTATAGCAATATGAAATATGACATTGGCATCATCGGCGCCGGCCCGGCCGGTTACAGCGCTGCCTTCAAGGCAGTGGAAAGCGGCAAGAGCGTCGTCATCTTTGAACAGGACAAGGTCGGCGGTACCTGCCTTAACCGCGGCTGCATTCCAACCAAGAGCCTGCTGCACACCAGCGGACAGTACAGTCTGATCCGAAAAGCCGTTCCGGACTACCCGTTTGACTATCAGAAAGCCCTGGAAACCAGAGACAGTACCGTTACCCAGTTACGTAACGGCATCGAAAAGATGATCAAGATGAAGAAGATCACCCTGGTGAACGGTCATGCCTGCATTGTCGATCCTCATCACATTAAGGCCAATGGGGAAGACTACGAAGTTGACTACATCATCATCGCCACTGGATCAAAGGTATCCTTGCCGCCCATTAACGGCATCGATTCAGAATATGTCATTACTTCCGATGATCTGCTGGAAAAGAACGATCTGAACTTTGACAGCGTCACGATCATCGGCGGCGGCGTTATCGGTGTCGAATGCGCCTCCATCTTCCTGGCTCTGGATAAGAAGGTAACCATCCTGGAGATCGCTGATCACATTCTGCCGACCATGGATCCGGAGATGGCTCAGCGGCTTAACATGTTCTTAAAAAAGAAAAAGGCCGACATTCAGGTGAAAGTCAGCATTCGCAACATCGAAGGCAATACCATTAACTATGTTGATGCCAGAGGCAGGGAACTGTCCGTAACTTCCGATAAGATCCTGGTAGCGGCTGGCCGAAGAGCCAACTGGGAAAATCTGTTCAGCGAAGAACTCAAGCTGGAAACCGGCCGAGGCATCATCGGCGATCAGTACGGACGCACCAATATTGATAACATCTTCGTAGCCGGTGACGTTAAGGACCGCAACATCCAGCTGGCCCATGTCGCCATCGCGCAGGGAGAGAACATCATCGACATCATCAACGGTCAGAGACCAGCCATCGATACCTCGGTGATCCCCAGCTGCATCTATACCGATCCGGAAATGGCATCCGTCGGCTTAAGCCAAAAGGAAGCTGAGTTAAGGGGAATGAAGGTAAGTGCCAGAAAGGTGCTGACCGGTGCCAACGGCAAGGCCCTGATCGAGGAAAGCGAAAGCGGCTATGTCAAGGTCGTCCTTGATGAGAGCGAAGTCATCATCGGTGCTCAGCTGATCTGCCCGCATGCCACCGAGCTGGTAAGTGAGCTTTCACTCTGCGTCCAGAAAAAGTTGACGCTGAGTCAACTGAAAGAGGTCATCCATCCGCATCCGACAGTATCGGAAATGATTGCCGGATTATAGAAAACAACTGCCGGGTATTTCCCGACAGTTTTCTTTTGGTTATTCGTTTTCGCTTAACGGCATGACGTACTTGCGGAAGAAGTCAGCTGCGCCCTTGACGCCGAGAACCTTGTTTAGGACATCGGAGGCCGGATTGCCGTCCCTGATCATCCTTTCCCGGAATACCTTCAGCTTCTTCAGGTTTTCCGGATCCCTTTCGGCGTTTTCCACGGCGGAACCATAGGCCTTAAGGGACTCCAAGATCATCTCTTCGATCACCTTGTCGTCCTTAGCTTCCCCGGCTTTGATCAGGGAATAAGGAGCGCGCTCTTTGACGTACCAGGCCGGGCTTTCCTTATATTCCTTCACGGAAGCATACTTTTCCTTTACTGCCGTTAATTCCGGCTGCTCATCGCCGTTAGCCGTGCAGTCATAGTACTCCACAAAGACGGTCAGCTTGTTCTTCATCTGCATGACGTCCAGCAGCAAAAACGGTACGCTGTTACCCTCGTAGGGCATGAACACCGCTGTCAGTAATTCCATGCCAACCTTGCTGGAAGTGTGCAGGATCATCACCTGACCATAGTCGCTGATGCGGTATCTTTCGCTTTCAAATTCCATGATCGGCACCAGTTTCGGGTATTTCATCCGGGCAAACCGGTCCATGGAGAGTATTTTTATTTCCCGGGCATTAAATACCGAGATTATTTTCTTATTGAAGGTCTTTAATTCCATTATTTCTTCTTTTCCTTGCTGCGCTTGTCGTTGATGATGTCCATTTCTTTGGCGGTAATGGTATCAACGCCGTTTTCCTTCGCCCACTTGATGCAACCCTTTAAGACGGTCGGCAGGAAGACGCGCGGTACGTTGACGATCTTCTCACAGGCATCATCGGTAAAGTGAATGCTGGGATCGATGCGGTCAGCGGCATATCTGACGGAAGCCACCGTGGTCTTTCTCATCGGCAGCAGTTCAGGCCACATCAGGTTATGCTTGTGATACCAGAAGTTCTTGGAATCACGGTAGCCGTAGTCTACCGGGCAGGGCGGGAAGTCAAAGCGCTTAACGCCGTTAATGATGGCGTTGTAGTACTTTTCCTTCATTAAGATCTTATCGACTCTTAAGATGAAATGAGCGCCATAAGGAGAGGTAATGCCGTTGAAGTCATGATAGGTTTCCTGTTCATACTTGTCGGCGCCTTCCGGTAAGGGCTGGGTATCTTCACAATGCTCCAGATTATCCATCCAGGTGCACTCCAGGGCCTGGAATGATTCCTTAACGACTAATGGATACTTGCCCTGCGGATCCTGCTTGGCCATCAGACCTTCTTCCAAGGTGAACTTGAAATCCTTCATCTTTTCAGCCGGCGTATCACCGGGCCAGCCTAACCTTACGATCTCCTTAAAGGTCTTGCGGTCATCCGGCAGGAAGTTGATGACGCACTTCTTACGCTTGATCAGGTTCTGGGCAGTGTTGCTGGAGTTGCGGCAGCACAGTAACATGGCATAGTAATTCTTGCCGGCAATGTAGTACGGCTGAACCAGGGAATAAGGTCCACAGGTCGTGGAACCGTCATCAGTCAGGGTGCTGACCAATACGACCGGCATCGGGAAAAACAGGGAAGTCTGATAGAAATTATCGACAATTCTTAAATCTTTGAAGCTGCTCATTTTTTATATCTCTTTTCTAGTCTTTAACATACCCATTATTTCACAATATCTTTTTATTTCAATAACTTAAGGGGATTTGCCAAAAAAAACGGCTTTCTAACAAACCGAAAGCCGATTTCTGACTATTCTATTACGTCAATGATCTCGCCGACAAACATGTAATGGGGATGCCAGTTGGCATAGATGCCTTTATTGATACTGTCGGCCAGTCCTTTCCGCTGGAATTCACCCTGATAGAGTTTCTTACAGACAAAGGTCAGCTTGGCTTCCTTAAAGCCTACGGCATCACCAAGAGCAACGGGAGTGAGCTTGGTCAGAGCCACCTTATCGCCATCCCTTCCCGACTTCGTTCCCAATATCCGCATGTCATCGCGGTATTCATCGTCATAGAAGGTAACGGTGAAGTAGTCCTTCTTCATGCAGAATTCCCAGGTATAGCGGTCCGGATTGATGTAGATCGTTACGATGCCCCTTTCATGCCCCCAGATGTTACCCAGGCTGCCCCAGCCAATCGTGCAGCAGTTGTAGTCATCGATGCTTCCGGCGCAGGCCAGCGCCATTCCGGAACTGTAGAGTTCAAATACCTTATAATCCTTTTCCCGGTAATACATTATCCAATCTCCTTTATCTTTCTTTCCAAAGCAGCCTTTAACTTAAGGTAACGCTCTTTCTTTTCCGCTTTTCGGAAGTGATTTTCCCTGAATTGTTCATTTCCCAGGGAATATATTAGCCTTTCCGGCAGGAACTGTTCGCTCGTCAGGTCAAATACGCAGTCACCAACCACATTGAAACAGTGATAATTGCCATCGCCCAGCGGTACCCCGTAGACCTTACCGCCATAGATGTCCTGAACCAGGAAAGCCGTTATCGAACACTGTCCCAATGTCTTATTTTCTTCACACCAATCTTTCTGCATCCGGGGTGCACAGGTTTCCCGGCACCACAGCTCGCTCAGCAGATCATAGAGCTTGCAGGGAGTCAGCTCCCCATAGCCTTCAACAATCGGCAATACGTTACTGTTGTTCCAGCCATAGAACGGATACTCGCTCTTCTGCCCTTCTTCGATCAAGCCCAAATGAACGAAGGCATTGTACAAGCCATCTTCTTCAACGGCGTCGGTCACATAATCAGCCGCTTCCCGGCAGGCCCGGGTTCCCGACCCCATGGCGACAGAATAGCTGCAAATCTCAAACATCGGAATATCGACCTCGGCATCACCGAAAGCGATCGTATCCCTGAGATCACTCCCCAGATAGTTCATCAGGACGTCAACGGCGGTCTTCTTGGAGATGTCCTTGACTCCAAAGTCACCGAACAGGGCCGTTTCGCCCGCTCCTCCCCACTTACCGACCTGCAGATGGGGGAAATCCCTTAAGGCATCCAGGTAATCCTGATAGTCATTCAGAATGAAGCTGATCTTGTTGACATCATCACGGTACAGTTCAGCACCGAAGATCATGTCCGGAAAGGCATCTTCAACCCTGATATCCCGGCTTCTTCCCTTTCGGCCGGAATACTCCTGCATTACCGGCAGAGCGGCTTCCCGGAAGTTCTCACTGCCATACAGACCGGAGTTGCTTTCGAGATAAAACTCATGCTTTCTCTGATGACACCAGTCGACCACTTCCCGGCATTGTTCATAGGAAAGATGCTGATGCATGATCACCTTGTTGCCATCCTTGACATAGGCACCGTTGCCGCCGATCATCCCATCCAGACCAATGGCCCAGATGTCCGGATAAACCTCCGCTTCGCTGCGGCCGGTACAGATATAGACCCGGTGTCCATTTATTCTGGCCGCCCGGATGGCCTTAACGGCACTGGCAGGAATGCCGTTACTGTAACCCACCAGGGTTCCGTCAACGTCGATAAACAGTGTTTTCATATTCATACCTCGTATTAATTATACCCTAACAGTTATCAAAACACCCCCTCATTGCCTGAAAGAAAGGAGGATCTCTCCTCCTTAATCGTCATCTTCTTCGTCTTCAGAATCAAAATGTCTCTTGCTGATCTCGTATTTGAACAGCCTTCTGACATCGTCTTCATCCATGAACCAGATAGCCTTGTCAAAGTTGAAATCATTCTTACCCTGAATGTAATCATCGAGTACTTCCGTGAAGTAATCTTCGTCCATGAAGGGGTAGAAGGCTTCCAGATCCGTATAGCCTTCCTTGGCCAGTTTAACAAACGCTTCGCCAACATCATCCTCATCCATGAAGGGCAGATAAGCGGTCAGATCTTCGCCTCTTTCCTTGGCAGCCCAGAAGGCCTTCCGGGCGCCGTCTTCATTCATGAACGGCAACATCTCCTTACCGCCCTGGGCAAAGGCCTCTTCGGGCAGATCGCTGATGTCATCTCCATCCATGAACGGAAGCAGAGCGCTGATCTTCTTGCCGTCTTTTACCAGGACTTCCGCCAGATTTCTTACTCCGTCTTCGCTCATGAACGGCAGGAACTTGGCATACTTGCCGGTCCGGCGGTAATAATCAATGGCCGCCTCATCAACGTCTTCTTCCTCCATGAATGGCAGCATGGCTTCCAGCTTATTCTTATATTTGTTTTTTAAATTATCAAAATCAAATTTCATTCTGCTTCCTCCTCAGACATAACAGTTCTTCCAGATCAGTGTCAAAAAGCTCCATCAACAATATGAAAGACTCAATCGACGGCATCGTCATTCCCTTTTCCCAGGAAGAGACAGCCTGACGGGATACATACAGTTTCGCCGCCACCTCTTCCTGCGTCATGCCGTTTTCCAGACGGAGCTGGGCTATTTTTCGTGCTATCTTACGGCTATCTAACATGGCTTTTCTCCTTACACCAATAAGGTACAATAAAATGGCTGTCTTGTAACGCAAGCCTTAATTGACATGAATCATCAGCCTGATTTGAATGAATGAATTATCTTTTCTTAAGTTCTAACTGTGCCTAACCCTCCAGCTTACGATACAGTTTCACGGCAATGACGATAGTTATGACTGTCCAGCCAGCCCCCCAGACCTCTACGGGCCACAGTGGAAGGCCCCCTCGCTGGTAGATCGCCGGGAACAGATCCATCATCATGTGCAGAATAATGGCCAGCGGGAGATACCGCTTATCGGCCTTAACGACACCATAGTAGACGACAACTGTCAGCCCGATATGCAGGAACATGGCCAGCAGACGCTCGATCACATTCATCGCCATCATTGTAAAGTCAAATGAAGCGGCTGCCTGAACGGACGGCAGAGCAGCGGCTGCTGTTTCCTCCGTAATATTCAGGGTGCGGAGGGCATCTTCAACATTTCCGGTGGAACACATGATCTCAATGACCAGATAAAGAATCATGGCCGGCAAAAGGACTGCGAGAATCTCTATGCCGCCGTGACCGATTCCATACAGCACGGCATTTTCACGGGTCCGGTTCTGCTTCAAGATATACTTCATGACGACATGGCGGCCGCATTCCTCAAAAACACCAGCCATGGTAATTCCGTAAAGGACAAAGGCGACTGTATATCGATTAATGAACCGGGACACGGGATTATCCGCCAGTATGCAGAAATAATGAACGCCAAGTTCCAGTACCCGGGCGGAAATCATGAATCCCAACGCTCCGGCAATGAGCCAGATGATCTTTATCTTTTCCTTATGTTTCTGTCGCCAGACAAGGAAGAAGGCAACAGGAATCGCCGTCATCAGAATGATCGTCATGATCAGCGAAGAAACGCTGCTTTTGTTTATGACGATGTTTTCAAACTCTTTCATTTAAAGTAACCTCCCTTAAGGTTCCATGCATAATTCAAATTTTACATATCAGTTTTCCATCTGGAAATGCATAATTTTTCCTGTTGTCATCAATTCTATTTCCAGGGTAATATCAACTAATCAGGCAAGCGATTTTTGTCCTTGCCTGCTGATGTATTTTACCGTCCATCACAAAACTAGCTCTGATAAGAAGGCTGGTTTGCTGCATAAGTTATTTCGCCGTTGTTTTATACTGCCTACGGGGTTAGAAACGGAATTTCATTCCCATTCCACCGTTCCCGGCGGCTTGGAAGTGATGTCATATACGACCCGGGAAATACCTTTAACTTCATTGATGATGCGGCTGCTGACGGTCTCCAGCAGATCATAGGGCAGTTTGGTCCATTCAGCCGTCATGAAGTCCTCGGTGGTAACCGATCTTAAGGCGGCTACGTAACCGTAGGTCCGACCGTCGCCGATGACACCGACGGACTTGGTATTGGTCAGAACGACAAAGTACTGATTGGCATCAGCAGTCAGCTTCCGGTTTTCCAGTTCCGTACGGAAGATGCTGTCGGCTTCCTTGAGCATGCTGAGCTTTTCATCGGTGATCTCGCCGATCACTCTTACGGCCAGGCCTGGTCCCGGGAAGGGCTGGCGGTATACCAGTTCTTCCGGAATGCCCAGCTTGCGGCCGACTTCCCTTACCTCATCCTTGAACAGGTCACTCAGCGGTTCCACGATCTGTTTGAAGGCGATCCTTTCTGGCAGCCCGCCGACGTTGTGATGGCTCTTGATCACGGCTGACTTGTTCTTACCGCTTTCCACAATGTCGGGATAAATGGTTCCCTGGGCCAGAACATCGGTAAAGCCGGCCTTGCGGGCTTCTTCCTCAAAGACTCTGATGAATTCCTCCCCGATGATCTTGCGCTTCTGCTCCGGTTCCGTGATTCCCTTCAGCTTGTTCAGGAATCTCTCCTTGGCATCGACCTTTACCAGGTTGAGGTCAAACTTTTCCCGGAAGATCTTTTCCACCATTTCGCCTTCATCTTTCCTTAACAGGCCATGGTCTACAAATACACAGTAAAGACCATGTCCGATGGCCCTGTTCAATAATACTGCCGCTACAGAAGAGTCAACACCGCCGGACAGCGCCAGTAATACTTTCTTGTCCTTCAGGCTCTTCCTATATTCCTCAACGCTTCTCTCGATGAAGTCTTCCATCAGCCAGTCCTGGCGGCAGCCGCAGATCTTCAGAACGAAATTGCTCAGAATGCCTTTTCCATGTTCCGTATGGGTGACTTCCGGGTGGAACTGCACGCCATAGATCCTTTTGTTATCATCTTCATAAGCCGCCACCGGGCACTTATCAGTAAAGGCGGTGATCTGATAGTTTTCCGGTATCCTGCTGATGAAATCCGTGTGGCTCATCCAGCAGATGCTTTCGGGCTTCATTCCCTCCAGCAGCCTGCCGCCCTTACGGTAAATGACAGTGCGGCCGTATTCACTGGAGTCTTCGGCCTTAATGACGCTGCCCTTGCTCAGGTGGGCGATCAGCTGCGCTCCATAGCAGATGCCCAAGACCGGAATTCCCAATTCCAGGATCCTGGCATCAAAGGAAGGAGCACCTTCTTCATAAACACTGTCAGGTCCGCCAGTAAAGATGATGCCCTTATAGCCGGCTTTTTCTATCTCTTCCAGGGTTATGTCATCATACCCCTTTATCTCCGCATATACATGATTTTCACGCACTCTTCTGGCGATCAGCTGATCGTACTGTCCGCCAAAATCCAGAACCAGTATCTTCTCCATCGGCCTTCTCCTTTGCTTTTTTCATATACTATATTTTATTCTCATACCGTTCGCAAATCTACCAAATTTAACTCGGCAGAAACGGCATTTTATTGCCGTTTTTTCGTTTTCTACATCTTCAGGCAACATTTTCTTTCAAAAATAATTGAAACGTTTCAATTTTCTGTTGACAGCGCTTGCACGATTATGTAGAATATAATTACAAAACTGTTGAAACGTTTCAACATAAGGAGATAAATATGCGTGCTGTAATGTTAATGTACGACACACTTACCAGAAACTACCTTCCCAACTACGGTTGTGATTTTTCCATTATGCCGAACTTCAAAAGGCTGGCGGAAAA
>JAEEGL013794576.1_pt1 | contig 10147 bp, 6 predicted proteins | sample 9134231 | NCBI WGS metagenome assembly JAEEGL01 (sample SAMN16246548, study PRJNA631951) | gut metagenome | biome: gut microbiome; feature: rumen; material: fiber-attached | host: Bos | place: Iran: Karaj | collected 2018-10
ATACATAAAGAAGGCTCCGGCAACGTCATAGATTGGGCCAAGAGCCATTCCTACGGAGACAACGTAATCAAGCAGATTACTGACCCCTTTGGTGCCAAGGCGACCAAGGAGATTACTTCTATTCCTTCGCCATTCTCAAGAGTGGACTTGGCAGTCACAGCATTCAAAACTGTGAATGAGGTGGGCCTCGTAGGCACATCCATTTATCACAAGATTGTATCCGACTGCCTGGACATCGGTGAGATTTTCTTCAATGCTGAGAATTTCAAAGATCCACGCGACCACAGCAAGAATAAGATTGAAATTCTTGTTTGGGACCGTGCTCAGGAGATTGATAAACTTAGGAAGTCTCCGGTGAAGGAGCATCAGATTGTAGGCGAGACTCTTGACATGTACCTGAATCAGGATGCCAAGGCCTACAATTTTGACAAGATGGACAAGGTCTACCTTCTCAACTACAAGGGACCGGACCGCAAAGACCCGCAGATCAACATTATTGGCGCAACATCTCCCGCAACGTTGTTCTTCAGCTCTGCGAATGATCTATCCTACTTGTCTGACCATCTACGTTTCCGCAACAACGACAGGCCTTTCGATTCAGAATATACGCCACTGTACAAACGTGATATAGAGTTCCAACGCTTCTTGTATGCATTCAGGCTCAACATTGGCAAGACGCAGTTCGCAGCTTTATTCGGTGACTTTGACACCTATATGGACCAGTCTTATGGCTTCCTCAGCGAAGAGTTCAAAGCCAAGATTGATGCGCTTAATGAAGATTCCGCTGAGGATTACGAGGTTCTTACAGATGGCGGTAGTAATCGTGTAGATATTCTTGGTTATCCAGTGCGTAAGCGCAACGAAACGGGTGTCATTGACAGTGACTTTGAGATTCTTGCCTCCCGGCGGCATACCATAAAGCCGCTCGTGCTACCGGTTGAGCCGGGTAACAAGTACAAGAATCTGAACTATGTCCAAGGCAAATGGGAAGAGACTTACAAGGCTCCGAGGCATGACAGCGCTGACCTTGCAAGCCGCCAGCTTCCTTACGTCGGCCTTAAGTATCCCTACTTAACAATTGACGACTTCCTATCCAGGGATATGGTATTTTTACCTTACACTTTCAACTCAAACGATTTCTACAACGGCAACAGAGATCCCAGGAAGAGTAATAATACCTTCCTTCTGCCTCTGACCAAAACATTCTTCCGCTATTTCACTGTGTCCGATTTGATGGGTACGATGTCAGATGGTAAGAATATGTTCGAGATTCAGCCTCTACAGGGAGGAAGCGTCAATGTAGAACTTCGTATTCCCATAAAAAAGGGTGGTTATATCCTATACTCGAGGATGTATGTCCCAGGCAATTCCATCGACCTGAACGACAACTCTGGCTGCATCACTGAAAAACAGTTCGGTCTTGGTGTGATGCCTCTCGTGAAGTTCGGTGAGGGAATCCTTCCCAGCTACCGCATAGCAATGTTTAGCAAGTCAGCCAGGACGGAACTTGAATTCGCTAATGGTGAGAATACTTGCCATATTGAGCATCACATCATTCGCCGTGAGGCTGGACAAAATGCTTGTAGTGTCGAATCATACGTGATGGAACATAATTTCGATGTGGTTTACGCAACTGTTGATGGCCTAACCAACGTGATTATCCCTCGTTTCCGTAAAGCCTCGGGCGGCTCACAGTTTACGTTTGCCCTCGACTTTGGTACGACTAACTCACACATCGAGTATTCTGTAGACGGTTCAGCTCCTAAAGCATTTGATATGCCAGCAGCCGAGACGCAGCTATGCCGCCTGAGCACTGATTATGATGAGCAGGAAGCCATCGATATAAGCGTGGCTTTTGATGAAGCATTCATCCCGTCTACGATTGGAGAGAATTCGGACTATCATTTCCCGATGCGTACCGTATATGCTGAATGGACGGATGTCAATTACCAGCAGCACACCGAAACGCTCGCTGAAGGCAATATCCCGTTCCGCTACGAAAAAGCGCGTAATCCTCTCTACAACAAAGTAAAGACCAATTTGAAGTGGTCTTCGGCAGAGGAAGCCAACACCCGTGTTAAGCTTTACATCGAGAACCTCTTTATCATGATGAGAAACAAGGTTCTGCTTTCTGGCGGCCGTCTTTCCGATACCAAGATCATCTGGTTCTACCCGGCCAGTATGACGGAGTTCCGCCTCAACGCTTTCCGTGGCGTATGGGAGAAACTCTTCGCCAAGTATATCAACGCCAACTCTGCAGACAAACTCCTTTGCCTGTCCGAATCCGCAGCTCCTTATTTCTTCTACAAGAACCGTATGGGATTGACCTCCAATGCTGTCACTATCGACGTAGGTGGCGGCACCACGGATGTACTTGTGATTAAGGATGATATTCCGGTAGCGATGACCTCCTTCCGTTTCGCATCCAATGCAATTTTTGGCGATGGGTATAACTGGAGTCCTGAGACTAACGGCTTCGTGAAGAAATACAAGGGCGACATCAATGACCGCCTTGTCGGCAATTCTATGCATTTGAAGGATACAATCAATGCTTTCCAGGAAATCATGAATTGTGACAACTCAAGCGATATTGCAGCCTTTTTCTTCTCGCTGGCAGGGAATGCCGCTGTGGTCAGGAATCGCATCCCGCTTGACTTTATGGGTATGCTGTGCAATGACCCGAAGATGAAATATGTCTTCATTGTGTTCTATGGCTCTGTGATTTATCATATCGCCAAGTTAATCAAGGCAAAGAACCTTCCTATCCCTCAGGTGATTGCTTTCAGTGGCAATGGTTCCAAGACCCTCAATGTGCTTTCTCCTAATGAGCAGACGATTTCCGTGTTTGTCACTCGTATCTTCCGCAAGGTGCTTGGAGAGAGCCCGGACATTCGTGTTATCAAAGTGGACGAGCCTAAGCTTGCTACAAGCAAAGGCGGTATCTACTACGATAATTCGCTGTCCTATGAAGCCATCGAGAACCTCCGTTTCTCGCTTCTGGGAGATGATGATACGACCTCCACGGAAGGGAAGAAGTACAACGAAGTCAACAATGACAATACTATCGAGGCCGTCAGCAAGAATGTAAGCAAGTTTATCGATGAACTCTTCCAGATTACCGATGCCAACAAGTTCATGGTTGGCTCTCTTGGTGCTGACCCGAGCCTGTTCGAACAGATTCCCAGGCTTTGTAAATACAACCTGGTTGAATTCACCCGTCAAGGACTCAAGGCCAAACTGAATGAGTTGAGCGACTGGGGGCAAGACCCGTCTGCACCTATTGAAGAAACCATGTTCTTCTATCCGATTGTGGCCATGTTAAACAACCTCGCTCGCGAGATTAGCAACAAGTAGCTATGCAGATGGATTCTACCACATTAACCCTGATTATCGTTCTAGTTGCGGTCATCTTAACACTTGTTCTTGCCCTAATTGCTCTTCTTAGATCCAAAAATGCGTTGGAACGCACCGATAGAAGCCGTATTGAGAGTATTGCGAATGAGACCATAAGCAGGTATATGGGCTTTGAGGGCGGACAAAAAATCCGGAACATTGTTCATGAAGAACTGAAGAAGCAGCAGGCAAAGCCGACAACACAGACTCCCGTCGTGCCGGAAGCAAAACCTATAGCTAAACCAGCAGAGGCTGAGAAGGTGGAATCGGTCAAACCGACTGAGGACAGACCTGTCAAGCCACAGAGTGGCCCCGTTGAGATTTCACGGCCTGACCCCGTTACACTTTTTACTGGTTCATATAGCACTGGTGCTTTCAGGCACATCACATCTATCCCTGATGACAAAACAGTTTTCACTATCTACACCGAAAGCGCAGATGCGTATGAAGGTGTCCTCAACATAGATGAGAGTGCTTATGAAAAGGTGGCCCAGACTCCCGATTACTTAAGAAATGCCTGTTCTTACAGTGGCGCTGGCACTCGGCTTCGTGTCATCCAAACGGGAAAGGTAGTCAAAGAAAATGGCACCTGGGTAGTTAAGGAACCAATCATCGCCGATTTTAACTAATTGATTGAATGAACATTATAAACATCATTGGATTTGTACTTGAATTTGGATTTGTGGCAGTTATTGTGCTGTCGCAATTCTGGTTCTTCAGAGTCAATTCTAGAAAGAGAAGAGAACTAAAGAGTATCTTTCCCGAAAATATTAATGCACATTTGTCGGCTGTCAAGGATTTTGAAGGCGTTACCCTGATAGATGTTCACGACGTGGACAGCAAGATTTTTAAGGAAGAAATCATCGAGCCAATTAACTCGTACCTTGAAAAGAACAAAGGAGCGACAGATTATCACATCATCAAAGACCTCTCAGACCGCGCTTGCGACAAGATTCAGGATGAGGTAGATTCATACAATCCCATCCCGTTATACCTCGGTCTGTGCGGCACGATGCTGGGAATTATCTTGGGAATTTTTTTCCTTTGGCTTGGTGGTGGCCTTGACTCACTTCTGGCTTCCGCTTCATCTACTACGGCTGTTTCGGGCGATTCTGCTTCTCAGGGTATCCAGCATCTTCTCGGTGGTGTTGCCGTGGCGATGTTTGCCAGTTTGTCTGGTGTTATCCTCACGATTATCGGCACCCATCAAACGAAGGACGCCGTCGCCACCAATGAAACTGGCAGAAATCGGTTCCTTTCGTGGATTCAGAGCAATCTGCTCCCCAAAATGAGCGGTGATGTGGTCAGCACACTTGGCGTTTTCTATTCGAACCTCAACGAGTTCAACGGGACATTTGCCCAAAACTCCAAGGAGCTAAAATCGGCTTTCCAGTCAATTAAGGAAGCATACAAGGGACAGACTGAATACACCAAAGAGCTCAATAAACTGGACATTGCTAAAGCCCAGATGGCTTTTGCTGCCCTTGGCAGCGCCACAGACAAAATCAATGACCTCAACGAATTCTTGAAAGGGTCAAACGTTTATCTTGCTAATGTGGTTGCACTAGCTGATAAACTGGATACCGCTGAGGCCAGGACAAAAGCTATTGAGCGGATGGGCCAATTCTTCCAGAGTGAGATTGAGCAAATCGATGCCCGTAAGGCTATCCTGTCTCAGACCATAGGCGAAATTGACCTTAATCTTCAGAAGTCACTGGCTGGCCTGCAGGAATCGACGAATGCAGAGGTGGCAAAGCTTCAGGGTCACCTGAACAAAGTGTATCTTGACTTCCAGAAGGCGGTTGAGGAACAGCAGGCTCTTCTAGAGAAGAAATTGACAGAATCTTCCCTGTATCTGGAGCAGTTCAAGCGGCTGGAGACCATAGAGGGTCAGTTAGCCAAGTTGCTCACAGCAGAAGCATTTGCAGGAAAGGCCGATTCGGAGATAGCAAAGCTCGATACTCAAATAGGCAGACTAGACCGCATTGAGGCCGCTATTAATCGTCTCGCGGAAATTGTGTCCAAGCGTCCAGCAGCCACTACACAAGGGGTAAGACAAGCTACACAGTTTTATGAACCGCAACAACCACAGGATGTAAAAGTCAAGGTCAACCTGCCTGTCCCGCGCTGGCTTGCTTTCACCACGTGCGGCGTTTTGATTGTAGCCGGATTATTCTCTATCATCTATCCTCTTCTGATAAAGTTCCTCGGTTAAAATGGCCAAGAAGAAAAGAGAGTCCTTTTTCTGGACAAGCTACTCTGACTTGATGACGAGCCTGTTCTTCATCATGCTCACGTTGTTTGTTTTGGCCATCGCTTTGTTGCACCGGGAAGTGGTCCAAATTGGTAAGGACCGGGATGCGACCGAAGCCGAACTTCAGAAAATCAATGAAATTCGTACCGCCGTCCAGAGTATTGACTCAACGTATTTCTCCTATGACCCAGCCTACAAGAAGCATATCTTGAAAACGGAGGTGAAATTCCAGAAGGGCAGCGCCGATATCAACGACCTCGACCAAGCTACGAAAAACGAGCTCCTGGCAGTCAGAGACCGTATCAAGGATTTCCTCGATGACCTAATGGCTAAGGACCGGGATGCGTCTTATTTGCTCATCATTGAAGGACAGGCATCCAAGGACAATTACGCTCTCAACAACCAGTTGAGTTACGACCGTGCACTGTCCCTGTTCAAGTTCTGGTTCCCAAACCAAAAGGAGACCACACTTCAATTCTATAGCCTTCCCTGCGAAGTCGTTATTGCCGGTGCTGGTTATATGGAAGGGAAGCCTCGTGCCGACAAGAATGAGGACAATCAGAGATTCTTGATACAAATCATCCCCAAGCCAGGTATCATCGATGAGTAGACCTTGGCCATTTCTTCTGTGTCTTGCTCTCTTTGCTGCATGCATTCCTGCCCGTCCACAGGCTGGAAGTCAAGTTGATGCGAAGAAGCCCAGAAAAGAGACAACAAAAGTATCTATAACGCAATCGATATCCCACGATAAGATTATCAAATATCGAGGTTTTACTGTTTCTTTCAATTCGGATTTTCTTATCCCTAACTGGGTCGCATATGAATTAACAGCAGCTGAAACTGATGGCCCATATACAAGAAAAGGCAAGGACTTTCAGATGGATCCATCAGCGGGAGTTTTACAAGCGGATGCCTATGACTATAAGGGTAGTGGTTGGTCACGTGGCCATATGGCTCCTGCTGGTGATTTCAAATGGGATGATTCTGCAATGTGGGAAACATTCTACTACACAAATTGCTGTCCGCAAGATGTGAGCCTTAATAACGGCAGTTGGAATGCTCTTGAGAATAGGGTACGATTCTGGGCACGGCAATTTGGTAGTATTAGCATTGTTACAGGACCTATCATTGGCGAGAACAAAAGTGGTAGAATTGGAACTCATGGGGTGGTGGTTCCAGATGCATTCTTTAAGGCACTTTTAGTCGAATCGGATGATACATATCATGGAATTGCCTTTGTGATGTATAACAATTCTTCCCCTCAACGAATTCGTGATAGTTATTTAAGTATCAATGAATTAGAGAGAATTTCCGGTTTGGATTTTTTCTCCGAACTTGACGATCATATAGAAGAGTCTATTGAAAATGACGTGAATCTTAGCTATTGGCGAATCAAATAAAGGTTGATTGTCCTATTTGCTCGGTGTGGAAGCCTTGCGGGTTAGTCCAAGGCCCACCCGCAACCTTCCACATCTTTTGTTACCCCCATCCCCAAGGGGAGTCCCAGTCCCGCTGAAGCGGGCCTCGGAGCCTTCGGCAGGGCCACCTCCAGTCGTTTTCTGATTGTCGGGCCGAAGGCCCTCCAAACAGAAACCGCCTTCCGGCAGCGCGGCACTTTTGTTTATCCGGAGCTCCGCGCCGGCTGCGCCAGCGCTACGCTTCGTGCCAGGTCGAGCGCTACGCGCACGACCGCGCGGCAGTCGTCGTGCTGGTCATGGTATTCGTGATGATGCGGGCTGTGTTTTCGTATCATCGCGCGATAATCGGCAGTCGGGCTTATCGGGTATAGGTATCACGCGTATATAATCGCGCTATACTCTCATACGTGTTGTTGTTCCTTCAATAGGGGATGCTGTATACTCCCGTTATCATCATGATCATTTTGAGAGATAAAACCGTCCGGTGCCTTGCGACCATCCTGCCGGGGCCTGCGTTGTCCAGCAGTCACTCCGGCCCATGGGTTTGGGTGGGTGGCGCATGAAAGCGGAAGGCCGAGGGCGAAGAAGTTGTTATGGCAATGGTTTGTGTAGACTATCTATTCAATGGGCTATCGATAATATATAACAGTCTAGAGGATACCATTTATGGATAATCTATAATGTCAAGAGAAAAAGGATGTGAACTTTGTTGAAAGAGAATGAGTCTACTCTTGAGCAATAATCAGTTCAATCTTTCCATCTGTAACAATCTCCAGATAGTCCTTGATATTGAGTGTCTCAACACCAAGAAAGGCACAACAATTAGGAATTTTTTTGAAACAATTATTGCCGTTTTCGGTGCCGCTCTCGTCGGTTAATATCTTCAAATCTTCCGGGAACAAACCTGTGTTCAAGCGTTTCTTCTTTTGATAAGCACAATACATCAAAGAAAAGTCACCACTTCGTAGGTACGTTGACTTTTGAGTTTCTTGTTGTTCTGGTTTGAGAGAGTTGTATTTGGCCTTGATAGTAAAATTCTCCAAAACGATCCGAAGTAGTTTCTGGTCCGGTAGGATGGTTTCAGACTTTATGAGATTTTTCTTGAAAGCGGCAGAAGACATAAAAGGAAGCTTCTTTAAAATGACGCCTTTTGCCATCTGCCGACATTCCTCATAAACAAACTCAGTCATCAGTATCTGACGGCCTTCAAACAGACTCTTAAATAGAGGAATCAACAATCCCTTCTTATCCAAGGGGAGATAATATTCCACGAGACGGTGGAGGGAGCAGGTGTCAACAACTACAACCATCTAGGAAGGCCCTCCACAACCTTTGCAGGAATCTTCATCCGGTATAAATCTGCCGGACGTACCATGCCATCGTTAAGGGCAACCGACAATGTGCGCAAATAGCTGGGCGAATAGATGGGCTGAGGAGCAGAGATTCTCTGCTTACGGCCATCTTCGTCATTCTCTTTCAAAGCCGCTTTCTGTTGTTCTTTGAATTGCTCAGAGCGAAGATTCAAGTCGTCTATTACATTCTGGTAGTCTGTTTGCGTCATTTTTCCACTATAAAACAAACGCGTGAAAAGCGATCTCTTGCTGATGAAACAATTCCGGGAAAGTTCTTCAATGAGTGGAAATTGATAATCATTCGAGCCATCTGCGCGAGTGATGTCTAATATTCTATCCGCATACTGTCCGACAAGGAAGTAGTATGCAAAGTCGTTACACCAGCGCTCGATGGAGGGCATATTTGAATAGTCCAGGGATAGGACATTGTGAGACTCAACCTCTTCTACGTTTAGAATACAATGACCTAATTCGTGAAGAAGTGTGAAAATCTCTCTTCGGTAATAACTATAGCGTTTGAGGACAATAAAGTTTGGCTTAAGAAAGAAACCATCTATATTAGCCTTCTCCGACTTGTTGGCAGCTTCTAAATATTCAAAAACAATAACTCCAACATCGGCGAGGTTGCCAATTAGTGCCTTGAGAAAGTCCCGGTCGGTTTTGCATTTTTGCCTTGGATAAATCATAGCGCGAACCCTGTCAGCCGCTGTCCTGGGCGATGTACGCTTTGTGCAATGCGGAATTGTAACCTTAGTGGTAATGTTAGACAGGGTGTCGAGAGACGCCAAGTAGTTTTTTAACGACTCATAATCACTAACGACTTTTTTGGCCGTAAAATTCAGGTCTTCTCCTAGATTCTTTTTTCGAAAGAAAACGCTCATGTTTTCGGTAGCAGCAATTGGGGAAGGGTCAATATAGAAAGGATACCCTTTTCCGAAAAGGCCGTCAATCTTCTTCAATATATTGAATTCAATAGGAGAGGAAAAGACTTGACGAGAGGTGAACTTCCGCTTGCGGTCCTTGTTGAGGTAGGACAATAATTCAACATCTTCCATTCCGTAGAGGGACAGAAGGTAACGAAGTCTGTCTATGTTTATCTCAACATTCACTTTACAAAAATACATAAACTCTTGGAACAATCGGATGAGAATCTTCGAAAAATGATACTTCTTTCCTTTTTTGATGTAAATTGGTGAATTGAGGTGTTGTTCAGGGGTTCGTCCGATACCTTTCGATCATCCAGCCGGGTCAGCGTCGACACGAATCGTCGGGCAGATGTGTCGGCGTAGGGGGTTTACAGCCTGTCTCGGCTCGATTCACCGCCTTCCTGTGCCCGCGATACAGCATTGTAGCCGCTGCAGGAATCTTTCTGCGTGATTTGGAGAAAAAGGGATTGTGTGCGGGCCTGTGCAGGGAGCGGTGCTTGCATGACGGCGCTTTGTCCGCCGACCGTTACGGGCCTTTAGGTCCGTAAAAGGGAGAAGTTCGCCGTAAAGCGACCGGTGGAGCCCCTTTTTCGACGCATGAGCGCAGAAAGATTCCTTCCGCGGCGGAGATGCTATACCTAGCCGACGTATTCGGACGGGGGAACGCCGAACTGTTTCTTGAAGGAGGTTGAGAAGTGGGAGAGGGTGTTGAAGCCGGTCATGTAGGCGATTTCCGACATGTTGTACTTGCCCTCCTTCAGGAGGTCGGCGGCACGGTTCAGCTTGTAGCGCTTGAAAAAGACC
>JAEEGL013989072.1_pt1 | contig 10147 bp, 8 predicted proteins | sample 9134231 | NCBI WGS metagenome assembly JAEEGL01 (sample SAMN16246548, study PRJNA631951) | gut metagenome | biome: gut microbiome; feature: rumen; material: fiber-attached | host: Bos | place: Iran: Karaj | collected 2018-10
AAAGAAATTAAAGATAAAGGTAAAGATGCTTTTACTTATGAAGTATTAGAAGAATGTTCTATAGAACAATTAAGTGAAAAAGAAGCTTATTGGGTAGAAAAACTTAAAGCTAAAGAATCTGGTAATAAATTTGATGGTGGATTAAGAGACGTTGTAGGAAGTCATAATCCAAATGCAAAATTAACAGAAGAAGATGTAATAGAAATTAGAAAAGCTTATAATAATCATTGTAAGCAAAAAGAAATTTATGAAAATTACAAAGATAAGATAACATTTCAATCTTTTCAAAATCTTTGGCAAGGAAAAAGTTGGGCGCATATTATGCCTGAGGTCTTTACAAAAGAAAATAAAGAATATTATAGAACAGGACAAAGTAAAGGCGGGCAGGGGGCCAGCGCTAAGTTTACAGATAAAGAGGTTATTGCTATTAGAAGAAGATACGTAAACGAAAGTGCTAAAGATATATATCAAGATTATAAAGATAGAGTTTCTTATCAAGCTTTTCAACAAATACTTTGGGGTAGATACTACTCAGAGCTTCCTATTTATAAAAAGAAAGAAAAGAAATGGATTAATATTTGAACCTGTATCGACTATTCCCTTTGCCTTCTGGGCGGGGAAGTAGGGCTGCTATTGATACGCAGCTAGGTTTTAGGAAACGAAGCCTATGAAAACCGAAATGGTCTCCTGCGGCGGGCACAAGATATTGTATAGTAAATATATAAAATTACTAAATCTTGTACCATTCCCGCAGTAAAAGATAGTCAGTGCTTATGGAAACATAAGAATAACACGCGATGGAGCGCATATCAAAAACCTCTTTTACACATTCATCTGGAACTTCTGCCCAGACTTGATTAAAGATGGTTATGTATACGCAGGTGTTCCACCACTTTATAAGATTACTATTGGAAAAGAGTATAAGTATCTTAAAAATGATGAAGCTTTAGAAGAATTTAGAAAAAAGAATGAAGGTAAGAAATACACTGTAAATCGCTTAAAGGGACTCGGTGAGATGAGTGTGGACGAGACAGAAGAAACTCTAACTGATCCTAACAACCGTATCATTAAACAGATTAGTGTTGAAGATACCAAGGCTACCGACATCCTGTTTGAACAGCTTATGGGTAGCGGAGTACAGGCGAGAAAGGTGTATATCAAGGAACATAGTCAGGAGGCAACTTACAATGCAGAATGATGTATTAAAAGAATTAGGAACCAACTTTATAGAATATGCGGTCGCAGTCAATACTGACAGAGCGATTCCCGATGCTGCATCGGGGCTTAAGCCAGTCGCAAAACGTATCCTATGGTCATGTATCGAGGAAGGCAGAATATATTCAAAACCCCATGTTAAATCTGCACGTATTGTAGGTGACGTAATGGGAAAGTTACATCCACACGGAGACTCTAGTATCTACGGAGCATTAGTTAGACTTTCTCAACCATGGGTAATGCGATATCCACTTATAGACTGGCATGGTAGTAACGGGAATCAGTCTGGAGACGGACCGGCTGCCGCACGTTATACCGAAGCCCGCCTAGCGAAAATTTCTGAAGATGGAATGCTCGCTGGAATTAAAAAGAGAAATGTAGATTTCATTCCAAACTATGATGAAACACTGGAAGAGCCAGTAACACTTCCTGCCATCTTTCCTAACCTCTTGTGTAATCCGAACACAGGAATTGGTGTTGCGATGGCATGTAACTGGCTTCCACATAACCTAACCGAAGTTGCCCAGGCAATCTACGATTATATTGATGGATCTGAACCAATGCTTCCAGGACCTGACTTTCCAACAGGGGGGTATATTATTAATAAAAATGATATTCCAGGTATTATGAAAACTGGACATGGCTCTGTTAAAGTTCGCGGTAAATATAAAATTGAAAAGAATAATATTGTATTTTATGAAATTCCTTATGGAACAACAATAGAAGGAATTTTAACTGAAATTAGTGAAGTCTGTGATAAGAAAGAAATCGAAGGCATTAAAGAAATTAGAGATGAAAGTAATAAGAAAGGTATCCGCATTGTAATTGAATGCGGAAAGGGGGTTAACCTTGATAGTATTGCAAACAAGCTATATAATAAAACAAGCCTCCAGAGTTCAATCTCTTACAATCAAGTTGCTTTAATTGATAAAACTCCAACAGAGTTAAATTTAAAACAGTGCATTGAAATCTATCTCAATCACAATAAAGAATGTTTAGTTAAAGAATTAAACTTTGACCTAACAAAAGCAAAGGATAGATTACATATAGTTGAGGGATTATTAATCGCTCTTGAAGATATTGATAATGTTATTGCATTAATCAAAGGGTCTGAGTCATCTACCGCTGCTAAAGATAAGTTAATGGAGAAGTATAATTTATCTGAAGTACAGGCGAAGTCTATCCTTGCTATGAGATTATCAAGTTTAGCAAAACTTGAAAAATTAGAGCTTGAGAACGAGAAGAAAGAATTATTATCTAAGATTACTGAAATCGAGGACATTTTAATAAAAGAAGATAGACAGACTGCTATTATTAGAGAACGTCTTGAGGCTATTGTTAAGAAATATGGAGATGCACGCCGCACTGAATTAATGCAGATTAATATTAAACCAGAAGAAAAAGAAATTGCAGAGGTTACTCCAGTTGATGTTGTTGTAGTAGCGACACAGACGGGTTTGATTAAAAAAGTTCCCGCAACTAATTTTAAGGTGCAGAAGAAGGGCGGAAAAGGTGTAAAATCTCAAGATGATACAGTCCTTGATGTAATTAAAACAAATACAATAGATACATTAATGTTCTTCACAAATCAAGGCAAAATGTATCGTATGGTAGTTGATAATGTTCCAGACGGAACTAATGCAACAAAAGGGGTGTCAATTGCAAGTTTAATTAAGCTTGAGCAGAATGAAAAAGTAATTGCTATTACTTCACTACACCGAAAAACAACTCCAAAATTTATTATTTTCATAACAAAGCAAGGTATGATTAAAAAATCTTATCTTGAAGAGTATATAAAGACTAAGAGAAGCACAGGTATCGCCGCATTAAATATTAAAGAAGATGACTCAGTTGTTGATGTTATTTTCCAAGACGAAGAAGATATAATTATAATTACTAAGAAAGGGATGAGTATCAAATTCGGAACAAAAGGAATAGGTACAGTTGGTCGAGTTGCTATGGGTGTAAAGGCAATTAAGTTGACAGAAGATGATGAAGTTGTTGCTGCACTGCCAGTACACAAAACAACAGACACAGTTGGTATTTTTACGGTTAATGGTTTAGGTAAAAAGGTTAAACTTGAAGAGTTCCCTATCCAGAACAAAGGCGGAAAGGGTACATATGTATATAAGCCAACTGAAAGCACAGGTGGCGTAGTAGGAGCTGTTATGTTAGATGACAATGATAATATCTTGATTACAGGTAATCATTCATCAATTTGTGTGTCTGCTAAAGAGGTTCCTCTTGTAGGAAAGATCGCAACAGGAAATATAATGGTAAAAAATAATCGAGTACTTAGTGTTACAAAGATTTAAATTATGCGGGAAGCACCTAAATATAGGGGTGCTTCCCACTTGTTTTTTTAAAAAATTTTTGATATAATATATTATATAATATAGTATATTAATATATATTATAAATATTATAAGATATAATAATTTTATAATATTATTTGGACAAAATATAAAAAATAAATATTGATAAAATTCAAATAATATTGTATATTTATTGTCGCTTCGGAAAGGAAAGATTATGATTAAACAAATAAAGAGGTGGTTCGCATTAGAAATCCTATTACTTGAGACACTTGCGTGCTTAGCGGGGACAGGAGTTATTAATGGCGAGTCTTCTGATGTTGTTGAAAATACATCTGTAATTGACGAGCAGGTGGCTTTTATGCCGATGGCCAAGGCAGAAGAGCTGACAGTAGTTCCTTTAGTCTCAATCGAGGAAGAAAATAAAGAGCCAGAATCAAAGTCAGAGTTGGAGACCGAGACTGAGGCTGTAACTGAAGTTGAAACTGAAACTGAGGTTGAAACAAAGGAAATTTATTATGATGGCTGGACAAATACAAGAGTCAGTGTGAGACTTAGTCCAAGTGTCAATACTACTGTTTTAACAACATACGATTTTAATACCCCAATTCGATATACTATATATGATGATGAGTGGGTAAAAATTGAATATGATAGTGGTATTGCTTATATGGCAAAGAAATATATATCTGATACGAAATGTAAATATAATGAGATTAGCGTCCCAAACCACGAAGATTTTAAATCTTATATGGGATATGAAGCCATAACAAGCACAAGTTCCATGCAATACAAAATTCAATCTAATTATGCTTATACTGGAAAATACGGCATTCGTCAAGTAGATGGTAGATTTTGTGTGGCATTAGGTTCTTATTTTAATGTTGAAATAGGTCAATATTTTGATTTAATATTGAAAAATGGTACGATTATCCCTTGTATTATGGGAGATGCGAAAGCTGATAAAGACACAGACAGTTCTAATATCTTCACTACAAACGGATGTTGTAGTGAATTTATTGTCGACAGTAGCGCACTTATTACATCTGTAAAAAGAAGCGGAACTGTTTCTTCAGCGTGTGAAGAATGGAATAGTCAAGTTACAAAAGTTAGAATTTATGAGAAAAATATATTAGATTAAAGAAGAAAAGCGACAATGTATAGGGAGATAAACTTAGTTGTTTATCTCCCTATTTTTTTTGATTTTATATGAAAATTTTGTTATAATATATATATAATAATAAAGAGGTATAAATATGAAAAAAATAAAACAATTAATTGATGAACTTAATAATGCAAGTGAACTTTATTATAATGGTAAAGAATCACCTCTTACTGATGCGGAATTTGATGCCTTATTAGATGAATTAAAAACAGTAGAACAAGAGAATAAGATAATATATTCTAATTCTCCCACTGTGAAAGTCGGTTCTCCTGTTCTTTCAGAATTGAAGAAAGTTAAGATAAGCGGGAAGCCAATGCTTAGTCTAGATAAGGTACATTCCGCAGAAGAAATTATTGATTTTGATAGCTCTGATGATTTGATTGCTTCTGTTAAATGCGATGGTTTATCTGTTAGATTGGTTTATGAAGATACAAACCTGATTTCCGCTAATACTCGTGGAGATGGCGAAACTGGAGCAGATATAACAGAACATGTTAAGCATTTTCTTAATGTACCTTTGAAGATTGCAAAGAGCGGAAGATATGTAATTGATGGTGAAGCAGTTATTCTTCAAAAAGATTTTGATATTATAAATCAGAATGGAGAATTTAAGAATCCTAGAAATGCAGCAAGTGGTGCCTTATCTTTACTTGATACTTCTATTGTTGAAAAGAGAAGATTAAGTTTTATTGCTTGGGATGTTATAGAAGGTGGTTCAACATGGTATCACCATTATAATTTAGAAGAAGCTGAAAATCTTGGTTTTACTACTGTTCCTGCAATGATTCTTGATTGTACGAAAATAGAAAAAGAAGAAATTGATAGTATAAATGAAAATTTAATGAATGAAGCAGAAAAAGAATATGGTATTCCTTGTGATGGAGTAGTATGGAAAATCTTAGACATCGTACGAGGAAAGGAAAAGGGTAGAACAGACCACCATTTTCTTAATGCAGTAGCATGGAAGCCCGTCAATATAGAAGTGGAAACTAAACTTATTGATATAGAATTGAGTGCGGGAAGGACTGGAGTATTAACTCCCGTAGCTATCTTTGAGCCAGTAGAATTGCTCGGTTCTGTTGTTGAGAGAGCGAGTCTCCATAATGCTTCAGTAATGAAGCAGCTATTTTGCGGAAACCCTCCTATCAAATGTCAGAGAATGTGGATTTACAAGGCTAACATGATAATTCCTCAGGTTAGTCGAGTGGAAGAACCGACCGCCGCATCAAGTGACGATTATATATTTGATCCTACTGTTAAAATCACTTGTCCATATTGTGGAGAACCAATTGAAATTATTACTTCAGATTCTGGTGTTGAGAATTTTATGTGCGTTAATGATAATTGCAATTCTAAATTAACAAATAGATTAGACCACTTCTGTGGGAGTAAAGGATTGGACATAAAAGGCTTATCAAAGAAAACAATAGGAAAGTTAATAGATTGGGGGTTTGTAAATGGACTTACAGACATTTTTAGACTTGAACGATATAAAACTGAGTGGGAATCCAAAACAGGATTTGGAAAAACTTCAGTTGGCAAAATACTCGATGCCATTGATGAAGCGGGGAGACACACAACGCTTGAAGCATTTATCTCAGCTATTGGAATTCCTCTTGTTGGAACAAGAGTCAGTAAAGAGATCGTAAAATATTATCCTACATGGGATGAATTTAGAAATGCGGTAGGTGGAAAGTGGTCTGACCTTGAAGGATTTGGACCAGAGATGGAATCAGCTATAAATAATTTTGATTATGCGGAAGCTGATGAAGTCGTGCAGTATTTGACCTTCCCTATTGAAGATGAAGACGAGAACAAAGCTATACCTGTCGCCGCAATTCAAGGAAAGACTTTCGTTATTACTGGAAAACTTTCTCGCAAGAGAGATGACATCAAAGCAGAGATCGAAACTTTAGGTGGTAAAGTAACTGGCTCAGTATCTTCCAAGACCGATTATCTTATTTGTAATGATAAGAATAGCACAACAGGTAAGAGTGCTGATGCAAAAAAGCTAGGTATTCCTGTTATAACTGAAGAAGAATATCTTAACTTGAAATCTTAGAAAATTTTTGATATAATATTTATATGATAAATAAGTAATATAGTGCTGGTCAGTGACGCGTGCAGAAAGCACTTTAAACACGGGGTTACGTCGTCATGCGGTGGCGGAATAGGTAGACGGAGGACTGCAGGAGGATGACTCACAAATAGGAACAGTTTGTTGAGACAGTGCAGCATGAAAAAAATCATTCTCATGTGGGGTGCAAATCCTCACCCGCATTATAACCCAATGAAATATATAATGTGTTGGATTTATATATGGAGGGTGCATAATTTAAGTTTGATATTTCTTAATCCGACGAAACAAAAAATATTAGAACGGGAAGACCCTCCTACCTCTTAGGTAGTGATGTTATCGTCAGGGCGTGGGTCAGGTTATCAAGAGTGGGGTTGATAACAAATACAATGCAGTAGTTTAAAGGCAAAAACAAACCTTAAGGCGTATAAGGGTGAGAAGGTTTAGATAGTTCGATTCTATCAAAGCGCAAGGAAGAAACCTGCTCAATTGTAGGGTTCGACCCCCTACCTGCATTATTTTCAACATTGAGTTGAAATTTTTAAAAAATTTTGTTATAATATATTCATAAAAGATATAGAATATCAAAAAGAAAAAGCGAGAAAAATTCTTGACTTTGAAAAAAATTTTTGATATAATATATACATAAGATATAAGATATCAAAAAAGTCTTGAAGAAAAGAAATTCAAAAAATCTTTTGACTTCTTAAAAAATTTTTGATATAATATATACATAAAGTAAATAATAAATTTGGGTAGCGTAGGAAGCCATGAGCCTATGAGATAATGCTAATCCTAAAAGCAAGCCATTTTTATATTTTATTTCGGTAGGAGGAAATAAAAATGAGTTGTGGTATTTATAAATTCACATCAAAAACAACTGGTCTTTCCTATATTGGACAAAGTATTGATATAGAAAGACGATACAATGAACATAAAAGAGCAGATGATGATTATAGTTTTCATAATGCGATAAAGGAACATGGTTGGAAAGATTTTTCTTTTGAAATTTTAGAATATTGTGATAAAGAACAATTAAATGAAAAAGAAAAATATTGGATTTCTTATTATAATTCTTATTATAATGGATATAATGAAACCAAAGGCGGCGAAGGAAGTCCGATGTCAGGTAAGAAAAAATCCATTGCTCAATATGATTTAAATGGTAATTTTATAGCAGCCTATGATTCTGAATTAGATGCAGAAAGAGCTTTAGGAATAAAATCAAAATCATCTAATATTTCAAGAGTATGTCAAGGATTTGCCTATGAAAGTTGTGGATTTCAATGGAAATTTATTGAAGATGAAAATTATAAACAAAATATTGGAAAAAGTCCTTTAAAAGAAAAATTACAAGAAGGAAGCAAAAAGGCTAAAGAAAATAGAAATTACATTTCTAAAAAAGTTGCTCAATGTGATATAAATACACATCAAATAATTCAGATATTTAATTCGATAAAAGAAGCTAGTGAGCAAACTGGAGTTTGTTTAACAAGTATCTATAAAGTATGTAAAGGTACAAGAAAATCTGCTGGTGGATATTATTGGATTGATTATAAATAAATTTATTAAAAAAATAACCAAAAGTAAAAGGAGAATTAAAAATGGCAGTAGCAGTTTCAGAAAAGAGTTTAGTAGTTTTAAATTACCTTAAGAGCATCAATGGTGCTAACGTAACAGCAGCAGATATTGCTGAAGCACTTGGAATGGAAAAGAAGTCAGTTGATGGTATCGTTACTTCAGGTCTTCAGAGAAAGGGTCTTACAGAAAGAGTTCCTGCTCAGGTAGAAGTTACTGATGAAGACGGTAACACAAAATATGTAGATGTTAAGTTTATTAAGTTAACTGATAAGGGCGTTGCTTATGATCATGAAGCAGCTCAGGCAGAAGATGCAGCAGCTAAGGCTGAATAATCTAAAGCTAAAATAATTAGATAAATGATTAAATCATGGGAGGGGAGTAAGTATCCCTCCCATTTTTAAAAGGAGATAAAAGGAGATATGCTGATTTTAGGTTTATGTATGTTGATTATTGGTATATTACTTTTTATATACTCTGTTAATTCTTTAAATAATACTAAAAAAATAAATGATAGTGTTATTGAACAAAATAAACAAATAGAGAATGAAAATAATATACTAAGACAAAATCATAGCTCTTTACTTTTTGATATGGAGGTTATTAATAAAGACATAGCACAAAAGAAAGAGCAGTTAGAAGACATCCAGTCTAATATTACAGCTTCTGCAAAAGCGAAGGAAGAGTTATCTCAAAAAGCTTTTGAAAATTATTGCAATATTCTTGAAAGACAATATAAGGAAGCAGAAGAGGAACAACAGCAGTTGATTGGTTCACTCCAAACCGCATATTCTGACTTACAATTACAGCTAATGCAAGAAGCAGACCAAGCTAAGGCGGATTTGGACAAGATTCAAGCAACACGCGCCGCCGCGCTCCAAGCACAATTAAAAGAAAAAGAAATCAAAGAGCAGCTTGCTTTCTATTGTTTAACCATAAGTCAAACGAATCTTGATGATATAGGAGTATTGGAAAGGATTAAACCAAAGCTCCACAATCCGCGAATTCTTAGTATGCTTATATGGCAGACGTATTACCAGAAACCTATGACCGCACTTTGTAATAATGTACTTGGTTCTTCTACTGTTTGTGGAATATATAAAATCACAAATCAAATTAATGATATGTGTTATATCGGACAGGCGGTCGATATTGCCACACGTTGGAAAAGTCATGCAAAATGCGGTTTACAGATTGATGCTCCTGTTGGTAATAAGCTATATAAAGCGATGCAAGAATTTGGATTGCATAATTTTTCATTTGAACTTTTGGAGGCTTGTCCTCGAGAACAATTAAATGAAAAAGAAAGATATTATATAAGTTTATATCAATCAAATCAATATGGATATAATATATTATCTGGAAACAAATAAATAAGAGAAGACAAGAGGAGATAAATATGAATATACCAAAAATTACAAACATTTTAGAAAAATTCAAGGATACAAATAAGATTGAAAGTTTTGATAGTGCTATTGAGGCTCATTCTTTTTGGGATCGTCATCTTAATTTAGGAGGCATCGATGAAGAAGTTGGTGCTGCTATTGAGGGGATGATAAGGTTTTGGAATCAGTATGATAATGAAAATAACATTCCTGTCGAGGAAAGAAAGCCAATCAAAATTTATATTGACTCACATGGAGGAGACTTAGATGCAGCTTTTACTATGATGGATGCAATTCGTATGTCTAAGACTCCTGTTTGGACAATCAATATAGGAGTCGCTTACATTTGATGTTTTTTCACTTTTATCGCTGGACATAAACGTTTTAGCTACCCACGCATCTCTTTCTTATT
>JAEEGL015734981.1_pt1 | contig 10147 bp, 10 predicted proteins | sample 9134231 | NCBI WGS metagenome assembly JAEEGL01 (sample SAMN16246548, study PRJNA631951) | gut metagenome | biome: gut microbiome; feature: rumen; material: fiber-attached | host: Bos | place: Iran: Karaj | collected 2018-10
CGGTGCTTCGTAAAACTCCTGGGGCAGCATCCGGTGCTCAAAATAGTACCGCACGTCAAACAGCGTAACTCCTGCTTCTTCAGTCACCGGGATCTCTTTGACCTGCGTTTCCTCTGCCGTCGCCGCGCAGGAAAACAGGGCCATGGAGAGCAGCAGCAGAATGATCGTTCTTTTCATGGTCATGTTCTCTGCACCGTATCTGAAAACATTACTGCTTTGCGCCGCACTCAGGGCAGAATTTTGTTCCGGCAGGGATCTCCTTGCCGCAGTTGGAGCAGAAGGCGGAAGCGTTCTGTTTTGCGCCGCATTCGGGACAGAATTTTACGCCGGCCGGAATCGCCTTTCCGCAGGCTGAGCAGACGGCGCCCGCGGCGGGAGCGGCGGACGCTGCGGGAGCCTGTGCATTGGTGTTCAGGCTCTGGGCAAACATCTGGCCCATCGCGGCTCCGGCGCCCATTCCTACGCCCATACCGGCCATTCCGCCGCCGTTGCTGTTGTTCGCCGCTTCACGCATGGCTTCCGCGGCCTGGTATTTGGCATACTGGTCAAGATTTCCCAGCACGCCCATGGACGTCCGCTTGTCCATGGATTTTTCGACTTCTTCCGGAAGGGAAATATTCTCGATCACAAAGCTGCACAGCGTCAGGCCCAGGGAAGCCAGCTTCGGATTGATCGCCTTCATGGCAAAGTCTGACAGCTCGTCATAGTTGGCCGCCAGATCCAGCGCGGGAATCTTGCTTTCCGCAATGGCGTCGCTCAGTCCGCTGACCAGCGTCCGCTTGATCTGTCCTTCCACGCCGTCCACCGTGAACAGGGCGGAACTGCCGAAGACTTCCTTCAGGAAGGTTTCCGGATCGTTCACCTTGAAGCTGTAGATACCGAACGCGCGCAGCCGGATCATGCCGAACTCGGCGTCCCGCATCATGACGGGGTTGCTGGTGCCCCACTTCATATCCAGGAACTGCTTCGTATTGATAAAGTATACGTCGCTCTTGAAGGGGCTGTTGAAGCCGTATTTCCAGCTCTTCAGCGCAGTCAGGATCGGCAGGTTGCTGGTCTTCAGTTCATAACGGCCCGGCTCGAAAACATCCGCCAGCTGGCCTTCACTGACAAAAATGGCGACCTGGCTCTCACGGACGGTCAGCTGCGCCCCGTTCATGATTTCCTTGCCGTTCATATCATATTTGTGAACCATGGTCTTGGCGGAACTGTCTGACCATTCGATTACGTCGATCAGTTGTCCCTTGATTTTGTCAATAATACCCATTTTGCTTCCTCCTTCTGGTTTTGAATGATGATTATTCTTTTCCCGTCTCGGCGCATAGCGCGTTCAGTGCGGGCAGTATCCGGATTTCCTTAACCGTCAGTTCCAGTCCGAAATATTCCTTCAGGTGGACGATTCCTTCCTGGATATGCTCCGTGATCATGTTGGTCATACGATCGCCGGAAACCGTAGTTTCCACGCTGTGCAGCGGGCAGGCCAGAATCAGGATCCGGCCGTCCGGATGAACCGTGGGCAGTATATGGAACCCTTTCACGTCGCCCCCGATGGATTGCCGCAGCCTGTATTCAAGGCGGTCCTGACCGTATTGCCAGCGGCCTTCCAGATGATCTTCGCCGGCGTCCTTCTGGTCCAGTTCCATCAGCACGCACGGACGGTCCGCATCCATCCTGCTGCGCAGCAGGCGCATATTCCGGATCAGTTCCTCCCGGGTGGCTACTTTCCCGTTCATTACCTTCCGGAAAAACTCATGCCGGCACTCCTGCAGCATATCGGCCTGTGTAAAACGGTCGTTGGAAAAATCAGCATGCAGCCTGTTCAGCAGGATATTCAGCTCATTCAGGTAACGCAGCACTTCCAGCCGGTTTCTTCCCGCCTGGAAAATGGAGATTGTCGGAAAATACTCCTGCAGGTACGCAAGGATTTTTTCTTCCTCTTCCGGTGAAACGGCAATCGCGATACCGTCCGCGTGATGTTTCGCCAGGCTGTCTTTTGCGCCTTCCAGATCATGCCGGATATGCGGGTATTTAAACCCTGTCCTCTCCCAGTTACCTACCTGGTCAAAAGCATCCAGCACTTCGGCCTGATCCGTAATCAGCAACAATTTATACATCCCACAACCTCCGATAAAGGAAAATACAGGATTGGCAAGCTGTATTATACAGCGCTGGCCGCTTTTATGCAAATCGTTTTTCCGGAATCCGGTTTTTTTCCTGCATTCTGCGACCGACGGCCGGCCCGGAAGAACTGTACACATGAAAAAAAGCGCTCCTCCCTGTGGGTTTTTCAGTCGCCGTGTGTTATAATTCTATTTGAACGCTGACTCAAGAGGTGTGATCAGGATGCGAATCACCATGCTCTCCGTCGGGTCCACCGGCGACGTCCGGCCCTATGTGCTGCTCGGACGGGAGCTTCAGGCTCGCGGCCATCAGGTAACGATCTCCGCCTTTCCCCGTTTTAAGGATATGGTCCTCGATGCCGGTCTGTCCTTTTCCCCCATTCGCGGCAGCGCGGAGTCCATGATGGCCTCCATTATGGCGCCGGATACGAACGCATTCACCTATCTTCCCCGCCTCTGGAAAGGCATAAAGGGCGCCGCTCCCCAGATGCTTCACGATATGACGGACAGCTGCCGGAACGCCGACGCCATGGTCTGCAATTTCTTCGGCTCCCTTTTCTATTCAATCGCTGAGAAATTCGATATTCCCTGTATTCAGACCCAGCTGTTTCCCATGGATCCGACGGGAGCCTTCCCGATCTCTTCCGTCCGGAACCAGCATATGGGGGCTTTGATCAACAAATCCAGCTACAGTCTCGGATACTATGTCATCGGAAAGGTGGAAAAGCGTATTCTGGGCCCGTGGCGTCAGGAGATCGGGGTGAAGGAGCGCAAAGCTGTCCCGCATCCCAACTATACGGTCGGCAGCCATACAGTTCCTGTAATCTACGCGCTGAGCACCGGATTTGTTCCCCGCCCGGCCGACTGGAATCCCGGGATCCGGATCAGCGGTTTCTGGTTTGATGAGTCGTCTGTGTCCTATCGGCCCGACCCCGGCCTGGCGGCTTTCCTGGAAAACGGTTCCACGCCGATCTACATCGGTTTCGGATCCATGAATACCGGCGACATGAGCAAGCTGATTTCCATTTCGCTCCGCAGTATTCATGCGGCCGGCCTGCGTGCGGTTTTCGTCACCGGATGGCATGACCGGTCGCTGAAATCCACCGGATCCGTCTTCTTTGCGGACTCCATTCCCCATGACTGGCTCTTTCCCAGGGTCAGCGCGGTCGTTCATCACGGAGGCGCCGGAACAACCGCCGCCGGCCTTCGCTTCGGAAAGCCGACCCTCGCGATTCCTTTCGCCGGCGACCAGTCTTTCTGGGCGAATCAGATCCGGCGCTCGGGCTGCGGCCCAAAGCCGATTCCCAGGGGTGCCCTGTCCGTCCGGAAGATGACGAAGGCGCTGCTGGATCTGAAAAGCAATGCCGGTTACGCTGAATCCGCGCGGCATATCAGCGAGCAGCTTGCCCGTGAACACGGCGTCCGTTCCGCCGCCGATATGATTGAAGAGGAGGTCACCCGCTGGTGACCTCCTCTTTATGCTTCCTGTTGGCCATACGGATGACCGCCGCCGGAATCCCGGTCAGGATCAGCACCAGCATCACCATAATCAGGATATAGGCGAACAGGTCGGCATACTCCAGCGCGTTGAGCCGGTCGTATACTGCCTGGCCCAGGGAGTTGACGGTTTGTACCAGGTATTCCGCCGTCACCACGACCTTCACGCCCATGCCGCACGCGTTGACGAATGCCTGCTTCATGTATCCGCCTGTCAGCGGCAGGTATACGCGGAACAGGATGCCGGCATTGACCCGGCTGTCCAGCCGGTATACGTCGATCAGATCGCTGTCGATCCGGATGCATCCCTCATAGGCCGCCTCGCTGATCATCGGAATCAGAACCAGGCATCCGGTCAGCAGGGGCATCAGTTCTTTGGAAAAACGGGTGATTACCATCATGATCATCGCCAGCAGGATCATCGGCATCGACCTCAGCAGCGTATGCATGGGCCGGACCAGGGAATGGAGGAAGGGAATCAGCCCTTCCGCCATTCCCAGCAGCATACCGGCTGCCGCGGACAGCGCGATGGATTGGATTACCTGAATCAGCGTGGTTCCGATCCGGGCATAGGTTTTCCGGCTGGACAGCAGGTCCGCAAACGACCGGAAAATCTGTTCCGCCGACGGGAATACCGCCCGCTTCCCCTGCATGTCATCCCCCTGCTGGACCAGGAACAGGATCAGCCCGATTCCCAGGAGAAAAGCAATCCATTCGCCGATCCGTTTATTTCGCGTCATAGTAGAAGTTGTCCGCGGGTACTTCTCCGCCGAACTGGCTCAGATCGATATTGGCGGTAAACTCCACCATTTCCCGGGCTTCCGGCGCCGCGACGTAGCGGATGCTGCAGCCGGGAATCGCCATAACCGCGACTTTTTCATTCGGCAGCAACTCCAGGGCGACCGCCGCCTGGGCGACGGCGTCAATATCGGTTTCGGTTTCCGCCGCGGCTTCCCGGATCTTCTGCAGGTATGCATTCACTTCTTCCGGCTTCGCTTCAAGCGTTTCTGCTTTCACAAACAGGCCCGCCTGGGCGAACCCGTCGTTGCCGGTCGTTTCTTTCAGTTCGTCCCTCAGCGCGTAGGAGACGACGAACTCATTCTTCATTTTTGCCGCTGTCACCGCCGGTTCGGCCGTCATGACGATGGCGTCCGGATCCGTCAGCAGCAGCTGCTGGGTCTGGGCTGCTCCGGCCAGGTATTCCACAGAAGCCGGCTCAATGCCTTTCCGGTCCAGTACATACAGCGCCACAGAAGAATTGATGGTATTCTCGCCGAACAGGGTGATCTTCGCGCCGTTGATATCCTCCAGCGCAAAGTTTTCCTTCTGGGACGCGAATACCAGGTTGCCCCAGGTGATTACTGCCGCCAGCTGATAGGTGGATTTTCCGGCCTTGAAGAGCTTGGCGCCCGCGTTGATCGGCGCGATGATGAAATCCGCGTCTCCGCTGGCAAAAGCAGTCGCGATCGTATCCGCCGCGACAAACGTGAACTGGTCCGGATTCTCCTGTGCCAGCCTGGCCACCGCCACCGCCGGCGCCCCGCTCGGAGCAACCAGGGTAAACCCTTCTCCGGCTGCAGCGCTCATGATTCCTGCAAGCATCAGAACACAAACCATCAAAGCAACCAACTTTTTCATTTGAAACACTCTCCTTTTTTACTCAATAAACTTCTGATTCCTGAAATCGGGCCGTCTGCTCACGGGATCATCCCGGGCGAAGCCGGGGGCGCTCCCGGGGCGTTGGGGACGTGCCGCCCCTCGCCCGTTACCCTCTCGGCGCCAGAGCGCTCTTCACCATGATTCCCGGCACGTTCCCGAGCTTGCCCGTCATCGCGCCGATCCGGTTGTTGTCGCCTTCGACGATTACGCCGATGACGGCGGAATGCTCCGTCTGGCTCGGCACGCCGATCCGGCCGCGGATAATCTCCCCGTAGGAAGAGAGAATCCGGTTGACTTCAGCCGCTGCCTCCATCTTCTGTACCACAATCCCGATAAAACCCAGTCTCGTCTCCATCTTTACGCTCCGCTGATCCGTTCAGTCACTGTTTTTCCTGCATTCACTGAACCCCGGCCGCAAAAAACGCGGCACAGGATTGACTCCTATGTCGCGTATAAATATCTGTCCATAGCGGCTCCCCCTTCCCATCTTGCGCTTCGATCGCTCTCCGCGCTCAATCAGGTGATTCTGCCCCCGGACCTCTGCCTCGTCGCATGCGCGGCTCGGTGTCGGTGCTTCAGGAGCAGGTGTATTCTACCACGTGTTTTCGTTTATTTCAACTTTTCCGTCATCGCTTCCAGGGCTTTCTGCAGCTGGACGTCCTTTTCAAGATCGGCAAATTCGTACATCCCGTTGTCTCCTTCGGGAATCTTGCATTCCACGTCAGGCTGAATACCGACTTTGTGGACGGCGTTTCCGTTCGGTGTATAGTAGGATGCGATCGTCATCTGGAATCCGGCGCCGTTCTTTCCGACGTAATTCACGGCCTGCACGATACCCTTGCCGAAGCTGACGGTTCCGACCACTGTCGCGTCCGCGCGGTCCTGCAGCGCGCCGCAGAGGATTTCAGAGCTGCTGGCGCTGTTCTCATTCATGAGAATAACCAGCTGAACGTCCGTTTTTCCGTCGCGGGTCAGATATTCGTTATGATCCTCTTTCCCGTTTTTATATACCAGATAGCACAGTTCCCCGCGGTCCAGGAACAGGTCGGCAATGTAGCGGGCCTGCTCCACCCATCCGCCGGGGTTGTCCCGCAGGTCCATAATGATGCCCTTCGCGCCTACTTCCACCAGCTTGTTCAGCTCTTTCTCGAATTCCTTTTCCGCCTCTCCGGCAAACTGGTACAGCGCGATATACCCGATCTCGTCGTTCAGCATCTTGCCTTCCACCTGGTTCACGCTGATCATCTGGCGGGTGATCGTAAATGTGATCTCTTCCCCGTTCCGCTTGAAAGTTACGTCCACGTCCGTTCCCGGCAGGCCGCGCATGATGTCCACCGCTTCGTTCAGGTTATCCGCTGTCACGAGCATTTCTTCGCCGACCCTGTAAAGCACGTCGCCCCGCTGTACGCCGACCTTTTCGGCCGGACTGCCTTTGAATACGCGGGAAATCGTGCACAGCTGCGTTTCGTAATTTGCGCTGATCAGCACGCCGATCCCGGTGTAGTTCCCTTCGTCGTCTTCCCACATTTCCTCAAACTCCGTCGGGGAATAGTAAAAGGAGTAGGGATCGTCCAGCGCGGTCATCAGTCCCTTGGCGGCATACTCCAGCATTTTTTCACGGTCTGTGTCCTGATAGAACGTTTCTTCCGCGATATCGATCAGTTCCGCCAGGTCGGCGAACTGTTCAAGCTTTTCATACTCAACCCGGCTGATCGTAACCATATCGGAATCGTTCGTGCCGAAGATATTCGGGTTCTGCGTCTGTTCAGGCGCTTCCTTGCGGAACATGCTCTCCATCTGGTTCAGATTCATCATGGAACACCCTGACAGCAGGCAGAGCACACACAGCAGGGATGCGACCAGCAGGATCATTCTCTTCATGGAACAAAACCTCATTTCTCCCGAGTCCGGGTTGTCAATTTTCTTTTTCGTCCGGCGGAATGCGGCTGATCATCTGGAAGACCGCCGCGTCCTGGAAACGCCGCAGATCAAAACCGGTTTCCTTTCGTATCTTGTCCAGCCGGTAAATCAGCGTATTGCGGTGAATAAACAGCTCGCGGGCTGTCGTGGACAGATTCAGGTCGTTGCGGAAGAACGCCCGTATCGTTTCCATCATTTCCGGATTCAGCTGCTTTCCGGGTTCCGGAGAAAGGAACTCCTTCCGGATCTGCCTGCGTGTTTCTTCCGGAACGGCGCTGATCAGGCGTTCCATTGCCTGCCGGCGGTAACAGAATACCTGCCGGTCCGGCTGGAATACGCTTCCGACGGCGATCGCCTGCCGTGCCTGCCGCAGGCTTTCCTTCAGCCTGGCCAGCTCCACGACGGATGCTCCGATCCCCGCCCGGATCTGAATACCTGTTTCCGTTTCAACCGTCTCGATCACCGCGGCTGCAAACTCGGCGATTTCGTCGTCTGTCAGGCCTTCCGCGTACTTAATCAGAACGATGCTGCCCGGCTCTGTCTCGGTAAACGCGTCCCCGCGTTCCATCGGCGCCAGGCTGTCCCATAGTTCCCGCCCGAGCAGACTGTCCTGCCCCGGGATCGTCTCGAACAGGATCAGGCATCTCCGGATTCCGTCCCGGATCCCGTGGATTGCCCCCGGGCCGCGGGAATCCCCGTTCACCAGGGCAAGCCAGGGATCTCCCTTCCTGGCGGTCTGGGTTTTCCCCCGCGCGGTCAGCGCACGGATCACCGTCTCCCCGGCTTCCCCCGCCTCGCAGCGAAGCACCGAATCTCCCGCGCGGAAATAAATCATCCCCCGGCAGCGGACAACGTCATCTTCAGCGAGGCCGGCGGACACCGCTTCCGGAATATCTCCCGGATCCATCAGGTTCATCTCCACGGATAAGCAATCCATTTCAGCGACCCCCTTCAGCATCCGTTTCCGGCACGTTCTGCGCGCTCGCACAAAAGTTATTTTATCATAAAGCCTGATGAATGGGAAGTTTTTTCTTTCCCGGCCGGCTGTTGCTTCCTTTTCCTGAAGGCAGTATAATACAGTCACAGAAAAAGCGGAAGGAGGGGTTATATGCGCCTGCTTCGCCGTCTTGCGCCGCTGCTGCTGCTGGCTGTGACGGTGGCCTCCTCCGCGTTCGCCGCCTTTGATTTTTCGGACGACCGGTTCCGGGGCATATTTACGACGGAGAACCTGGATGCCATCATCGAAGAATATGAGCTGTACGACGGCTGGTACTGGACCACGAAGGCCCGTATTCCCCAGACTTTCCACGGGGTTCCGGACCATCCCGGATGGACGGATACCGCCGTGAATAAATACAACCGTACCAATTACGTCCAGGGTTGGTACGGCTGCCGATGGGGTTCCAATTTTGTCCTGGCGGAAGATCCGCTCTACGGGTATGGGGAGTGTTTCGGTTTCGCCCAGTTTATCGGCTATCTGCTGGACGGGGAAATGAATCCGCACCGCGACTGGGACTTTTACTATTCCGTCGATGCCGCCGGAGGCCTGCGCGTCGGCGATATTATCCGCGTGGAATACAAGATTCGCGATAATGAATACCGCCACAGCGCCGTGGTATACGCGGTCAACGGAGATGAAATCCTGTTTCTGCAGATCTCCAGCAATAACTATAATCGCATTTCCGTCGGTTCCGGGTTTTCAGACGGAAATCACCGGGACGAATCCTCGCTGGACGGTATCGCCCGTATAAAAGGCCTTAAGATCCTGCGTTCTCCTCTGAATCAACCGTGAAAAAGCCTGGCAGCGCGTTGTAAATATACCGTCGGATGTGCGGATAATCATGGACGCCGCCCCGCAGAACAGAATACCGGACGTTTTTGCCGAATACGTCGGCGTATTCTTTCATCGCCTTCATCTGGGGATCCAGGTTGGGGTACGCGATATCCTCGTCTCCGGTCAGCGCATGGAGGAAAAATGACTTTCCGCGCAGGGTCACAGCCAGCAGTCCGGCCGTCTGGGAAGGGTGCCGTCCGCCTCCCCGTTCTCCGCAGATCCAGCAGTCGCCGCTCATGGGCATAAACCAGTAAAATTCTTCCATCCCGGCCATCAGCACGTACCATGTGGCGACAGCCCCCATGGAAAAGCCGCCGATTCCCCGATGAATCCGTTCGGGAATTGTCCGGTATGTCCGGTCCACCGCCGGAAGAACCGTTTGCAGCAGAACGGGGCCGAAATCCCGTACCGCTTCACCTGAATAAGCGATGCCGTCTCCCTTCCGTCCCGGCGGATAATATGTCGGCGCCACGACGATCAGCGGCGCCATATCGCCGGATGCGGTCATATGGTCGAGCATGTTTTTCAGCAGCCCGTCCTCGCCGAAAAAAGCGGATGGATCTCCCCCGCCGCCATGCAGCAGATAGAATGTGCTGTAACGCCTGTCGCTTTGATCATATTCCGCAGGCAGGTAAACAACCGCGTCCGGGAATCCCGGCACAGGCAGCTTCTCCAGGCGTCCCGGACGGCCGCACTCCTGCAGGTATTCCCGTGGTATTTCTTTCATCCCGGATTCCTCATTTCTGCACAAAATCCCCTGCCTGCGCCCGGCAGGCAGGGGTTCTTTTTCTGAAATATAGGTTTTACCGGTTCAGCATGGTCTTCTCCGTCTCTTTGTCGAAGAAGTGCAGATGGTTGGTATCAAAAGCAACCTTGATCTTGTTGCCGGCTCTGCTGGAAGTCCGGGGATCCACACGGGCGATAATGTTTCCGTCCTTACCGGTCGTGCTCAGATACAGGTAGGTTTCAGAACCCATCAGTTCGGTCACTTCCACGTCCACGTTGATCGTGGCGGTGGCAAACTCGGCCAGCTTCTGCTCGTCGTCGTGAATATTCTCGGGACGGATGCCCATCACGACTTCCTTGCCGATGTAGCTTTCATCGGTGAACTTCGCGA
>JAEEGL016495350.1_pt1 | contig 10147 bp, 4 predicted proteins | sample 9134231 | NCBI WGS metagenome assembly JAEEGL01 (sample SAMN16246548, study PRJNA631951) | gut metagenome | biome: gut microbiome; feature: rumen; material: fiber-attached | host: Bos | place: Iran: Karaj | collected 2018-10
ACAGCATAGGCAGAAAGACCAATACAGCGCACATCAATGATACAATTCGTTTTTTCATAGTAATTCCTCCTTAGTTTTATTTACCTACATAGTATAAACACATAAGAAGACGGTTTTTAGACAGGGATTTGCCGATCTTTTAAAATTTTTATTGCCTTGTTATCGAGAGATAAGCCTCTCTTATGTTGCTTACCCCCACAAGCTCAATGCCTCCGAGCTCGCTCGGGGATTTTTTAAGATTGCGGTAGTTGTGCATAGGCAAAACGCATTTTGTAAAACCGAGTCGTGCCGCCTCTACAACACGCTCCTCTGCGTGTGATACGCTTCTTATTTCTCCCGCAAGCCCTACCTCACCGAAAACTATAACGTTTTCGGGTACAGGTACGTCCTTCAGACTGCTTATAAGGGATATTGCCACCGCAAGGTCGACACTCGGCTCATCAAGGCGTAAGCCGCCTACAACATTAACGTAAGCGTCTGCGTTCGAAAAATAAAAGCCCGCGCGCTTTTCAAGTACGGCTATTATCATCGCCATACGGTTATAGTCAAAGCCTGTGCACATCCTTCTCGGCGTGCCGAATCCCGTGCCTGCTGCCAAGCCTTGTATTTCAGCCAATATGGGGCGTGTTCCCTCCATAACCGACGTAACACACGTTCCCGATACGTTTTTCGGTCTGCCTGCAATAAGCATCAAAGAGGGGTTTTCGACTTCCCTAAGTCCTTTGTTCACCATTTCAAAAACGCCTATTTCATTAGTTGAGCCGAAGCGGTTTTTAATAGCTCTCAAAATCCGGTAGGTCATTTGTCTGTCGCCTTCAAAATAGAGCACTGCGTCCACAATGTGTTCAAGTACCTTTGGACCCGCTATTGCGCCGTCTTTGTTTACGTGGCTTACTATCATTATCGGAATATCAAGGCTTTTTGCGCAGCGCATAAAAAGGTTTGTACATTCACGTACTTGCGTGATACTGCCGGGTGATGAGCTTATTTGGCTTAAAGACATTGTTTGTATGGAGTCAATGACCACAAGGTCGGGCTTCTCCGATGATATTCTGTCATATACAGTCTCGGCGTCCGTTTCGGTGAAAACAAAAAGGCTGTCGCTTTCAACACCGAGCCTTGAAGCGCGAAGCTTTAACTGACGCGCGGATTCTTCTCCGGATACGTAAAGTATGTTCATACCGTTTGCCATATTGCCGCACATTTGCAGCAAAAGTGTGGATTTTCCTATACCCGGGTCGCCGCCGATAAGCACCAATGAGCCCTTTACTATCCCGCCGCCGAGAACGCGGTCAAGCTCGTTTATACCTGTTGAATATCTTTGCTCATCCAAAGTGTCTATGTCGTTTATCGAAATGGACTTAACACCGCTTAAGGGTTTTGGTTTTGCCGGAGCCGTTTGGTCTTTCACCGTGCGGACCTGCTCTGTCATACTGTTCCATTCACCGCAACCGGGGCATTTGCCGTACCATTTTACAGACTCGTATCCGCACTGCTCACATATGAATACATTTCTAGATTTTACAGCCATTGTCATCACTCCTTATTTTGCTAAATTTTATCATATAAGCGTTTTTCTTTCAAGTTTATATTTAATACAATTGTTAAATTTTATCAAATATGAATATTATATTCGATTATTTTGTTAAAAACCATATAAGTTTTCACATAAAACACATTGACAATTTGCAGATGATTGTGTATAATCACACTGTAAACTTAATTTGGATAGGGTTGCGGTTTGTGGCATTTTTCAGTGATCGCTCTCGTATCTGTGCGGCGAAAACCGCAGTAAGTTGAAATTTATTTACGGAGGTAAAATATTATGAAAGTAAGTAAAAAAATTATTTCCATAGCTTTGGCTGTGATGCTTGTGCTTACGTGCTGCGTTTCTGCTTTTGCTGTGGAAACCGATAAGGAACCCGTTGGCTCTATGCCGCCGGGAACTTGCGCGAAGGATATAAATATATCAAGCACAAGTGAATTCGCGGGATATCTTGAATTCAACAACACAGGCTACAGATTGCTGGAAACCGTATCAGTCCCCTATGTAGTAGAGGTGCCTTTTACGCCTGTAAACGGTGACTATTACATATCCTTACATGGCTCATATACAGGTAATATCCAAATAGTTATTGCCGAAGATACAAAGCGCGATGTTAATATCGTTTTCAGAGATGTTCATATTCTTAAAAGAGACGTGAGCAACTTTATATACAACTATTCAAACTGTAACGTTAATATTTATTTTGAGAACGAGAATATTATAAAACTTGATAAATACTCACAAGCGGGTACGACCGAGCGTCCTTGGATGGACGGTATATTCAATTTGGAAGACGGTACTGTAAAGTTCTATTCTCTCAACAACAAATTGGATGACAGCTTTATGATAATTTATTTGTTCGGCTGCGGATTTATGAGAGGAAACTATGAGTTTAACGGTGGTACGGTTACACTTGTTCAGGACAGAAGCAACAATAACTTTGTATACGAAGATAACAGAGATTGGCGCGATTCAATAGGTATAATAACAAGTGGTACAGTAACCGTAAATGACGGTAAAGTTATATGCGCGCGCGCAAAATTAAATGACTTGCGTGTAAACGGCGGTGAGTTTATAGTTGACAACGATATGCTTCCGGCGTATAAGATCGAAAATACGGTTATTGACACTGCAGAATATCAAAACAAAACTGTAACCGCAAAAACAACTGCACTTCGAATGGACAACGGCGGTAGCATCAATATAACAGGTGGCACACTTTCAGTTACGGGCGGCGACTACGAGCAGGACGGTGCGGAATACCGCGGATGGGCCATTGCCGCTAACACCAAAGATGATCCTAACGGCATAAAAGATACAAACAGACTCAGCCTCAGCGTAACAGGAGGTAAGCTGAATGTTAAATCTGCCATGGCAAGCGCAATTCGTGACGTAAATACATTTGAGATAGGCGAGGGAGCCGAAGTAACCGTAGAACATTCCGGTAAGAATATGGAAAACACCGTAGTTTGTGATGATCTCAAAATGACAGCCGGCAGCCTTAAAATAAATGCTCCCTCAGAGACAGAAATGAGTGCGTTGAACGCAACTAATTCTTATACCCTTACAGGCGGAGAAATAAACATAGATTCTTACAACTGTATTAATTTAGGTTCTCTTTCAACGGAGATCAACGATGCCGCCATCACACTTAACGCAAAGAACAGCGGTATCGTATCCGAAAGCCTGGATCTTGTTATGCGCGACGGCAAGCTTAATATCACAGCAGAAAAAGGCGCTTGCATAAGCAGTAAAGAGATTCGTGTATGCAGAATACACGGCGGTATAGTATCACTTATGGGTGCTTACGGTGTTGCTGCAAGCGATCTTATGAATGACGGCGACGTTCGCATTTACGGCGGTAACGTTCACGTTGCGAAAGCTGATAGCGAAGTTCAAAGCGGCAATTATGCACATTTTGTACAGACCAGCGCTACAACAGCCGATGCTACAGCAAGAAATGCCTTTAACGAAACAGAAAAGGTATTTCAGTGCGTTATAACAGGCCTTACACCTAACGAGCCTGTAGGACACATCTATTACGGGGATAAAGAATACTTCGCAGGCAATGAAATAAAGGCTGACGAAAACGGCTTGCTCGCATTGTGGTTCCCTGTATCTGCAAACAATAACATAAAGCTTGGCGGAAATAACACAGAGTATACGTGCTCAAGATTTGAAGAAACATTAACAGGTGAAAATGTTTATATAGCAAAGGGTACGATTCCTGTAGATACAAATACTGACACTAATCCCGATACTTCTACAGAAGAACCTATTTCCGACGGCGATACACAGTTTATTACTCTTATCACAAACGGCGCTACAATCACGGTAGACGGCGTAGATTACAACGATATGTATTCATTCCAGGCTATCAAGGGCGAGAATGTTGTTCTTCCCACACCTGTTCTTGCAGGCAGCACATTTAAAGAATGGAACACAGCACGCGACGGCTCAGGCATCGGTATGACAGGCGTTTTGGCATCATTGCCGCAGAAAAACGTTACACTTTACGCCATATTTGAGAATAACGGCGGACAACCGTTGTACGGCGACGTTGACTGCAGCGGCGAGGTTAAAATGGAAGACGTAACTTCACTGCAGAAGATTATAGCTGCACTTTCAACTTATGAATCTTACGGCGCAATGTCAAAAATAAACGCAGACTGCGACGGAGACGGTCAGGGTTCTATGACAGACGTTACACTTATCCAGAGATACCTTGCAAAGCTTATTCCTTCTTTAGGACCTACAATCGGCTGATACTTTTAAATACCGATTGATCATAATATGATATAAAAACCCTTCGCCCAATATTTTCTTTTTGGGCGAAGGTGATTTTTATTAAACAAGATTTGTTTTATTGCCTATTGAGATAGCGAGTGATTTTATGAGAAATAAATATAAGATTATTTCAATGATATTGTGTGTTGTTATTGTTTTGGGGGTTGTTTGTTCCGGCGTAACATCCGCGTATGATTTGCACGGTAAGGGCAGTAACGAAAGCTCTCAAAGGGGCGTTTACAACGCGCAAATAATCAGCCGACAGTATGATCCCGCAAAAGATACCCTCGCGCAGGATATAAAAGAGTCTGCCGGGGTGTATGAATCCGAGGGCGGCTCTCATATAAGAAAAGACTCTTCCTCAAAAGTAAAGGCAGAGGCGTTACCTTCTTCATATTCATTGAGGGGCAGCAAGCATCTTCCGCCTATCACAGATCAGGGAAATATCGGATCTTGCGCTTCCGAGTCAATTACTTATATGCAGTTTTCTAATGCGGTATCACGCTATATTGAAAAATATAATATAGACGATTCATGGGATCCCTCAAAGAACAACTCGAATACATTTTCACCCAAATGGACTTATAATTTTGTAGGCGGTAAAACAAGTAATGTTTACGGAATTTTGGCGGAAAACGGCGGCGTTACATATGACAAATGTAAATTTGAGGACAGCGCTTTGGGTTCCGGTCACACGGGGAACTTAAACAAACAGACTGTATCCTGGGATTTGAACGGGATGTATGACGCTCTTAAATACCGTCTTAAAAGCACCGACGCTTACGATATGTACGATATGGAGGACTACGATAACAAATTTACTACATCTTCAGACGGAAAGAATATTCTTAATAAAATAAAAAGCGCGGTTCTGGCAGGAAATGTTGTTATAGCAAGCGGACAATCCGACAGATGGTTCTATTCAACGGCAAGCCGCAGCGGAGATATAGGAAAAAAAGGCGATTATGTATTGATAGCGGCTCAAGGTAATGCCGTTGGCGGACACGCGGTATCAATAATAGGCTATGATGATAACATTGAAGCTGTTTTCGGCGGCGTTACAATGAAAGGCGCGTTTTTAATGGCAAATTCCTGGGGCAAAAGCTGGAAAAACCAGGGATATTGCTGGGTTATGTATGATTCAGTCAATCTGTCATCGCAGTACTCTGCACTCAATAATTCCGCATTATACAAAAGCGGTATGAATTTGACTATCGACGGCAGTTTGAAGGTGTATTCCGCAAACTATTTTGCGGAATCTTCCAATTGGCAGTTTACAGATGTAGGAAGTAAAACAATAAACGGCAAAACTTACCGCAAATATACCATAGGCAGAGTATCTGGCTTGGATTCTTCTCTCGGACCGTTTATATCTTACAAAACGACTTCGGTATCCGAATCTTATACTGAGCTTACAAACATTGCCGACGAGTATTCGCAGTGGTGTATATTGCCGTATGAGGATGTTGTTAACTTAAGCGGATTCAATTCATCGTGTTATGATTCAAAGTACAAAGGCACATATTGGTTAATTGCGGCAAATCATAATAATCATGCGTTTTTGAATACAGGAGATAAAGTTTCTGTTCAGGGGCGTTTGACAAAGCTTACAACTCTTGATATTGTGAATTCGTCGGCTTGCTGTTCTTTGTCTTTGCCTGGCATTGCCGCAACTTCGCAGGGCGATAATTTTGAAAGCAAAATAATAGTAAGTGCGAGCCCCGTAACACAGTTATCAAGAAGCGTATCGTTTGAAAGATTTTATTTTACTTATTGGGACAGCGACATAATTGTAGGTATGCCGGATTTGGTTCTCGGTGTAACGGTGAGCGCATACGACAGAAACGATGTTTCAATGAAAATATATAACAAGCGCGTTATAAGAGATTATGAAAAGCTTGTTTTGTTTGACGGAGCGGATAAAAGACCGTATAACGGATATTCGTTCAGCGGCGTTTCATCTGCGTCTTTATCACAGCCCGAAACAGCCACGTTTTATTTTAAGCTTGACGATATAAGCCTTTTCGGCAGTAAAGAATATACCGATTATTCCTGGGGCGCAAAAATATATTGCGATTCTTCAAAAGGTAATCCGGTAACCGTAAGCGGTATGACAGTAATAGCAGGTAAATCGGGCAAAACGCTTGCCGGCGGTACTCTTAATAATCCCGTTACAATAAAAAACGGAAAAGACGAAACAATAGGATATTCAATTTCTTCTTATCCTATGGTCGACAGTGCTCAAACGCTCGGCTTAAACGCTGTATGCAACGAAAGCGATATTACACTGGAATGGAATCCTGTATCTAATTCCAACGGATATCTTGTTTACAGGCGTTTGCTCAATGAAAACGAATGGACATTGTATCAGACTATACCTACAGGACTTTCCTGTGGGTTTACCGACAAAAACGTAAACAGCAATTCGATTTATTGTTATAAGATAGTACCGTATTCATCATATAACGGTCATACATCCTATGGCGGAGACGGGGTGGTGGCATATTGCTGTTTGATGGGAGAATCTTATATTACATCGTGTACCGAATGTGAGCAAGGACTTAAAATCAAATGGAAAAAATCTAAATATGCCGACGCTTACCGTGTTCTTATGCGCAGTGCTACGGGAAGCATATGGTCAAGTGTGAATACCGAATACACCGGCAGTGAATGTATTCTGTACAATGCGCCAAAAGACAGTTCGTATTATTATACTGTGCAAGTGGTAAGGTATTTGGGCGGCGAGAATGTTTATAAGGTCTACGATTACAAGGGCGTTGAAGGCTACGTCCACACACAGAGGGAAACAGACTTTAAAGCCGGTGATACTGTTACGCTTATGCCTAACGCAAGGCTTACAAATGCTTACAAAATAGGCAACAGCGCACTTGACCTTAATTATGAAACCGTGTCTGTACAGGGGCCTTTTGCCACACTGAAAATTACGCCGGACTATAGCAGTATAAAAATGTCGATATCCGACTTTTTGGCGTGCTTCGGAATAACAGCCGATAATACCGAAGACTACTACGACTATGTTTTTGGAAATAAACATGAATTTATATTCGATATCAGCACTGCCTGCCTCTCTCATTATGAACAACCCGCAGTAACCGATACTGAAGTATTTTCCGATACCGAATCTGATACGTCGACAGATACAACCACAGATACCTCGTCAGATACAACAACAGACACAACGAGCGAAACAGAAACCGATACAGCAACAGACACGTCAACCGATACAAATACCGTCACAGATACCGAGTATTATACGATAGACACAGATTCGTCAGATGAAACCGATACTGCTGAGATGCCCTCCGACAATGATATACCTACCGAAACAGATAAAGAGATTTTCTCGGTGGGTGATACGGTACACCTTAAATACGGCAGTCAACTTGGTGAAAACGATGAGGCAGAGTACCGGGGTATGATACTTGACTACAAAATTGCCTCGCTTAATGAAGACGTGGCTATGCTTAAGCTTGAAGTAAGTCCCGATCTGCTTAAACAGCTTGACGTTGATTGCGACGAATTTTTGCGGATCATAGGCTGCAGCAGAGAAAGCGACGAAATTGACTACGATAAATTTAAAGCCGCCATCGAGTCGGGCAAGCCGTATTCCCTTTATTTCTACACGCCTATAAGCTCGCTTACACACGAAAAACCCGAGCAAGACCCGGACAGCGACATACCTGTTGTTCGTTACGACTTTGATTTAGGCGACATAGTTCATTTAAAAAAAGGCGCGCAAAACATTGATGCGTGGCTTATAGCCAACAATGCGCTGGGGCTTGATTATCGCGTAATACTTCTAGAGGATGACACAGCTTCGCTTATGATATCGTTTGACAAAAAGCTGCTTGATGATCTTAACCTTACAGTAGAAGGATTCTACCAAGCTATCGGATATTATGATTTATCTATGTGCAATGCAGACTTTGATGAAATTGGCAGTTATATTGCTCAAGGTTTCACCGTAAACGAAATCATAAGAGTGAAGTGCAGCGATGTTTTAACAAACAGCGCCGAGGTAAATTCCGATACCGATGATAAAACAGTAACTGACACCGATAAACCTACGGACAGCGAAAAGCCCACCGACAGTGATGTTATCATAAAGGGAGACGCGGATTTAGACGGCGAAATAAAAATGTCTGACGTGACCCTTATACAAAAGCACATTGCAAAGCTTGTTGAGTTAACAGGTAACCAAAGCAAAAACGCAGATGTAAACGGCGACAGCACAATTAATATGCTTGACGTAACACAAATACAAAAATTTATCGCCAAGCTTATTGACAAGTTTTGATTTATAATAACAAAAACAGCGTTCTTATACCCCAAAACCGGGTGTAAGAACGCTGCTGTTTTGTTTTCGTAATATTAATCGCACGATCATATAAGTTGTTGCTCGTTAATCATAAATTTGAACTTAAGCCCTAACTTTTCCGCTGCTTTGCGGCACAATATCATTCTCTGCATAAATATCTCAAAATAATCCATAACAGAGCCGAAATGCGTGTCAACCGTCAGCTTTAGCTTTATAAGCGTGTGGGCTTCGTTTATTTTAAGCTCCGATTTTGTTACCGAGTAATTTACACGGTCGTGAATGTCAAATGTGGAGATATCTCTGTTGCGAACTCTTGAACGGCGCACATCACTTTTGTCAGCCAGAATAAGCGCCGCCGCAACAGCGTTTACAGGCACGCCGGTGCCTTCGTCGTGGTTTCCTATCGCCGTGGTTATAAGGGCGGTTTCTTCGGGTTCGAAGCCCATTTTTTCAAGTATTCTGAAAGCCATTACAGCCCCGCTTTGGCTATGCTCCACACGGTTTACCAAATTGCCTATATCATGCAGATATCCCGCAATTTTTGCAAGTTCGACGGTGCGCTCGGGATATCCCAGGGTTTCTAAAATATATCCCGTGTTTTCCGCCACACAGGTAACGTGCGCGAAGCTGTGTTCGGTAAATCCGAGCGCTACAAGCGATTCATCAGCCTGCCTTATGTATGTTTTTATGGATTCATCGGCTTTTATTTGTTCGTAAGTTATCATTTCAGTTCTCCTTTCAAAAAGATCAAATACTTGCAAGAAACGCCATAAGCGGTATTGTCACGGCGCACAAAAGAGTTGAGGTCAATATACAGTCAGCGCTTATTTTTGACCGGGAATTGTCATACATCTCAGAAAGCCCTAAAATAAGCGTTGCGCACGGCGTTGAGCATAATATTACAACACTCGCCTTAAACACGCTGTCAAGGGGCAAAAACCGCACAAGAGCAAAAGCAAATAAGGGAAAAATAATAAGCTTTGCGACAGCGGTTACGTACACGATCGGGCTTTTCCAAATTTCTTTAAACCGCACAGAGCCGAGCCTTATACCCAAAATAGTCATGCAAAGCGGCGCGGACATATTTCCCGTTGTTATTATTACATTCTTAAAAGCTTCGGGCAAAAAAGCGCCTATGCCGAAAGCGTAAAATATGACCGAAAATACAAATCCTAATACAGTGGGGTTAAAGACAGCGGATTTCAGGGAAATATACTTTTTTTGTCCCGTAATGCAAAAAATGCCTACTGTAAAGATTATCAGATTCATCGAAAACATAAACACTGCCGAATAAGCAGCTATGTAAGGATGAGAAGGAAATATGGTCTTTATAAGAGGCATACCGAAAAAGCCCACGTTGCCCGCAACTGCGCCTATTGTCAGCATACGGTATTTGCTTTGATTGTATTTTTTTCGCAAAATAAGTGCCGCTGCAACCACAAACAGCAATTGAACAAAAAAAGTAACGCAAAAGA
>JAEEGL017033490.1_pt1 | contig 10147 bp, 8 predicted proteins | sample 9134231 | NCBI WGS metagenome assembly JAEEGL01 (sample SAMN16246548, study PRJNA631951) | gut metagenome | biome: gut microbiome; feature: rumen; material: fiber-attached | host: Bos | place: Iran: Karaj | collected 2018-10
CACATGATGCTGATGCCGATCAGCATCGGGATCATCGTCAGGATACGTTTGAGGATGTATTTAAGCATTTCAGCTCCTTAAGAGGATTTTCCTTTTAATAAGCGGGCCGGATCCAGCAGCGTTGATGCCTGCTGAGACCCGGCCCGCATGCGATTCTTCCAGGATGATCTTTACAGAATTTTGAAAGGAATCGTTTTACTTCTCAAAATACGCATGTGCGATGGAGACCCATGCGCAGTAGTAACCGGTGAGGCTGCATTCATCCAGATTCAGATGATTTGCCATACCCCAGAACTTAACGTTCTCATACAGCCAGATGCAGGGATACTCGGAAGAAACCTTTTCCGAGATCTTGCTGTAGATCTCTGTTGCCGCTTCAAGAGAAGGCGCAGCGGTCGCTTCCGCGAACATGGCCTGGTTCTCTTCGCTGTAATAGTTGTTGTACATTCCGCTTCCGTAGAATGTAATATATCCGTCGCAGGTAGGACCCATCGTGGAGCCGTTGAAATAGATCTGATAATCTGGCTCATTCGTGAAGACCAGCGAGTTCCTGGTGGCCGTATCAATGATCTTGACGGAGACATCGATGCCGGCGCTCTTGAGGCTGTCCATCCATACAAGCTGCTGCGCTGTCGCGTCAGCCGTCGAGAGGATCTCGATCGAGAGCTTCTTGCCGTCTTTCTCGCGGATACCGTCATCACCCAGCGTCCATCCCGCTTCGTCCAGGATCTGGACGGCCTTCTCGGGATCATACGTATATCCGTCTTCTACCATGGTATTCGGTTTATAACCTATATCCGCCGTCGTGAAAACAGATGTCATGATGGAGGAAGCGGGGCTCTTCGCAGCTATCTTCATGGCTTCACGGTCGGTCAGAAGGGAAAGGGCATGCCTTACGTCGATATCCGACAGGATCTCGTCCTTATAGTCGATCAGGATATAGCTCATGTTTCCGGAGTTTCCGTTGAAGAACGAGAATCCATCCTGTCCTTCCAGCCTGTCCTGCAGATCCTGGCTCGCGCGGGCCAGATCGACGTCGCCGTTCTCGAGGGCAAGTGACAGGGAATCCGCATCGGGGATGATACGTACGGTAACGCCATCCAGATAAGGCTTCATTTCCCAATAATAATCATTCCTTACCAGGACGATCTCTTCACCGAGCTTAAGATCCACGATGTTGAAGGGGCCCATGCCGGTCAGATACTTAAGGTCGGTGATCTCGTCGAAAGCTTCCAGGTCGGCGTCCTTCCAGATATGCTCGGGAAGCGCCACATACTGGCAGAGATCGGAATATACGAATGTGTTGCAGGGACGGTCAAGATCATACTGTACGGTATAATCATCGATCTTGGTAACGACCAGACCGTAATCCTCTGCCCATGTGTTGTCCTTCAGAGTCGTCTCTACATTGTCATACACATAGAAATAGCAGAGAACGTCATCCGCAGTGAAATCTTCGCCGTCAGCCCATTTTACGCCTTCGCGCAGATGGACGATGAAGGATGTATTATCTTCATTTGCTTCATAGCTGGTGGCCAGTCTGGGAATAACGTTCAGATCCTGGTCTACGGTAAAGAGTTTGTCATAAATGAGGTCACGCAGCAGACCCTCCGTGTTGGATGAATAGAATACGAAGTTCGGCTGGATCACGTCGAATCTGGTGCCGATGACCATCGTACCGCCGTATCTGTCGGCGTCCGCGGCTTCTTCGGCGGGTGCGGCCGTTTCCGGTTCCGCAGCTTCAGGTGCGGCAGCTTCCTGCGCCGGTGCGGCAGCATCAGAAGCAGGTGCACCGATATCAGCGGTGCTTGTGCAGCCTGCGATCACGGAAGCGGTAATGATGCCTCCAAGAAGCAAAGCCGCGATCTTTCTGAACTTTTTCATAATTACCACCTTTCTTTGCGTCCCTTTGCTACAACATAACAACAACTGCGTGATTTAAATCCTATTATCCGCCAACCCGGCTCACTTTTCAATGCGTTACCAGATTAAAGTGATAAGAATTTGAATTGTTTTTCAAATTATATACAAAGGACGACGGAAAATTTAGAAAATAATATCCCTTATTTCCTACTATGTCAATAGGAAATAAGGGATATTAATCAATGTGCCATTTTATTCCGGCTTTATTTCGTCCGTAACGGGATCGGCCCGTCAGGAACCTTTTATTTTAACGATCATTTCGGCTTCGACAGGGATGGCAAAGGGCAGGGCTGTCACGCCCAGTGCGGTCCTGGCATGCCGTCCCCGGTCACCAAGTACTTCAACGAGAAGGTCGGAAACGCCGTTGATGACTGCGGGCTGCTGTTCGAAATCCGGAGTGCACCGGACAAAGCCCTGCACCTTGACGACCTGTTCGATCCTGTCCCATTCGCCTTTCAGTTCCCTGTTCAGGAGCGAAAGGAGATTGATCCCGGTAAGCCTGGCTGCCTGATAACCTTCATCAACAGTCATATCTTCCCCGAGCCTTCCTTTCACGACGGGCTTCCCGTCCCTGAAAGGCCCGGCACCGGAAAGGAACAGAAGGTCTCCGGCGTACCGGACGCTTACATAATTGGCCACCGGATCCGGCGCGGCGGTAAGTTCAATACCCGATTCCCCGAGCCGCCTGTTCACATCCTCATTGCTGAAACTGTTCAATGCCGCACCTCCTTTCGTATTCCGCAAAAGCCCTGCGTATATGCACCTTTCCTTATTCCCCGCAGAGCCTTACATACATATCCGTATAGATCGCGCAGCCGGTGATCAGTTCGTCGACGGGAATGTATTCGTCGTCGCCGTGCATATGATAATCCGCGCCGAACTTCTCAAAACCGTAGGCAACGCCGTTCTTAATATCGTGGCAGTACGTGCCGCCGCCGATCGCGAGGCACCGGCCCTTTTCACCGGTGAAGTCTTCGTAGGCCGCCAGCAGGTTCTGTACGAGGAAACTGTCCTCGGGCACATAGTGGGCGGGACGCATGCGTCCTTCGAACTGCATGCCGGCTGCCCGCACCCGTTCGCCGGCCGCGGCGGTATTTTCCGCGTTCGCGCAGACGGGAAGCCTGGAGTCGAAGCAGGCTTTCAGTTCTTTTCCGTCATATTCCAGGATATCCAGGCAGCAGGTCGTCTCACCGGAGATCTCGTCCTTCAGGCAGATGCCCGCAGCGGTACCGTTCGTGTCCCCGTGGGGGAAGAGCTCTGAGAGCGCTTTTACATCCTGCACGATCTTATCCGCGCATCCCGCAGCGTCGAAGGGAAGGGCGGCAAGGAACTGCAGCATGGCCGTATTGCTGTTGTTCCCGAGTTCCGGAATGGACGCATGGGCGGAGAGTCCCTCCGCCGTTACGCACAGGGTCTTTTCGCAGCATCCGGCGTTTTCCGGTCCGGCGTCTTTTTCTGTCACAGTGAAGGAAACACCTGTCGCTTCCTGCACCTGCCCGGCGATCGCAGCCGCCGTCTCCTTATCGATACCGCAGATCCTGGCCGTCGTGAGGCCGCAGATGATATTCAGCGCTTTGCCCCCGTGAATACTCATAATGCCCGCGGACCCGCAGCAGCCTTCCCCGCCTTCCGCATCTTCACCGAACTTATCTGTAATGAAACCGGCCATCCCGCCTTTTTCCAGGTTGACTACCGGCCAGTTGGCATCCGGCGTGACCGCCGTATCGGGTTTCCCGTACTCTTTAAAGTATTCTTCCGTATCCGCCGCGCCGGTCTCTTCGCAGCAGCCCATAAAGATACGGACGCCCTTCGCGCCGAGCCCGAGGTCCTTAACGGCCCTGAGGGCGTATATGGCAGCCAGCGTCGGGCCTTTGTCGTCCGCCACGCCGCGGCCGTAGGCTATTCCGTCGATCACCTTCATTTCGAAAGGTGCCGTCTTTGTCCAGCTTTCCGGGGAGGCAGGCACTACATCCAGATGGCCCAGGACGTCGATCTTCCGCTCATCGTCGTCCGGCAGCATGACCAGGCCGTAATGTTCCCTGTTCAGGGCTTTAAGCCCGTACCTTTCGGCGATCGCGACCGCCGCTTCCAGCACTTTCGCCGGGCCTTCGCCGTAGGGCCTGCCCGGCGCGGCTTCCCCGGCCGTGCTTTCGATATCCACGAGCTTCTTTAAGTCGGCGAGGTATTCTTCCCTGTGTTCTTCAAAATACCGCTGTATCTTTTCCTTATTTTCGCTGTTCATATAGGCTGTTTCTCCTTCATTCTTTTATTCCCTGCCGTCCCCCGCAGAAACGGGATCCTCCCGTATCCTTCATAACAAAACGGCGTCCGCAGCTGATCATAATTATAAGTTAACACCGTCCGTAATGACAGACGGATGTACTTAATATAAAATACTATTGTTACCGTATTTTATTGTTTGCATCCTCCATTCCATTACCCTTTCAGAAAGGAGAACGACACAATGTTAAAGAGAAGCATCATAAACAGATATCTGGCCGCCGCCGCGGCACTTACGACAGCGGCTGCCCTCGTTTTTCTTCCCTGCGCTTCCTTTATCAGCCATGCAGAAGAGGCCGATATTGAGGACGAAGAAGAATACGTTATCGCGGAAGAGACTGTGGACACCGTATATTACGATGAGGACGGCGAACCGGACGCAACCGGCAGCGCCATTATCCTTTTCGATACAGTGACAGGCGAGATCCTCGCGACAGATTATTACGATGAGGACGGCGAATTTCTTTTCAGGGCAGAGATCGCCCCCGAAGCCAATATCCGTCTGTACGCGAAATATGCCGGCAGGCCCGCTCTTTTGAAAGTCGAGCCCGGTTACCTCATTGAAGAGGAGATCACCGCGTCCGAGCTGGCAGAGTATGTTATTGACGCCATGTCCGACGTCGAAAGCCTCAGCTATTCAGCCCTGACCGACTTAAACTGCACGATTGGCGCGCAGGGCATGTCCCTGGATATGGCTTTGCAGATCGGCATCGAGATGGAAGCTGTCGACGATCCGGTCGCTTCCCACATGATCATGGACTATACCATGCAGATGATGGGCCAGGAGATGGCGCAGGAGATGGAAGTCTACGTCGTTCCCGGTGAAGACGAAGATACTCTGATCACCTATACCAGGCAGATCTCCGACGGAGAAGCTTCCGACTGGGAAAAGGATGAAATAGATTACTATACGCCTTCAGAGAGCAATCTCTACAACAGCAGCGTCTTTGAAAAGATCCGCGACGGCGAGATCGAAGCCGTCGTCGGCACAGACACAGTCTTTGTCGACGGCATTGAATGCTATTTCATGGACGGCATGATCACCGGCGAGGACCTGCAGGAAGTCTCCGGTTATATGATGTCCGGCGGCCAGGAAGACGCGGACCTTTTCGATACGGAAAACGTGGACTTCAGTGACGTGGAAGCGCAGATGACCGTATTCGTAAATGCGGAAGACGGTACCCTCGTAGCCATGCAGCTGGACTGCCTGTCGCTGGCACAGGCCCTGCTGGCGGATTCCATGGGCTTCGATGAAGAAGAGGTAGAGTTGGAGGTCCGCAACTTCGACATGCTCATGAGATATCTGGATTACAATATCGATTCGATCGAGATCCCGGATTTTGATGAATGATTCTCGTCCCGGCGGGACAGAACATTAACATCCGGAAAGGATATGAAAAGAAGGCCGCTGCAAATGCAGCGGCCTTCTCTGTTGCTGATCTTATCTGTTTACGACTGCAGTCGGATCTTATTCCCCGAGCAGCTTTGCCATCATCTTATGATGCAGCTTCAGCTCATTCATTTCATAGGATGTATCATTGCCATCCGGTGCCTGGTAAAAACCCTGGCCTTCGAATTCGGAAGAGATGAAGCCGTCGTAGCCGATCTCCTTCATGACCGCGAAAGGCTCTTCGTAGTTGATGCCGGTCTCTGTCAGGGTCTCGGGATCGATCTCATAGAATTTGCCGTGGAAGTGCACGATCAGGTCTTTATATTTGCGGATAACATCAGGATCCGAATAGGCGCTGCGGCTGTTGCGCATGATGAAGCCCATCTCGGCAGGGTTAAGACCGCCCATTTCCTTTTCCAGCTGCGGACGGAGCGCTGCCATGGCAGCATAGCCGCTCTTGTATGTCTTTACGACCGCGTCGACCACTTCGGGGCGGGCGCCGGCTGCGAGAGCCTGCTGCTGGTTGATCCTGTTGGGCTGGTACTGGAAAATGCCGAAATCGGGGATAAGGCCGACATAGGGAGAATCCACCCTGGCGCACATCTCCAGATAGCGCTGCATCCAGGGAGCGTCAAAGGACATGGGAGCATGGATCTCAAGACCCATCTTAACGTTATAATATTCCGCGATGGAAGCGGAAGCTTCTACGACTTCCGCGCGGACAGGGGTCAGCACACGTATGCACTTGAAGCCGAGACGGGAGGCGAGCTTTAAGTCTTTCTCCATTTCCTGGACCTGTTCCTTAAGGGTCAGGATCCTGCCTTTATACAGCATCCAGTCGATGAAACTGTCCATGCAGCTGGGCTCCGTGCCGTACTTTGCCATCAGATCCTTCCACCAGTCGACATCCTTTTCCGAAGGATCCGGATAGCTGCCGACGGGCATCTGTTCAGCCAGAAGTTCGATGCCGGTCGCGCCGAGCTCTTCCGCAACGAATTTAACGCAGCCTTCCAGGTCAAGGATTCCGTTGTAATAGGAATCCTGGAGACTGTATAAGGAAACACCTCTTTTGATAGCCATTATTTTATCCTTCCTGCGGTGTCATATGGACCGCTGATACGTTCATATTCTGTTATCGTGCTTTCGTATGTCCTGCAGGTCAGCCGCCTGTTACGGAAACATACTTGGCGCATTTTGAAGGAAACGCGCCGCCCATGTAGGAAATACGGATCGCGACCGTGGCCTCGACCATATGGCCGCCCATTCCGAACCCGCCCAGGCGGGGTACGAAAACAGTCGCTTTTTCACCGAATTCCCAGCGGAGCGTGGTCATCGTGGCCATCTCGGCAAAAGTAAAGGTGCCGTCCTTGGTCGTAAATTTCAGCTGATCCTTTGTATAGACCTCGTTGTCATACTTGATCTCGATGTTCTCTACAAGGCTGAGCGCAACACCGCGGTAATAGGGGATCCTGAGCTTGACGGAAAAACCGACCGGAATACCGTCAACGAGGACATCCTCCACATCTTCGGGCATCATCATCTGATTAACGTTCATATTAACCTCCCGTACATTGTTCCTGCTATGAAAAATTTACATATTGATCCGGTCCATCGGATCATCTTTTATAATTTTGGATTTAATATACTGACCTGTCAACAAAAACGCTTCCCCGGAAGATATTTCCGTCCTTTTACACAAAAGCAGGCGGGTTGTTTTGTTATTCTTACCCCGCTGTATCGTTCTTTCCGGCAGTCTCCCGGCTGAAACGCCGATCAAAAAAGGACCCGGCTATGAAATTTTTTCATAACCAGGCCCTTCCCATTATATTGTTGTACTTACTGTTTTGCGGCTTACTTCTTTGCCGGCATCACGCCCGGCTGCGCTGCCGGTCCTTCCATGCTCACGCAGTCCTTCAGGAGCGAAATGATCTCCAGATGCTGCGGGCAGGCATCCTCGCACTGGCCGCACTGTATGCAGTCGCTGGCTTTGCCTTTGCCCTGCGTGACGATGGTATACTCCCTCTTGATCCTGAACTCGGGGCTTCCTTTCTTGCGGTTCTCCACGGTAAAGATATCCGGGATCGGGATGCCCATGGGACAGCCTTTGGTGCAGTAGCGGCAGCCGGTGCAGGGGATGGCCTGGTCGGCATCCAGCGCTTCCTGCGCTTTCCGGATCACTTCTTCTTCCTTTTCCGAGAGCGGTCTGAAGTCGCGCATATAGCTTAAGTTGTCTTCCATCTGGGCAAGGCTGCTCATGCCGCTTAGAACGACGCCGATGTTGTCCTTGCTGGCAACATAGCGGACCGCCCAGCTGGCGTAGGAAGCATCCGGGTCTGCTTCGTCGAAGATAGCCTTTACCGTGTCGATGGGGTCCGCGAGGATACCGCCCTTGACCGGTTCCATGACGATCACGGGCAGACCGTGCTCCTTACAGATCTCCCAGTTGCGCCTGGACGCCACGCCGGGGTTCTCCCAGTCGGCGTAGTTGATCTGGAGCTGTACGAACTCCGCTTCCGGGTGCGCTTCCAGGATCTCTTCCAAAAGTTCCGGATCCGCGTGGAAAGAAAAACCGAGGTGCCTGATGAGGCCCTTTTCCTTCTGCTCCAGTGCGAATTCCCAGAGATGGAATTTTTCATAATTCTGATAGTTAGACCTCTGGAAAGCATGCAGCAGATAATAATCGAAATATCCGGCGCCGGTCCTTTCAAGACTGGTATAAAACTCCTGCTTCAGCGTTTCCTCATCCAGGTCCGCGCCCATGGCGATCAGCTTGGTGGCCAGCGTGTAACTGTCCCTGGGATAGCGCTCGACCAGCGCCTTCTTAATGGCTTCCTCGCTGCCCGGATAGGCAAAGGCAGTATCAAAATATGTGCCGCCCGCCTCCATGAACTTATCGACCATCTGCGTGGTCTCTTCGACGTTGATCGTATCGTCGGCCAGCTTGGGCAGCCGCATCAGGCCGAATCCGAGTTTGAAAAGATCTTTTCTGAAAATATCGCTCATTCTATTATCCTCTCCCGTTGACTGTCATAACTGAAGATGCAGATCATATCTCTACATGTATTATTATGCGAGCCTTTTGTCTCCCGTTCAAGCATCCGCCCGGACTTTCGCGAAAGGCTTTCCGCATACTTTTATGCAGTATAAAAAAACTTCCGGGAGAGAACTCCCGGAAGCTCTGCCATATCTGTAATTATCAGTCAGATCAGTTCATTGCCTGCTGTACGGCGACCGCAACAGCAACGGTCATGCCGACCATCGGGTTGTTGCCTGCGCCGAGGAAGCCCATCATCTCAACATGGGCGGGAACAGAAGAGGAACCTGCGAACTGCGCGTCGGAATGCATACGGCCGAGGGTATCGGTCATACCGTAGGAAGCGGGACCTGCTGCCATGTTGTCCGGATGGAGCGTACGGCCTGTGCCGCCGCCGGAAGCGACTGAGAAATACTTCTTGCCGGCTTCCCAGCGTTCCTTCTTGTATGTGCCTGCAACGGGATGCTGGAAGCGGGTAGGGTTCGTGGAGTTGCCGGTGATGGAAACGTCCGCGCCTTCATGCCACATGATGGCAACGCCTTCACGTACGTCGTCAGCGCCGTAGCAGTTGACCTTCGCGCGCTCGCCGTCGGAATAGGCGATCTTATTGACGATCTGCAGCGCGTGGTCTTCCTTGACGTCGGCTGACAGATAATCATACTTGGTCTGAACATATGTGAAACCGTTGATACGGCTGATGATCATGGCCGCATCTTTTCCGAGTCCGTTCAGGATGACGCGGAGGGGTTTCTGGCGGACTTTGTTGGCGTTAAGGGCGATCTTGATCGCGCCTTCAGCGGCAGCGAAAGACTCATGGCCCGCAAGGAATGCAAAGCACTCTGTCTCTTCGTCCAGAAGCATCGCGCCCAGATTGCCGTGGCCGATACCGACCTGGCGCTGGTCCGCTACGGAACCGGGAATACAGAAGGCCTGGAGGCCCTGGCCGATATATCTTGCAGCATCGGCTGCGCTCTTCGCGCCTTCCTTCATGGCGATCGCCGCGCCGAGCTCATACGCCCATTTTACGTTTTCAAAGCAGATAGGCTGCGTGCTTTCTACGATACTGTAAGCATCAACGCCCTTGCCGTTGGTAAAAGCCTTTACATCTTCAAAGCTGCCGAATCCGTACTTGTCAAGAACGGGCTGCAGCTGGGGCATACGTCCTTCATAATTTTCAAATAAAGCCATAGTAACTGCACCTCCCCTTATTCTTTACGCGGATCGATCCACTTGACAGCGCCGTCTTCTTCCTTGAAGCGGCCATAGGTACCGAGATTCTTCTCATAAGCCTCGTTGGGTGACATGCCGTTCTTGATGGCATCCATCATCTTGCCAAGGCTCAGGAACTGGTAGCCGCATACCTGGTCGTCTTTGTCGAGGGCCATCTTTACGACATAGCCTTCTGTCATTTCCAGGTAACGTGTTCCCTTTTCAAGGGTACCGTACATCGTACCGACCATGGAGCGGAGGCCTTTGCCCAGGTCTTCCAGGCCGGCGCCGATACGCAGGCCGTCATCAGA
>JAEEGL017132041.1_pt1 | contig 10147 bp, 8 predicted proteins | sample 9134231 | NCBI WGS metagenome assembly JAEEGL01 (sample SAMN16246548, study PRJNA631951) | gut metagenome | biome: gut microbiome; feature: rumen; material: fiber-attached | host: Bos | place: Iran: Karaj | collected 2018-10
CAGCAGGGCTATAGGGCTGAATGGTGTAGCCCTTATAAAGCAGGCCCTTGTTGTAGAACTGCTTCAACAGGTACCACAGGGTCTCGATGTATTTGTTGTCGTAGGTGATGTAAGGATCGTCGAGGTCGACAAAATATCCCATGCGTTCAGTCAGTTCGCGCCACTCGGCAGTGAACATCATGACGTTCTCACGACACTTCTTGTTGTAGTCCTCGGTGGAAATATACTTGTCGCTCTCCTTATTGTCGATATCAGCCTTCGTGATGCCCAGCTGCTTCTCGACGCCCAATTCGACGGGCAGTCCGTGGGTGTCCCAGCCTGCCTTGCGCTTCACCTGGAAGCCCTGCATGGTCTTATAGCGGTTGAAGGTGTCCTTGATGGAGCGGGCCAGCACATGGTGTATGCCAGGATGACCGTTGGCAGAGGGGGGACCCTCATAGAACACAAACTGAGGACAGCCTTCGCGCTCAGTCACAGAACGCCAGAAGATGTCTTGCTCCTTCCACATCTGCAGGATGTCGTTGTTCACCTGCGTCAAATTCAAGCCGTTATGCTCGGCAAATCTCTTGCTCATTGTATTATCTTGTCTATTAATTTACTAATTGGCGTGCAAAGGTAATCATTTTATTTGAGAATACCAAAAATTTTAATTGAGAACACCAAACTTTTTTCCTTCTTTCATGACCGACACCTTTCTGACTTTTAACTTTTTTGCCGAAATCCTTGGAGGTTTCAAGATTATTCACTATATTTGCCAACGAAAACATGAAATAATACTGGAGGCCATCTATAATTTGGAATAGCATTTATTTACACAATACAAACGAAAGAAACAATGAAAAAAAGACTTCTTAAGATAATTGTATGCACTGCGATGATATTTGGTGCAATACAGAACCAGGCAGTTGCACAAGATCAGGCACCGGCATTCCCAGGTGCTGAGGGACACGGACGCTATGTCACTGGTGGACGTGGCGGAGACATTGTTCATGTCACAAACCTCAACGACAGTGGAGCAGGTTCGTTTCGTGCAGCTGTCACTGGGGGCAACAACCGTATCATAGTCTTTGACGTGGCGGGAGTCATTGCATTAAATTCGGATATCAAATTCAAGAACAATCTTACCATCCTCGGGCAGACTGCCCCTTACCCTGGCATTACCCTGCGCTATTACACCGTTATGCCTGGGACAAACAACATTATTCGTTTTATCCGCTTCAGGCGTGGACAGGAAAAAAACGTAAACGATGGTGCTGATGTTATATGGGAGAGAAATTTAACGGGCATCATCATTGACCACTGCTCCTTCTCTTGGGGCATTGACGAGATAGCCTCATTCTACGACAACAACAACTTTACCATGCAGTGGTGTACGCTGGGCGAGAGCCTCTGCAACCCGGGGCACTCTAAGGGTGCACATGGCTATGGCGGCATCTGGGGTGGCAAGCTGGCCTCGTTCCATCATAACCTCATATGCCATGTCGCCAACCGCTCGCCACGCTTCAATGGTTCCCGCTATGAATGGATGGGATATACGTCAAATAAATTAATCAGTGAATATAGGTGGGAAAACTACGTTCAAGCAGAGAACGTCGACTTCCGCAACTGCGTCACGTATAATACCAATGGTTGTTATGGTGGTCCTGGTGGCGGACAGATTAATATGGTGAACAACTACATGAAGAGCGGTCCAGCAGCAACAGTTACAAAATTGACATCATGTAGTGTGGCTACCAGTAGCAATTCCTCAGGCCATCCTAATATATATGACATGGCCAGCCGGTACTTCGTAGAAGGGAATATCATTGATGGCAATCGTGTTTGATGGGAAAAAATCATTTATGACGATGGTACTATTGTCAAAGATAGAAAGCATTATGCGCAAGACCCCAAGCACATGCATGGCAGCGATGCAGAATACATAACCGACAACGGTACAGATTATGTCTGCATGGTGCTCAATCAACCAGCCCCCGTTGGTGAGGTCACGACCCATTCTGCAGCTACAGCATTTGACAAGGTGCTTGCCTATAGTGGTGCCTCACTCTACCGTGATGAAGTTGACGCACGCTATATGGAAGAAGCAAGGAATGGCACAGCTATCTATACTGGCTCTGTCACGAATCAGAAGGGACTCATTGATTTTGTGTCCGACTGCAACGGCTATACTGAGGAGAATTTCCCTGTAGGCAATCAGCCAGATGATTTCGATAATGACAACGACGGTATGGCCGACAAATGGGAGACCCTTCAAGGACTTGACCCCAACGATGCCTCAGACGCCATGCTCTATACCATTGACAAAAAGGGCTGGTACACTAATCTGGAAGTCTATGCCAACGCTCTCGTTGAAGACATTATGAGGGCAGAGAACAAAGATGCCTTGAGCAGCGTCAACGAATACTATCCTATCGTGAAAGGCAGGAATAGGTGTGGAACGCCCAACGTCAGCTTTGTAGGAGGCAAGCTGCACTTTGAGTGCGAGACAGAGGGTGTGGAGTATCACGCCAGCATTACAACTCCCAACTCAAAGGAGGTGACAGGCAACGACATCAATGTTCCATTGACATATGTTGTCAAGGTGTATGCAACAAAGGAAGACTATGACGATTCTGACCTGACAACAGCAGAAATCAACGTTCAGGGGCTGAAAGGTGATGTAAACCAGGACGGCAAAGTCACCATTAGTGACGCTGTCGGCGTGGTAAACATCATTCTTGAAGGCAAATAAGTCATTTCAGGTGCTTGCGCATCCATTCCATCTGTCCGCGGTCGGTGGCGTCTGAGGTCCAGTGCTCGTTGATGGGGGTCAGCAGACACTCCTTGGGACATGTCAGCACGTTCCATACGGCATAGCTCGTGGTGGGGGGACATGTGTTGTCGTTATAGCCCCAGGTCATGTAGACAGGACAGGTGATGTGGCGGGCAAAGTTCACCACGTCGTAGTAAGGCAGCGTCTGCAAACAGGCGTCGTTATAGGCTCCACTCTCCTTGGTGAAATGGGGATAGCCGCTGGTGAGGTTGGCTGAGCCTGCAGCCATGTCGCTCAAGGCCGGATGGTTGGCTACACAGAGCGTGATACGGGGGTCAAGGGCAGCACCGATGAGGGCCAGGGCACCACCCTGACTGCCTCCCTGGATGATGACGTTCCTGCCATCCCATTCGGGCAGACTGGTCAGCACATCGATGCAGCGTACCAGTCCCAGGTAGACGTGTTTCATGTAGTACTGGTTGCGGTCTTCCAGGTTCTGCCGCAGGTAGCCGTTATGGGTATTGTTGAAGGCGGCATTGATTTCGGCAAACAGCTGCTCGCTCATGGTGGGATCGAGACCATGGATGTCGAGAGCCATGCGGATGAAGCCACCCTCAGGATAGAAACGCCGTGTGGTGGCATCGCGGATGGGCTTGACGCCTGCCCCTGGAGGTGTCAGCACCACAGGACACGAGCCAGGCTTGGCCCCACGAGGCATGAGCAGATAGGCATAGAAGGCATGGCGCTGGTCGTCGACAGTAATCTTCAGACGGTAGGCTTCAACCTTGTCGTCAGACTTCTCTGGGGCATACTCCTTGCTATACTGCATGGGCAGTTGCCTGACCGTTTCTAGGTTCTGCTGCCAGAAGGTCCAGAAGTCGCGAGGCTCCTGAGTGAAGGGACGTATCTTGTCAGCAGAGAAGCCCACCTTGACGTGGTGCTGATAGGTTACGCCGTCAATGGTCACCTTCAGGCGCAGGTCACGGAAGCAGGGTTGCTTGGCAGTACCCATATCTATCCGTGCACGCCCGTTCTTCAGCATCACTGAACCGTGGTGGTCACTGGCCAGCAGGTCGGTGCCTACCTCCCACTCCACTTGTCCGTCGCGGGGGATGCCATACTTGTAGAACTGCACCTCGACGGTGGCCTGCTCGCCACACTGGTAGAGCCAGTCGGCATGGTCGGGCACAGTCACCCAGAGGTAGTCACTACGATAAGGATAGTTCTCGGCCTGCATGCCCACGGTGCATAGCAGGTACAGCAGATTCATTAGTAGTCGCTTCATATCAAATGTTTAATGTTTTGATTTCAAAGTATCTGCTGCAAAGGTAATCATTTTCTTGGAAATACAAAAGAAAGGGAACTGCTTTTTGCGGAGCGAAATCATAAAACTCTATAATTTTATGTGCCAATATAGTGTTAATTCGGCAAATATCGCTATCTTTGCAAGTTGTAATATTACATCAATTAATAATGAAGATATTCTTTCCTCTGATGCTGGCTCTTGTGCTGGGCCTTGCCGGGTATGTCAGCTGGCACCTATGGCGCATAACACCAGGAGGCTGGCCACTGAAAATGACGGTCATGGGACTGTTTCTCTTGTGGATGGCCAGTTTCTTTGTGAACTTCATGGTGTCAGAAAGCGTTTCAGTCAGTCTGGCAACTGTGCTCTATCAGGTTGGCAACACATGGCTGATAGCCATTCTCTACCTGCTCTTCGTATTCCTCCTGGCCGACATAGCCTCGCTGTGTCATCTGCTGCCGAAGGCATTCCTCAAAGACAGCCTGCCTGGCCTACTCACTGTTGTAGGCATTGTGGCCGTGGTGATGGCGCTGGGTGGTATGCAGTATCACCACAAACAGCGTGAGGAGCTGACCATCACGACCAAGAAGCCACTGGAGAAGCCACTGACCATTGTCCTTGCCAGCGACCTGCACATAGGCTACCATAACCGTAAGGCTGAGCTGGAGCGATGGGCCGACATCATCAATGCCGAGAAGCCTGACCTGGTGCTCATTGGTGGCGACATCATTGACATGAGCATGCGCCCTGTCCTGGAAGGCAACTATGCTGAAGCATTCCGTCGTATCCAGGCTCCTGTCTATACCATACTCGGCAATCACGAGTACTTCAGCAGCAGACGGGCTCCCATGACAAACGGGCAGGGTTCAATGGCCAACATCGAACAGTTCTTCAGGGATGCAGGCATCATGCTGCTAAGAGACTCCGTGGCTCACTTCAAGGGCATTGACATCATTGGCCGCAATGACAGGATGGCCATGCGCAGAGCCTCGGTGGAAGACCTGGCCGTGGGACTGAAAGGCTTCACCATCCTGCTCGACCACCAGCCCTACCATTTGGAGGAAGCCGAACAGGCAGGCATCGACTTCCAGTTCAGCGGACATACCCACCGCGGACAGGTATGGCCCATCTCATGGATTACTGACAACGTCTATGAGAAGTCGTGGGGCCACCATCAGCGTGGCAATACGCGCTACTACATCAGCTCCGGTCTGGGCATATGGGGTCCAAAGATACGCGTTGGCACCCAGTCGGAGTACTTGGTACTGAAACTGAAGAATGAATAAACAGCTACCCCGCATTGGCAATCATAAAGTTCAAAGTATGAAAATATTATTTTCCATCGTGCTGGCAGCATTCCTGCTGACCGCGTGCCAGCAGAAGCAACAGACAGTGTCAGCAAAGTCTAATAATCTCTTTGCCTCCCTGCTCGGGAAGAGCGATGCTGAGGTTCAGGCACGTATAGACAGTGTGTGGTCGCACTTCTTTACCCCTGGCGACATCAGCAAGTATGACGCCGACGGCGAGAAGTGTGTATACTATGAGGTGGGCGACTCAATGGGCATCATTGTCGATACTGGCAGTAATGATGTCAGGACCGAGGGCATGTCGTATGGCATGATGATCAGCCTGCAGCTCGACAAGCGCGAGGTGTTTGACAAGCTCTGGCGTTGGGCCAAGACCTATATGGCCTATCCTGCCGACAGTCCTTGGGACGGCTATTTCTGCTGGCAGTGTGACCTTGACGGCAAGAAGATTGGTGGCAGCAATGCCTCCGACGGGGAAATATATTTCGTCACAGCCCTCTTCCTTGCTGCTGAGAAATGGAACGAGCCGCAATATGCTGCCGAAGCCAATGAGATACTGCACAAGGTGACATCGAAGGACGGCAAGAAGACGGGCGTGTATAACCTCTATGACGATTCCACTCGGCTGGTGACTTTCGTGCCTAACGAGGAGGTTCACTGGATTAGCGACCCATCCTATTGTCTACCTGCCTTCCTCGACGTCTGGGCTGATAAGGCTGACAGCAAGAACGACTTCTGGCGCGAGGCTGCTGACAAGGCCCGCTGGCTCCTGGAGGCGTCGCAGGACTCGGTGACGGGACTCTATCCTGACTACTGCCTCTTCGACGGCAAGCCCTATCGCCGTCCCTACTTCGACTACAATACTGACCGTTATCAGTATGATGCCATACGCTGTCCGATGAATGTCGGCATGGACTACTACCTGACAGGCAAAGCCCGTGAGGCCCAGCGCACCATGATGCGCCGGATGCTCCGTTTCTTCAAGGCCGAGGGTTTCAATGCCGGACAGTTCAACCTCGACGGCACAGAGCCTACAGGCAACTACACGGAGGGTATGGCTGGAGCCAATGCCGTAGGAGCCTTTGCCCTGGCTGACAGCGACGACAAGGAGGATGTTGCCTTGGCCCGTGAGTATGTGCAGCGTCTGTGGGAAGTACAGCCTCCCACGGGCAAGTGGCGCTACTATGTAGGCATGGTCTACTTCCTCTCCCTGCTCCACGTGTCAGGGAACTTCACGCTCTAAATCTTCTTGGGAAGAACAGGCTATTTCAGCTGCTTTATCAGGTAGTCTATTTCAGCTGCTTTATCAGGTACTCTGCCACGATGTCTGTCGTGCGGTAGACGTTCTGGGAGAAGCCGTGGTCATAGTACTCCTGAATGACCAGTTCGCTCTTAGGCCATATCTGGTGGAACCGTTCACCATAGGTGTACGGCACCACGCGGTCGCCGTTGCCGTGTATAATAAGTGCAGGCCCCTGATACTTGGCCGCCGTCTCGTAGATAGGCAGGCTGAAGGCAGTGCGGATGTATTTGCCGCCAAGTTTCAGTCCACCCCACAGCTCTACATACTCGCCTGGGTCGAAGGGGTCATACTGCTTGCCCATTGTACTGCCACGTATGGCATCGTCGCGCAGAACAGCAGCAGGAGCCATCAGTGCCACAGCCTTGAAGGCAGGCTCGCCTAGCTGCTCACTCAGCTGGCCTGCTGTCATTGCGGCTACCACTCCACCCTGCGAATGGCCGGCAATAGCCATTGTGCTCACATATCTCAGGTCGCGTACATACGCTACCACCTTCTTCGCGTCTTCTATCTCGTTGGGCACCGTCATGTCCTTGAACTCTCCCTCGCTCTCGCCATGCCCGTTGAAGTCGAAACGGATGCTGGCAATGCCGTGGGCCTGCAGGCTGTCTGCCACGAGTTCAAACAACGGACCATCCTTCGTGCCGCTAAAGCCATGACAGAAGATCACCATCGGGCACTTCTCACCCTGCTTCAGCTCAGGCTTCTGGATGAGTGCCTTCAGACGTCCGTGGTCGCCGTCAATATATACCGTCTCGCCTTTCTGTGCTGCCTGATAAGCTCCTGTCGTCAGTTCCTTCAGGTATTTATCCACCTTATACGTCAGCACGGTCGAAAGTTTCACCTGTCCGTCGGGGCCTATCACCACCATCGAGGGAATCCACTTTACGCCGTATGCCTTGGCAATGTCCGTCTCCTTGAACTTCTTCAGCTCGCTCACCTGGGGGTATGTGATGCCATACTGAGCTATGGCTTTCTTCCATGCCTCAACATTGGTATCCATCGAGATGCCTATAAACTCAATGCCATGCCCCTTGTACTTCTCATACATGCGCACCACCTCAGGGGCATCCTTCCTGCAGTCAGGGCACCACGAAGCCCAGAAGTCCAGGACCACCGTCTTCCCCTTAGCATACTTCGACAGCTGAACGGTCTTCCCGTCAGGCGTCTTCATCTTAAAGTCTGGTGCTGCGGTGCCCGCCTTCACCAGTTCCGTTGCATACTTGTCGTCCATGTCCTGCTGGACGCCCTGTGCCTTAGTCGCTGTCGCACCCATTATGAGCAGTGCGAACAAAAGTATTATACCGTTCTTCATACTGCAAAGTTACGAAAAAAAGAAGAAAAACAAAATATTTGGGAGACTTTTTTTGAGTGCCAGGCAAATTAGTCGCAGACTAAGGGCAAGCGTCAAAGTAACAACTTACACCTTTGGACATTTGTTTAACAACGCCATATATTCATCATAGGTAATGTGCCGGCCTCCCATTGACTGGAACAACGGGGTCTCGAACTGGCAGTCGATGAAGCGCCCACCCACGCGCTCCATAGCTTTCGCCAAATGAATCAAAGCCAGCTTCGAGGCGTTGGGTACCAGTGAGAACATGCTCTCGCCGAACATGGCATGACGCAGCGTGACGCCATAGAGTCCGCCTACCAGTCGCCTGCCCTGAGCCGTCGTCGTCGGCTCCCATACCTCGACACTGGCAGCATAGCCACGACGGTGCAGGCTGGTGAATGCCTCGATGATATCTGGGCCAAGCCACGCGCCGTTTTCCTCATTGCGCCCCTGAGCCTTGGAACAGCCCTGTATGACACCCTCGAAGTCTTGGTTGATGGTGACCTCGTACCGCTGCTGCCGCAACAGCTGACGCATAGAGTGACTGACATGAATCTCATGGGGGAAGATGACATAGCGGTCCAGCGGGCAATACCAGTGTGGCTGGCTTTCCATCTGAAAGGCATACCAGGGAAAGAAACCGTTGCTGTAAGCCAACAGCAGACGCTCCACAGACAGGTCACCGCCAATGGCTACCAGTCCGTCGTCCTCCCCCCAGCGTGGATTAGGGAACCACAGCTCGTCATCCAATTGCCAGACAGCCATTATATATCATTGAACATTGAACATTAATCATTGACCATTGCACATTGACCATTGACGATGCCGATGGTGACTTCCCCACCCTGTTTCAGGCTTCCAAACAAAATCTCGCGCATCAGCAGCGGCTTTAGCCGTTGGGCAATGACGCGATCCATTTCACGGGCACCATACTCAGCCGTAAAGCCTTCCTTCAGCAGATAGTCGAAGGCTTCAGCCGTAAGCGTCATCCTCACCTGCTTGGTCTCGAGCTTGGCGTCCAGCTCACGCAGCTTCTTCTGCAGGATAAGCGTTGCCATCTGCCTGTCCATATCACGGAATATGACGGTGCCTGACAAGCGGTTCAGGAACTCGGGCTTGAACGTGCGCTTCACCTGTTTCATCATTGCCTCGCCACGGCTGACGCTGCTGTTGAATCCGATGCTTGCAGAGGCAAACTGCGCTCCGGCATTCGAGGTCATGATGAGCACCACATTGCGGAAGTCGGCCTTATGACCTTTGTTGTCAGTCAGACGGGCATAGTCCATCACCTGCAGCAGGATGTTGTAGATGTCCTGATGAGCCTTCTCTATTTCGTCAAGCAGCAAGACGGCGTTGGGCGACTTGCGGATGGCATCCGTCAGCAGTCCGCCATCCTCATAGCCGACATACCCGGCAGGCGAGCCAATCAGCTTGGCCACGGCATGCTTCTCTGTATATTCGCTCATGTCAAAGCGTATCAGCTCGATACCAAGTTCCTTTGCCAATACCCGTGCCACCTCAGTCTTTCCCACGCCGGTAGGTCCGACGAAGAGCAGCGACGCCAGCGGCTTGTTGTCATCCAACAGTCCTGCCCGCGACATCTGAACGGCTTCTACCACCTGACGGATAGCCTCGTCCTGCCCGTATATCTGTGATGAGAGCTGGGCGCTGAGCGTTGACAGTCTGGAGATGTCATCCTCCTCAGCCACGGCCAGTGCATCCACCTTGCAGGTCTTCGCCAACACGTCGGCAATGTCGGCCTTCGTAACTCTGACATCATCCGTCTTCTCTGCGTTGCAGAGTGTGGCGTTGCGAATTCCTCTGACCTCGAAGCTTGCTCCCGCCTCGTCTATCAGGTCGATGGCCTTGTCGGGCAGGAAACGGTCGTTCACATATTTGGCACTCGCCTCGACGGCAAAGTCAATGGCCTCGTCATCATACTTGACGCTGTGGAATTCCTCGTACCTGGGCTGCAGCTGGCGCAGGATATGTTTGGCCTCGTCGACGGAAGGCTCCGCGATGTCAATCTGCTGGAACCGGCGTATCATACCCTTCGAGCGGGCAAAGTGGCGATTGTATTCCTCATACGTCGTCGAGCCGATAAAGCGGATGCTGCCCGACTCCAGATAAGGCTTCAGCATGTTCGAGG
>JAEEGL017382896.1_pt1 | contig 10147 bp, 11 predicted proteins | sample 9134231 | NCBI WGS metagenome assembly JAEEGL01 (sample SAMN16246548, study PRJNA631951) | gut metagenome | biome: gut microbiome; feature: rumen; material: fiber-attached | host: Bos | place: Iran: Karaj | collected 2018-10
CCTGAATGGAATTTTAGTGTTATAAATTGGCAAGGCTATTTATGGTTACAATTATTAGTATTTATAGGTTTGATTCCTATGGATATATTTTTATACAGAAAAATAAAAGAGTAAGATATACGAAAAGTATCTCTTACTTTTTTGCTTTTTTTCGAAAAATATAGTATTATAAATATAGGGAATTCGTTAAGGATTTGAGGTCTTAATATGAAAAAAGAATTTTTTAAGGATAAACTTGATAGATTAGATCCTCTAACTAAAATATTTGAAAGAAGCGTTTTAGAAGAATATGCACTAGAATTAGTGCGTCATAAATTGCCTTTTATGTTTTGCTTTGTAGATATTGATAATTTTAAAAATATCAATGATAATTACGGACATAAATTTGGAGATGTTGTTTTAACTGAATTTGCTAAAACATTAAAAAAGTTAACATCAAATATAGGATATGTTTCAAGATATGGTGGAGACGAATTTGTTGTTATTATTCCATGAGAATTTGATTATGAAAGTGCTTGGAAAAATTGTTATGATATTTTAACTACACCATCAAAAATTGAAAATGAAGAAGTTAAAAAAGTAGGATTAACATTAACTTTAGGTGCTGCAAGATATCCACTTAATGCATCTAATGTAGATGGTGTTATTGAACTTTCTGATAAAGCTTTATATAGAGGTAAAATGAAGGGAAGAAATTGCTTTATAATTTATCTTCCTGAAAAACATGCTAATATTGATTTAAAAACAGAAAGAGATAAGGTTGTATCATCTACATATTTACATAATCAAGCATATAAATTCTTAACAGAATCAGATGATTTAAAAAAGAATATTATAAATGCATTTAATTATTTTGTTGACTATTTTATGATAGACCATTTATGTATTCAGGATGATTCAGAAATCTATTGTGAAGTTAGACATAAGTTATGTAAGAATACTAAATTTTATCCTCTTCCTTATGATGAATTAAGAAGTCATTTTATCGGTAATAATGTAGTATTTTGTAAAAATGTTATTACAGATGATGATAAGTCATCTAGATTATTAACTAGATTATTATCTGATAATATTTATTCAATATTTTATGCACGAATCAAAATTAAAGATAATCTATATGGTTATTTAAGAGCTGATATAAACAATAATGATAAGGGCCGTATTTGGCAGCCTTTACATAAGGATGTTTTACAAGCGATTGCTAATTATATTGCTTTAATATTGAATTCTAAGAATATTGAGCTAAAAGATATTTAAAGTGCTTAGGCACTTTTTTTCTTTTTTTAATTTTGTTAAAATAAATTGTAATTATTAATGAGGTATGAAATGAACGAAGAAGAGGAAAAATTAAATTTAGTATCTAAAGAATTAAAAGATTTAATGAAATATATTTATAGTATTCATAAATCAGTAACTAAAGTAGAGGTTGCTTTTTCAGCAATGATTATTAAAAAAGCTTTAGATATTATTGATACAGCTAAATATGCATTAAAAAAATATAATATTACAATCCAAATATCTTTATTAAGATTATTATGTGATAATTGCTTGGCTATTGAGGCTGCAAAAGAAGTTGGTCTTTCAAAATATGTTGATATGGTTAATAATGGTGAAAGAGTATCAGATATTATTGTAGATGAGGCAACTGAACAAAATATGAGTGATGGATATTTAAAAAAGAATGTTGCTAAAAATTATAAAGGCTTTGATAAATTATATAATTTTGCTTGTGAAAGTGTTCATTTTTCTAAACAAGCAATGGCTAATGCTTTTATAAAAGAAGATGATAAAGTAAAAATAAATATTGAAGTTGGAAACAAAAATCAAAAAGATGTAATTATAAAAAATAATTCACAAATGATTATTTTATGTAAAGTTATTAAGGATATGCTAATAAAAATTTGCTTATAAATTGCATAAAAATCTAACCCTTATCAAATTGACAAAGATTTTTATATTATATATAATAAAATAAAGGAAGCGCTTTACAAAAATAGATTCAGGGGTGATTTAACATGACAATAGATAAATTAGCAAAGCATGAATATTTTAGAACACAAAATTTAGAATATGCATTCGATAGTTTAACTAATGTTTTGACTAGGGATCCTTTCTTTTCTTATGTTGAATATTTGATTAAGCAAGGTTCTAAATTCGTATTTTGTCTTGCAGATATTGATTATTTTAAAAATATCAATGACTCATATGGGCATTTAATTGGCGATAAAGCATTAGAAACATTTGCTAACGGATTAACTGAGCTTCTAGGTGACAAGGGTATAGTTGGACGTTTTGGTGGCGATGAATTCATGTTTGTTATTGAAAATGTTCAAGAATATGATGAAGTTTGGAAAATCGCTCATGAATTATGCGTAAGAATGCGCAAGGAGATGAAATATCCTGTAAAAGAACAAGTTACTTTTACTTGTGGTATTACTCGTCATCCACTTGATGGAGTTTCTTTCGAAGAATTATTTGAGAAAACTGATAAAGCCTTATATAGAGGTAAAATGAAGGGAAGAAATTGTTTTATTATTTATCTTCCTGAAAAGCATGACAAGATTGATATTAATAAATCAAGAATTCTTGATAAGGCATACGTAGAAATTAACCAAAATGTATTTGATATTATTTTTGATAAAAAGATTGATTCAAAAACAGCAATTGAAAATGCAATTAAATATGTTATGGGTGTAAATAATGCCGAGCATATTTGTATAGAAACAAAGGATGGTAAATTCTTTGATGTAATTCATAAGCTATCTAATCAAAAGTCATTTGATCATATCCCTATTTCTCAAATAGAACAAGCTGTAGGTACTCATGGTATTTTCTATGCAACACAAAGAGCAGTTATTAAACCTTTATCAGAATCTTTATTTTATAATTTAGTAAATCAAAATGTTGGTTCAGTTATGTTTGCAAGAATTCATGCATATGATAAAACATATGGATATATTAGATGTGAAATGACATCTATTAATAGAATGTGGCAGCTACAAGATGTAGATGTAATTTCTAATTTAGCAAGATGTATCGGATTAAGAATATATTATGATGAGAATAGAGATTCTTATCTAAAATAAAAAAAATGGAAATTGACTAAAATAAGTCAATTTCCTTTTTTAATTCATCTATAACTTCAGATTCTAAAACAGTTTTATAAGGGACTCCCTTTTTAAATATAACAGCCTTACCCTTACCACCGGCAATTCCGATATCTGCCTCTTTAGCTTCACCAGGTCCATTTACGATACAGCCCATAACTGCAACATGGATTTTTTTATGAACAGTTTGTAAATATTCTTCAACAGCTTTAGCAATAGGAATTAAATCAACCTGAGTTCTACCACAAGTAGGACATGATGTTAATGTAGGAACATTATCCTTTAAATGACATTCATTTAATATTTCTTTTGCTGCCCAAATTTCATATTTAGGATCATCTGTTAAAGAAACTCTAATAGTATTTCCAATTCCATCTTCTAAGATTTTTGATAAACCGATAGAAGAAGCAATTAAACCTTTAAATACAGTACCAGCCTCTGTTACACCAACATGTAAAGGATATGGGAATGTTTCGCTTGCAAGCTTATAAACCTCATGGCATAAATCAACATTTGATGCCTTTAAAGAAATTACTATATCATGAAAATCTAAGGCTTCTAATATTTCAACATGACGCTTTGCAGCTTCAATAAATGATTCAGGCTTTAATGCTAAATCCTTAGGAAGTGAACCAGAATTAACACCAATTCTAATAGGTATTTGTCTTTTTTTACATTCTAATACAATTTCTTTGATTTTTTCTTTATCAGAAATATTTCCAGGATTTAATCTTATTTTATCTACGCCCTCTTTTATAGCTATAAGGGCAAGCTCAGGATCAAAATGAATATCAGCAACCAAAGGGATATTGATTCCTTTTTTTATTTTAGAAATAGAATAAGCATCTTCCTTATCTAATACTGCAACTCTAATGATATCACAGCCAAGTTTTTCTAATTCATTAATTTGCTTAATTGTTGCCTCAACATCCTTAGTTTTAGTGTTGCACATACTTTGAATTAAAATAGGATTAGAACCACCTAAAAGTCTATTTCCTACTTTAACAACTCTTGTTTTTTCTCTTACTAACATATTATCACCACAATCATTATACACTTAATTTTTTAAAATTAAAAAAAATATCTTATTTTTTTAATCTTTTAATAAAAAAATATATTTGTTATAATTAATAAAGAAATATTGAAAAAGGAATAACTATCATGAGGGAAAAAAGATTTAATAAATTTAAAGAGAATATGATAATGCTTGGAGGCTTTGTAAAAAAATATACTTTCTTATATGCCTTAATGCTTTTTTTAATAGTATTATTTGAATTATCATTTGTAATATATTGGCTATTAAATGTTAAAACATATTCTTTTTCAAATATTGTTTATCTAACTTCATATCTGTTTTTAATTTTTGCATCGGTTATAGGAATAATCTTTTTATCATTATTTAAAAAAGATAAAATATCATTATTTACAATGTCTATAATCCTACATTTATATTCATTTTCAATAATGGCATGGGCAACAACTATTACCCTACTTGATTTAAATCATAATTCAGATGCGATTGTATTTTTGACTGTTAGTATGGTTTTAAGTGGTATATTAGTAATATCTCCTATTTTTTATACCTGTACAACTTTATTATCAATATTAACTATTATAATTTTTAATTCAATTTATCATTATTCATATTTTAATGGTATAGCTGCATATATGAATTTTATGGTGTTTGTTATAATGATTATAATAATGGCATTTAGACATTATAGCATTAGAACAAAGGAAGCAAAGCTAAATGATTATTTATGGGAATTATCATTTATTGATCATTTAACAGGCCTAGGTAATGAAACATCTTATTTTGAAGAGGCAGAAAGATTAATAGAAAGAATCTCAAAAGAAGATTTAGAATATGGAATTGTTGTTTTAGATGTTAATAATGTTAAAACTACAAATGATACATATGGTCATAGATTTGGATGTCATTTAATTGTTGAAACAGGGAAAATATTACCTTCTATATTTAAAACATCTAAATTATTCCATGTTGGTGGAGATGAATTTATAGTCATTTTAGAAGGTGATGATTATAATAATATTGAAAATATAATAAAGGAATTTGATGAAAAGTTAAGATATACAAAAACTACTTTTGAAAACATAGAATTAGAATTATCTGTTGCGAGAGGCTACTTTATTTCTAAGCCTAATATGAGCTATAAGGAAGTATTTCAAAAAGCTGATGATTTGATGTATGTTAACAAAAGAGAAGTAAAAAAAGAATATAATATGATTATTAGAGAAAGCTAACAATAAATAAATATAAAAATTGAAAAATATTTATTGCATTCCTATTTTTTATTTGATATAATACGTTAGGAACTAATCTTCAAGTCTGGAGGGATAAAAACATGCGTGATTTAGTTAAGTTAATTTGTTCTGAATGTAAGAATGAAAATTACTACACAGACAAGAATAAGAAGACAACTCCTGAAAGAATGGAGATCAAAAAATATTGTCCTCATTGCCGTAAGCATACAGAACATAAAGAAAAGAAGTAATTTTATTCTTAAGATATAAAGCCAGTTATGGCTTTTTTTCTTTTTCTATTGTAAAATTAATTCGGTGCTTAATATGAAGGATATTTATAGAGGATTAAAAGTAATTTTTAATTATTATAATTTAAATATTGTTGCTTCAATAATTGGAAATACCTTTATGGCTATTTTGAATTTTATTTTAGTTTTAAATGGTGGTTCTTTATTTTTAATTGGAGCGATTCTTTTTTATAGCTTAATGAGCATATTAAGAATTTCATCTTTTATTCTATATAAATTAAATAAATCAGAATATAAAATAGGATTATTGTATGCAATATCATCTAATATAATTTATTTATTAATACCTAGCCTTTTAGTATATGTTTTAGTAGAAAAGGAATATAAGCCATTTTTTATTGAATGGTTTACTTATGCATATGCTTTATATGCAACCTTAAAAATTACATTTGCATTAATGCATATAAAGAGAACTATTGAGAATAAAAATATTTATTTGATGGATATTAAACTTGGTAATATTGTTTTAGCATTATATACAATATTTTTACTGGCATTTGTTTTAATAAATGAAAATGGAACAATGAATTTTGCAATGAAATCTATTATGATTTCACTTAATGCTTTTGTTATAATTGCGGCTATTGTATCTGTTTTTGTAATGTATAAAATATTGAAATGGGGAAAGAAAAATGATTGAGAAATTTACAACAGGCTCTTTTTTTACAAATAGCTATATTATATCAAATGATAAAAATGAATGTGTCATAGTAGATCCAGGCTTAAATTATAAAAATGTTGCTAATTATATTAAAGGAAAATATATACCTAAAGCAATTTTAATAACACATGGTCATTTAGATCATATAGATGGAATAAACTATTTTTTAGATTTACCTATTTATATTTCTGAAAAGGAAATTAATTTATTTTATGATACAAATGATTCACTTTATTATATGGTAGGAAGAATAAATCCTTTTAGTGAAGGAATGCTTAATGTTCATACTGTAAAAGAAAATGATGTTATTAATTTAATTGGATATAGCTTTAAAGTAATAGAAACACCTGGCCATACAATGGGATCAATTTGTTATTTAATGGATAATGTATTATTTAGTGGAGACACCTTATTTAAAGAAAGTATAGGAAGAACTGATTTTCCAGGTGGAAATTATACTATTATGCTTAATTCATTAAAGAAATTAAATAAATTAAATGACGATATATTAGTATATCCAGGCCATGAGGATGAAACAACTATTGGCGATGAAAAGATTAATAATCCATTTTTAAATGAATAATTTTCAAAAAAATCAATTATTTTTGAATTTAAAATATTAAAATACTTTTTTTGTAAAATAAAATGTGATAAAATGTGTTTATATTTTATGAATGAGAGGGATAACTCATGAAAAGACTTATTATACCAAAAAACTATGAGCCAAAATTAAGCTTATTAGAAACAGAAATTGCGATTAAATATGTAAAGGATACATTCGAAAGATTATTAGCTGAAAAGTTACATTTAACAAGAGTATCAGCTCCACTTTTTGTATTTCCTTCAACAGGCTTAAATGATAATTTATGCGGATGGGAAAGAAGAGTAAATTTTGATATAAGAAATGTTAATGAAGAGGTTGAAATTGTTCAATCATTAGCTAAATGGAAAAGAAATGCTTTAAGTAGATATGGCTTTGTAAAGCATACAGGCTTATATACAGATATGAATGCTATAAGACGTGATGAAGATTTAGATACTATGCATTCAGCTTATGTAGACCAATGGGATTGGGAAAAAATTATTTCTAAAGAAGATAGAAATATTAATTATTTAAAGGATACTGTAAAAGATATTTATGAAGTAATTAAGGAATTAGAAAATAAATTATATCAAAAATTCCCTAAGCTTTATAATGAATTACCTAAAGATATTTTCTTTATTACATCTGAAGAATTATTACAAATGTATCCAGATAAAACACCAAATGAAAGAGAATATTTAATTTGTAAAGAGAAAAAAGCAGTATTCTTAATGAATATTGGTAATAAATTATCAAATGGACAACCACATGATGGAAGAGCTGCTGACTATGATGATTGGAAATTTAATGGAGATATCCTATTATATTATGATGTATTAGATATCGCATTTGAAATTTCTTCAATGGGTATTAGAGTAGATAGTGAATCTATTAAATATCAATTAAAAGATCATAATGAAGAATATAAACTTGAAAATCCATATGTTAAAGATGTTATTTCAGGAAAATTACCTTTAACTATTGGAGGTGGTATTGGTCAATCAAGATTATGTATGTTCTTCTTAAGAAAAGCTCATATTGGTGAGGTTCAAGCATCAGTTTGGACAGATGAAGATATTGAATTATTAAAGGAAAATAATATAACTTTATTATAATAAGAGGTTAAAGCACATATGTGCTTTTTCTTTTTTATTAAATTTTAGCACTAAAATATTGACAGTGCCAAAGAAGTGTTTTATAATATATTTGCATTCAAAGAATGAGAGTGCAAAGAGGTGATTATATGTTATCAGATCGACAAAAGTTGATTTTGAAAGCGATAATTGAAGAATATGTATCATCTAATGAGCCAGTTGGTTCTAAGGTGCTTACAGGTAAACCATTCTTAGATTATTCTTCTGCAACAATAAGATATGATATGCAGAGTCTTGAAGAAAATGGATATTTAGAAAAGACTCACACTTCATCAGGTAGAGTTCCATCTGAGATAGGTTATAGATATTATATTGATCACTTATTCATTAGAGATGAAGAGGTATCTAAATATTTTACTTATATCGATGAAATTTTAGATAATGAAAATGTAACTAAGGAAGAAGCATTAAAAAAGATTACTGATTTCTTAAGCGAATTAACTGGCTATTATGCTGCAATTAATTTATCAAGTAATGATTATGCTAATGTTATGAAGATGGAAATTGTTCCTCTTAATAATAATGAGGCAGTATTACTAATTGTTACAAATAATGGTTCAGTTCAATCTCAAAAGATTTCAATTCCTAATGGTTACAACATGGATGATTTATTAAGAATTATTCAAATGTTTGATAATGCAATGTATGAGCATTCTATATCAGAAATTAGAGATATCCTATCTAAGGAAGCTTCAAAGCCTAGAATTAGACAAATGGTTGATTTTAGAGATGATATTTTAAATTTCATGATTAAGGGCTTCTCTAGGTTCTTAAATATTCAAACTTTTGATTCAGGCTTATCAAGATTATTTAATCAGCCTGAATTACAGGATTATCAAAAAATGCAAAATATCATAAAAGCAGTTGATGATGATTCTATAAGAAGATTTAATTCTCAAGAGGTTGGTATTAAGATTCATATTGGTTCCGAGAATCTATGTAAAGGTTTGGAAGATTGCTCAATAGTATCAATGCCATATTTCATTGGTGATGGTGAATATGGAACAATTGTTTTAGTAGGACCAAAGCGAATGAATTATCGTGGTGTTATTCCTCTTTTGGAATATGTTGCTAAGAGCATGGACAAATTAGATAAAAAGTAGGTGTGGACATTTTGGAAGAGAATAAAAAGGTTGAAGAGGAAAAGGTTACTGAGGAAGTAAAAGAAGAAAAAGAAAATAAAGCTTCTGAAGAAAAACCTGAATCAAAAAAAGAAAAGAAGAATAAAGATAAAGAAAAAATAGCTAAGCTTGAAGCAGATTATGCTACTTTAAAAAATGATTATTTAAAGGTTTATGCTGAAATGGAAAACACAAAGCGTAGATTAAATGAGCAAGCTATTAAAGATAGAAAATATGCATCTCAAAATGTTGTTGGTGAATTAATCAACCCAATTGATATGCTTATTAAAATTGTTAATATGCCTTCTGATAATCCTGAGGTTAAAAATTATCAAATTGGTTTCCAAATGATTGCTAATCAATTATTAGATGTTTTAAAAAATGAAGGATTAAGTCATATAGAATCTTTAGGAAAAGAATTTGATCCTAAGACAATGCAAGCTGTTGAAACTTGTGAATCTGAAGAAGAGAATAAAGTTTTAAAGGTTATGCAAGAAGGTTATATGTATAAAGATAGAGTTTTAAGACCTGCGATGGTTGTTGTAGGTAAGAAAAAAGAAGAATCAAAAGAAAATGATAAAGAAGAGGTAATGTAATTATGTCAAATAAAGTAATTGGTATCGATTTAGGTACAACAAATTCATGTGTATGTGTTATGGAAGCTGGCGAATCTAAGGTTATTGCTAACCCAGAAGGTTCAAGAACAACTCCATCAGTTGTAGCATTTAAGGGTGATGAAATTCAAGTTGGTGATGTAGCAAAGCGTCAAGCTATCACTAACCCAAATACAGTTTCATCAATTAAGCGTCATATGGGTGATGCTTCATATAAGGTTGATGTAAATGGTAAAAAATATACACCACAAGAAATTTCAGCTATGATTTTACAAAATTTAAAGAAGACTGCTGAAGCATATTTAGGTGAAAAGGTTGATAAGGCTGTTATTAC
>JAEEGL010655416.1_pt1 | contig 10146 bp, 4 predicted proteins | sample 9134231 | NCBI WGS metagenome assembly JAEEGL01 (sample SAMN16246548, study PRJNA631951) | gut metagenome | biome: gut microbiome; feature: rumen; material: fiber-attached | host: Bos | place: Iran: Karaj | collected 2018-10
AGAATTCTTCGGGGTAATCGTCCGAGGCGGAGGCGCCGTCCGGTTCGAGGAAGATGTCGGCGGTCACGTCGAGCGTGACGACGACGTTGGTGGAGCGGACGTTCCAGCCGTTGGATGCGATTTCAAGCGTGACGGACTGCGGGGCCGTTGGATTCGCCTTGGAAGGGTCGAGCATGATGAGGAGCGTCACGCTCCCGTCGGGTTCGACGATGCCGGAGGGGTTGTCGATGTGGAACCATCCGGGTTCCGCGCCGGAGTCGTCGAGGTAGCCCGAGACCGTGTATTCGAGATCGCAGGAGGGGCCTTCGTTGCCGTCCTCCGCGGCGAGGTCGAAGATGTTGGAGAGCACAAAGTCATTGACGAGGATTTCGGGGGAGTCCGCATCGGCCGCGACGACGACCTCGTTGGTGGAGAGGCCGAATTCGGCGAGCGGCAGCTCGACGACGACATCGTCGTCCGGGACGACCGCGATGACCGAGGCCGATGCGAATCCGTACGACGCGGACACGCGTATGATGGTGTTGGAGGCGAACCCGGCGATGGAGAAGGCCCCGTCGGGTCCCGTGACGAAGGTGTAGTCGCCGGCGGACGAGTTGACCAGAACGGTCGCGCCGGCCACGGGATTGGGGCTGGGAAGCCCGTCGCGGTCGGGCTGGACGACCTTGCCGGAGATTTCGCCTGTCTGCGCCACGCGGAGGCGGGCTGTGCTTGCAAGGGTCGCGCCGGAACCGAGGACGATGGTCTGGGCAAGGGTGATCGGAGTCCCGGCTGGCACGGATGGGTCGATGGAGAGTTCAAGCGTCTCGGCCGCGGTTTTCTCGGTGCAGGCGGGAATCGGACCGTATGTAAGCGTTGCGGGGGATCCGCCGGCGAGGGCGATCTTGCCGGGGGCGACGCCGGCCGAGGAAAGCGCGAGCGAGGCGCCGCCGGCCGGGAAGAGGGTGTCGTAGGAGACGTTGAACGACGAGAGCTTGAAGCTCAGGGTCTCGCCAGGACGGACCGTGTTGATTGGCGCGCCGTCCTCGTCGACGACTGTCAGGACCACGCCGTCGGGAGGCGGGACGTCGTAGAACTTCACGGCGTCGATGTACCAGCCGGCGGGGTTGCCGACGTTGGCGGCGGGGTAGTCGGCTGGATACTGGCTTCTGGGATAGGTGTCGGAGACGAAGCGGAAGCGGAGGCGGATGGTCTTGCCGGAGTATTCGGCCGGCAGCACGATGCGGACGGTCTCCCACCCTTCGGATGTTCCCTGGACGAGTCCGCCGGAAATCTTCTGGACGGCGTATGCGGCGACGTTGTGCCAGGAGCCGTCGACGACGGACATGTCGGAGTGCGAGCCGTCGGAGCCGGTGGCCATGACTTCGATGACGCCGCAGTCGGCGTCGGTGTTGTTGCTCTTGCCAAGCGGCGTGGCCTCTATGTCGTACCAGTGGCGGAATTCGATGGTCGGATAATCGCGAAGCGTGATCTCGGGCGACACGAGCGAGGCGCTCGCCCCGTTCGGGTAGCGGCCGTCGAGGACGGTGCCCCAGCAGCGGGTGGCGTTCTCGGGGCCGTACGTGGGGACGCCGAGCTGCCAGCATCCGTCATTGTCGGCGGAGACTGTCCAACCGGAGGCGTCGCGCTCCATGTCGTAGTCGGCGCGGAGTTCGCGCGGCACGAGCATCACCCGCCCGTACTCGGAGACGTCGTCCGGGCTGATCTCGGAGGAGACGGCGGCGGAATTCCAGACGTTGCTGTTGCCGGCCTTGTCGACGGCGAGGATGCGGACGTAGTAGAGGCCGTTTGCAAGGTCTTCGAAGCGGACGTCGTGCGAGGAGGCGTATGTGTCGGTTTCCGCCACGGCCGGATTCGCGAAAGGCGCGGAGCGATCAATGAAGCAGGCCCCGATCGTATCCTCGTAGACGTAGGCGCCTGTCGCGGTGTCGCTCTTCTCGGGCTTGAAGGTCTTCCATGAGACCGTCACGACGCCCTCGTCGGCATTGCGGAGGCTGACGTCCTTGAACATGGGGGCCACGTCGTCGATGTAGGCCGTGGCGCTCCTGGCGGCCTCTTCCTTCACCGTCACGGTGATGACGTCGTCGTGCTGGACGCCGAGGGAGGCCAGATCCACGGAGTTCGTGTAGATGTGCTTGCCCTGGCCCAGGCCGGCGTAGAAGAGCTCGACTTCCGCCCTGGCGCGCGTGGCGTTGGACGAGTCCGTTGCCGTCACTATGGCCGTGAAGAATTCCGCCATCGTGCCGGAACTGTACGTGATGTGCATCGTCGCGTCGGAACGGTACGCCTCGCGGTCGAGTGTGATGCCGCTGGTCTGCCCGCACAGGCTCTGGATGGGGTCGCCGAAGAGGTTCGTCTCGAAGTACACCCAGCGCAAGGTGCCGGTAAGTGTGCCACTGGCGTTGCGCTCGTGGGACATCATGTTGGCGTAGCCCATCTCGCGTTGCTCGTAGCGGAAGACGGCGTCCCAGAAGCGGCGCTGGAAGCGGTTGCTCGCGCCTGTGGGCAGCACGCTTGTCTCACCGTAGCTGTACCAGCCGTAGCGCGCGTTCCAAACGCCCGCGAAAGCCGCGTGGCGCGTCGACGTGGTGAAATGCTCGGCGATGCAGTCCCTGTCGAATGCGCCGGCGATGCATCCCTGCGAATACACGAAGAAGGGGTTCTCGTTCATCATGCTGTCGACATCGCCGTTGCCCATCTTCATGTTGTAGTTGTAGTCGCTGTGGCCGAAGTGGTTGACAACCGAGACCCCGTCCCCGTCCGACATGGCAAGCGCCACGTCGCTGGCGCTCCAGTCGCCGTCCGCCTCGTAGAGGGTGGAGAGCTTGTCCTCGTCGAAGAGGTCGGGCACGTCCATGAAACCCCACATGCCGGTGCTGTCGGTGAACTTGGTGTAGGAAGTCCCGACGCGCAGCTGCTCAAGCACGGGCTTGGCGTAGCAGTAGCTGTAGGGGCCGAGATATTCGCCGACGAAGAGGGCGGCGCGCGTGTACGGGGCGTTGGCGGCGCAGTCGTCGTCGTACTTCTTCATCTTGTAGAACCAGTTCTGGAACTCGGCCTCCGATTCCACGGAGACGCGGCCGATCTTGACCTCGGCGTAAAGGTCGATGTCGTCGCCGTTCTCGCCGTCGTCGGTCTCGCCGTACACGCCGTTGCCGTTGCCGTCGAAGTTGCCGTCAAGGCACTGGTAGTAGAGGTCGGACGGAATCTCGTCCACGTCGCCGTTGAGGGAGTCGCAGTAGAGGGTGCGCGCCGGAATGATCTGTGTGTCGCCGCCCAGCACGACGTACTCTACGCCCCAGGTGGCGTAGGCGTCCTTGATGAAGTCGCGGATCGTGGACTGCTTGTCTCCGCCGGTATTGTATGCCTTGACGATGTCCTCGACCGTGACCATCGTCGAGGCGATGCCGCTGTTGCGGCGGTACATCACGAGTGAGCGGAAGGCGTTTGTAAGCGAGGCCCCCGTTATGACGACGTGCTTGTACGTCTCGGTGGGCGAGCATGGAAGCGCCGGCGGGACGTACGCCGTAAGCGAGGTGCCGGACTCGCCCGGCGCGGCCTTGAGGCGGGTGGCGGACTGGGCGGAGGTCTCATAGTCGCCGATGATCGCGGGGTTGTCCACAAGTTCGCCGACGACCTTTGCGCGCTCCGCGGAGACGAAGGGGGCGTGGGTCTTGTCCGCCTGGGCTTTGCCGCGCAGACGGACCGGGGCGAGGACAAGCGTCACGGAAATTTCACGGTAGGCGCTGACGACGCCTGTCGCCGGAACGTATACGACTGGGCAGACGTTGAATTCGTAGAAAGCGACTCCGTTTTTCCACGAAGTGCGCCCTTCCGTGGACGGGGCGTCCGGGAAGGGGTCTGACGAGGCGTAAAGCGCGGCGTCCTGCGGAGTCGGAACCGGCGTCATGCCAGGACGGAATTCGCGTTCGGCGTGGCGGAGCGTGACGCCCGCCGCGACCTGCGACAATTCACCGGGCACGACCTTGGCGAACTTGGCCGTCCGTCCCTGGGGAATGGCGATGCGCACCGCCATGCTTGGCATGAGCGGCTGACCGGGGAGGCCGGAGTTTTCAACGCCTGGCAAGGCGATGTCCGCCACACCGTCGGCGGCGACGGAGACCTGCGGCAGCGAGAAACGGTACGTGAGGGTCTGGGTGCCGTCGCTTGAGGCTGAGGCTGAAACCACCGGTGCCGATGAGGCCGGGGCCTTAACGGCTCCGGCGGCCGTGCGCCATGAGGTTTGCGCCACGGCTGAGGTGGCCATGGAAAAAGCGGCCGCAACGGCGACGGCAAGCCGCCAAGCCGAAAGGCATGCCGGTTTTAACGCCGTTTTTTTGCTGTTTCTGTCCATTGTTTTTCCCCTTTCCTTTAATGAAAAGACGGTGAATGGGTACACTCGTGAGAGCATGGCCTTATTTTCGCATATTGTGGGCGTTTCGTCAATAGTCTTTCGTTAACTTTTTTTGAGGTGGGTTTGCATGGCGGGCATGCCCGCCATGCAAACCCACCTCAAAAATGCGATAATATGAACACCCATGGTCTCAATTGGCAGCATCGGTTCATCGCATACGGCGCTCATAGCGGGCGCCGCAGTATTCGTTGTGAGCTGGATTGTCCTTTTGGTTGTCACGCCAATTGTCATCGCCTCCCTTCCCGAAGACTACTTTTCCAATCCAAGATATCTTGAGGTCGAAAATGTCTTCTCGACCGAAATTCCGCCCACCCGCCGGTTGCTGCTGCTTTTTAAAAACGCCTTCGCGTGGTTTCTCATCCTTTTGGCCCCCTTTCTCTTCCTGAGCATCTTCGCGCCCTTTTTCGGATTTCTTCTGGCCGACTTCCCCGCCAAGCCGAAAATAATCCGTAAATTCGCCTCCCTTCCGCTCGTTTGGCGCCTCTTGAACCGGATCCGCGGTCAGCGCCGCCTTCCCCCCTTTTCCGGTGTCAGACACTAAGGGTGGTGCCGGGGCGGCGTTCGTTTGGTACAATAAAACCCGAAAGGATCGACAATGGAAGCAAAAAACGAGGCCGACGGCACATGCGGCTACACTCTGGAAGACCTGCTGAAGATCGAGGCGCCACCGCCGCCGGAGGACTTCGCCGCATTCTGGGAGGAAACCTACCGCCTGGCTACGGCGCGCGTTCCCGAGTACAGGGTCGAGAAGGAAATCTGGTCGCCGGACGAAGGTGTGAAGATTCTCCAATTGCGGTTCAAGACACACGACGGTTTGGAAATCGGCATGTGGATCGCGCGGCCGGAGTCGTCGACCGGAGGCCTCGTCATCGGCCAGGGCTACGGCAACCTCGCGACGCCGCCGACCTCCCGGAACCCCGGACTGACCGTTGCCCTGCCCAGCATCCGCGGACTCGGCATCTCGCAGTGCGCGCAAATCCCGTGGAAACCCGCCGCGCACGCGGGTTACGGCATACGGTCGCGCGAGACATACGTCATCAGGGGCGCCGTCACGGACATCTGGGAGGCGACGTCGGTTTTGACTGACATGTTCCCCGACACCGCCGCGAACCTCAATTATTCCGGTGGGAGCCTCGGTGGCGGACTAGGGGCGATTCTTCTCCCGTGGGACAACCGCTTCAAGGCCGGGGAAATTAATGTCCCGACACTGGCGGGACCCATGCAGTTCGCCTTTCCCGGGTCGGGTGAAAACCCCGGCTCCACACGCCGCAACGCCGCGCTTTCGGATCCGGCCTGCATGCGCGCCCTGTCCTACTTCGACGGCGCTTCGGCCGCGCGCCGCATCAGAATCCCCATCCTCATGACACCGGCGCTTTCCGACAAGTCCAACCCGCCTCCGGCCCAGTTCGCCATCGCCAACGCCATTCCAGCGGAATTCCGCATCTTGCGCATCCGCGAGGTCGGGCATCGCGCGCCGACGCCGAAGGACGTGGAACTCGAGAAGGAGCTGGAGGAGATTCGGAAACGCCTCTTCGAGGCGGGGAACGGGGAACAGGGAACAGGGAACGGGAACAGGGAACGGGAATAGACACTACTCGCGCTTGAAGGTGATGCCGTAGGTGTCGCCGTTTTCCTGATAACCCGTGCCGGTGAGCTTCGTGCCGTTGTAAGACATCCGCCAGGTGTCCCCGCAGGAAATCTGCACCCGCACCAGCGCCCCGCTGTGCGTTCCAGTGACCGACTGTGTCTGGTGCGGCCATTTCAGAGTGCCGGAAACCGCCCCTTCGTTTTCGTTTAGCGAAAGGGTTGAATCCTGCCGTCCTGGGCCGGAGGTCCCTGTCCAATGACCCGTTATCGGTTTCGACGAGGAACCCGACGGCGAGGCCGCGGTCGGCGTAAATGATGCGACGACCTGATTGCCATCCTTGTCATGTTCGCATGAGGCGAGGAGAACGATTCCAAGCGCCGAGACAAGAATCAGACCCAATGCGCGAAATGCCAGAATGTTGCTTTTCACCCTGTATTCCTTTTCCATCAGTAACCTGTTCCAACGGAACGAAAACAATTATAGCAGTATCACTCCTCGAAGAGTCGGTCGTTGAGGTAGCGCGTGCGGCGGGAGGCGATTTCGTATTCGATGTTCGCCCAGAGTGGCGTGAACTCGGTAAAGAACTTTTCGACTTCCTTGTCAGGGCATGGCGCGAGAAGGGCCTTGCCGGCCTCGTCGAGCTTTTCGAGGAGCGGGGCGACTTCGGCGGCGTAGAAGTCCGGGTCGCCGAGGAGCTTGTCGTTCCAGCTCTGGACAAAGGCGCCTTCCTTGCGGCGGAGGCCGTTGTAGCGGTTGAAGGCCATGACGGCGACGCGCCTCTTGAGCGAGAGAAGCTGGTCGCGCGTGAACTCGAACTTGATGCGCATGGACCGCGAAATCTCATGCACTACGCCGCCGATTGTCTGCGACCCTCCCTTGCACGAGCGGATGACGCCGAACCGCCAGTCGTTGCCGTCCGTCGGCAGCGAATCGAAGAAGTCGAGCCACGGGACGGCAATGTGGGCCACAACGCCGTCGGGCGTGAGGGCTGCGTCTTTCTTGAAGACGTCGGTGTTGCGGCGGTAGCCGGGACCGGGCATGGCCCAGTCAACGGCGTGGGGGTCGTTGACGGCGGGCATGTTGTTGCAGAAGATCGAGTAGTAGGGCTTCTCCTGATCGCCCGCGCGGAAGCACATCTCAAGGCCGCCGGCGTCGCGCTTGCCGAGGCGGATTTCGTCGATGGCGGGGTCATCGCAGCGGATGAAAAAATGGACGGCCGCATCGTCGTAGATGACGCGCACGCCCGTCGGGTAGTTGGTATCGCACACAGGCTGTTCGACGCCCTTGAGGTGGCGCTTGGCGTCAACGTCGGCCGATTCGCCATAGCAATCGCCGTAGGGGATGAAGCGCGTCTCCATGGCCTGCCAGTCGCCGTAGAGTTCGGGGCGCGCGGCGAAGGCGCCGGCCGACTGCGGAGCGTCGGCGAGGTAGGTGGCGGTCTGGATGCGGGGAACATCCGGCTCGTACATTTTGTCCGTGATCTCGGCGAAGATTGCGCGGCAGTCGGTGTAGCGGCGCATGTTGAAAAGTTCTCGCGAGGTCTGGCGGAGAGCGGAGAGGCGCTGGGCGTCCGTGAGGCCGAGAGGCGCGTTGACGGCGTCGAAGCCGCGCAGGCCGCGTCCCTGGAGAAAGGCGACGACGCGGTGGGCGGAGTTGGAGGACGCGGGGGTGTTGAAGCGCGGGCGGCCGAGGCGCGCGAGGAGATTTTCGGCGGCTCCCTTCGCGTCGCCGCGTATGGCCTTGACGCGCGCGCGGTGGCCTAGGATTTCGCCGTCGTCCGGCTTGTGGACGAGGTAGCGGGCGATGAGCTCATCGGCGAAGTCAAGGTCGTCGAACCAGATGGCGCGGCCGACGGCGCCCGGCATCCAGCTGGCGTTGGAAATGCGGCAAGCGGCGTTCGTGGGATTGGCGTCCTCAATCGCGAGCTGTTCTCGGATGATGGCGCGCCAGCGGCCGTACTGGCCGGCAGGGTTGAAGCCGTAGTTCCAGATGGAGGGCGTGTTGAAATCGCGGTCCTTCGAAAGATAGGCCTGGCGGCGGGCGGGCGGCATCGTCTTGTCCGCGAGCGCCTCCTTGAGGAGGAGGTCGGCCGTTGGGCCGTCGAAGGAGTGGAGAATGTCGAGCATCTGGCAGTAAGGGCCGGTGCGCTTTTCGGCCGGAAAGTCGCGGACGCGGGCGACGATTTCGTCGAAGGCCTTGCGCTCATTATGGTTCTTGTAGGACTTGGCAAGTTCAATGAGGAAGGCGTTCTGTTCGCCCTCGGGGAGTCGGTCCCTAATTGTCTCGAACTGTGCAAGCGCGAGGTCGTCGCCAAGGGCGAAGAGGCCCTGCACCATATTGCGGAGGCGGCCGCCGCGCATGCGCTCGAAATTGTTCGTTGCGGTGGCGTTGCCGCCGGGGACGGGTTCGTCGAGAACGGCCTGGAAGAGTTCGTCATAGCGGGCGGCGGCGCGGTTGCGTTTGACCTCGATGCCGAGCGAGGCGAGATCGGCGCGCTTTGCCATGCGATAGTTGGCGTCGAAAAGGTCCGACTCGGCGTCGAGGATGCGCATGGCCGTCTCCCAGCCGAAGGCGCGGTTGTAGGAGTAGGTGTGGATACCGGAGTCCAGAAGGGAACGGAGCTGCGCGGCCTTAACCTGGCGGTTCGTGCACCCCATGAGAATGGCGAACTTCTCCTCGAAGACGGATTTGTCGGGCAGGGCGGCGGCGTGTTCCGCGATCCGGCGCGCGACGAGCATCGACTCCGCGTAGGTGAACTCGTTCGTCTTGGCGAACGCCTCCATGTCCGCGACGATGTCGGCGTGACGGTAGCGGAGGTAGCTCGGGTTGTGTGCCTTGCGGATCGCGTCGAGAGCGGCGTCGAGTGGCGTCGGCGCCGCAGGCGCCGACGCCACAGATAGTAGATAGCAGATAATAGATAGTAGATAATAGATAATTCGGCAGGTTGAGAGATGGCCATAGACCCCTGATTCCTGACCCCTGGCCCCTGATCCCTGACCCCTGTTCCCTGTTCCCTGTTCCCTGTTCCCTATCATAGCTTGCCCCCTTTCAGTGCGGCGTCGAGGTCGAGAATATGGCGGGTGCATTCGGCGCGGAAGGCGGCCGGGTCAGAACGGTAGCCGTCCCAGTAGGCGAGGAACGACAGTACGCGGCGTCCCTTCAGGAGGACGTCGCCATCCGACGAGGCCGCCGCCTTGAGGGCGAGACGCTTGCAGAGGGTGGCGTAGCGGATGTCGTCGAGCCCCTCGCGGATGCCCTCCCAGGCGAGGGTGTCGATGACGCCGTCGGCCGCGCCGTAGGCGGAGACGATGGCGCGGAGGTTGGGTTCGTACGGAACGGCCATGTCATTCCAGTTGTTGCGCCACCAGCAGTAGTTGAGAGAGACGTCATAGCCGGCCTGCCAGGCGGTGAGGCCGTGAATGCGGCGGAAGTAGTCGGGGCTTTCCGGTCCGCAATGGGGGTTGGCGTACCAGCCGCAAAGGGAGGCGGGGTTGGCGTCGTGAAAGAGGCGGACTTCCTTCTCGCGGCCCTCGACGGGCATTCCCGGCTGGATCATGAGGTCGAGGGCAAAGAGGAGTTCGCGGTGGGCGAAGGTGGTGACGCCCACCTTGCCGCCCGCCTCGTGGGCGATGCGCCAGGCGTCGCGTTCGGCGCGAATCGTGCCGGGGCCGCCTTCGTCGATGCCGTAGCTGTAGAAGTCGGTGTGGCCGAGCTTTTCGAGCGAAAGGGCGCGCGTCTTGGCGATGGTGTCACGAAGGTTCTCAAGCATGGCGTGGTCGGAGGGCGACGGCGTACTGCTCCAAACGGCCTTGCCGACGCCTGGTACGCCGGCGAACAGCGGACGCGTGTTGATGCCGTACTGCTTGGCCAGGGCGATGTCGCGGTCGAGGCCGCCGGGATTCATCGGTTTGATCGACGGGAAGCCCATCGGGTTCCGGCAGTTGTGGTCGGCGAGGTCGCGGACGATGTTTGGGTTGCGCGAACCCGTGCCGTAGAGGCAGAGATAGAAACCCTTGTCGGGGTTGTAGCTCGTTGCCGGCTCGGGAAGGGCGAAGGGCAGAACGCGCAGGCGCATCTCAAGCGAACCGACCTCCGCGCCCTTGGCGTCCGTGAGCGTGAGGGTGCCGCGGTAGACGCCCGGCGCCTG
>JAEEGL011584719.1_pt1 | contig 10146 bp, 3 predicted proteins | sample 9134231 | NCBI WGS metagenome assembly JAEEGL01 (sample SAMN16246548, study PRJNA631951) | gut metagenome | biome: gut microbiome; feature: rumen; material: fiber-attached | host: Bos | place: Iran: Karaj | collected 2018-10
CGCGTTCAACAACGCTTTCGGTATCGGTTCCAACCTGCCTGCCGGCGGCGCGCCGATCTCCCTCGATGCAATCTTGCAGATGAGCGTCAACATCACTCCGTTCGATGTCCGCCTTTCCGGCTTCACTGGCGGTGCGATCAACGCCGTCACCAAGAGCGGTACCAACCAGGTCAAGGCTTCTGTCTATGACTATTTCTCCAACCAGGACACCCGTGGTTACAAGGTGGAGGACAATGAAGTTCCGAAGAGCGACATGCTCAACAACACGGTCGGTTTCACCCTCGGCGGCCCGATCATCAAGAACAAGCTCTTCTTCTTCATCAACGGTGAATACACCTGGGATACCGTTCCGGGTTCCAGCCGCGTCGTCAGCACCGCTTCCGGCCGCGTCGATCCGAACTTCAAACCCGGCAGCGGCACCGTCCGTCCGACCGAATCCTTCATGAAGGAAGTCGAGGATTACCTTTCCAGCACCTATGGTTATAACCCGGGCCGTTACCAGGGCTATTCCTTCAAGACCCCGGACTACAAGGCCATGGCCCGTCTGGACTGGATCATCAACGACGCCAACAAGCTGAACGTCCGTTTCAGCCACACCCATACGGCGAACACGAACCCCCCGTCCAGCTCGGTCAACCCGATCAACCCGAACCCGTACAACCGTAACACCTACGGCCGTACCTCCGACTACGCGATGTATTTCGAGTCCAGCCGCTACTTCCAGGAGATGAACTTCACCTCCGTGGCTGCCGAACTCAACTCCCGCATCGGCCGCGCTGACAACATGTTCCGCGTGACCTGGTCCCACCAGAACGAGCCTCGTTCCTTCGTAGGCGCCAACTTCCCGACGGTCGATATCCTTGAGAACTACGGTAATAACCGTGCCGTCCTGACCTCCTTCGGTCCGGATCCGTTCACCTACGGCAACCTCCGCGACGTCCAGACCATCGTCGCCACCGACGAACTTACCTGGGCCAACGGTATCCACAACTGGGTGCTCGGTCTGCAGTTCGAGTACAACAACACCAAGAACGGCTTCATGCAGGGTGGCCTCGGCTACTATGTCTATGACAGCTGGGAGACCTTCAAGGCCGCCGGCAAGCCGGTCGCCTTCGCCATCACCCACTCCAACCGCGACGACCTCGCCCAGGTCTATCCTTCCTTCGAGTACATGCAGTATTCCTGGTATGCCCAGGACGAGATCACGTTCAGCGATTACTTCAAGCTGACCGCCGGCATCCGTTTCGAACTCCCGGTCATGCCGGTCATCCCGAACAACACCAACAAGGAATACCTGAAGCTTGCCGCCGGTACCTCCATGGCCGGCACCAGCACGGCTGACATGCCGATCGCCCGTCCGAACGTTTCCCCGCGCCTCGGCTTCAACTGGGATGTCCTGAAGAACCGCAACCTGATCCTGCGCGGCGGCACCGGTATCTACACCGGCCGTATCCCGTTCGTGTGGATCGTCTCCGCCGCCGGTAACTCCAACAACCTGCAGGCCCAGTTCATCGACACTGACGGAACCAACCCGAACACTCCGACCTTCCATGACAATGTCTCCGATATCCTGAAGGACATCTACGGCGGTTCCTTCAAGGCTCAGGACCTCCCGGCTCCGAGCGGAACCACCATCATGGACAAGCACCTGCGCATGCCGATGACCTGGAAGGCTTCCCTGGCCGCTGACGTCCAGCTGCCTTGGGGCATCAAGGGTACGTTCGAAGGTATCTACAACTATGACATGGAGACCGTTACCGCCAGCCGTCTGGGTTACAAGGAAGATGCCCGCATCTCCCTCCCTGGCGAGCCGTCTTCCCGTGCTCACTGGGTCTCCGAAGGTATCAAGAATTCCAACGGCCAGACCGTCGCTCCGTACTACCTGACCAACGATGACCACCATGGTCACTATTATTCCCTGACCGCCCAGCTGCAGAAGACCTTCGGCTTCGGTCTCGACATCATGGCCGCTTATACCCGCAGCGAATCCAAGGGTATCCAGGAAGGCTGGGGCGACCAGGTCAACTCCATGTTCGCCGGCGGCAACCATTCCGTCAACGGTTCCAACTATCCGGAGCTCGGTTATTCCGGCTTCGTCGCTCCGAACCGTGTAATCGCCAATGTCAGCTACCGTCTGCAGGAAGGTCGTCACCTCGCCACCACCTTCGGTGTCTTCTATGAGGGCCTCAACCAGTGCTATGTCGGCGGCAACTCCTATGCCCGTCATTCTTACCTGATGAACAATGTCACCGGTGAAGGCGGTTCCATGAACCTGATCTATATCCCGACTGACAGCGATCTCGGCAAGATGACCTTCGCTTCTGAAGAGAACAAGGCTGATTACAAGGCATTCATCGAGGCTGACAAGTACCTCAGCAAGCACCGTGGCGAGTACAGCGTCCGCAACGCCGTCGTGGCTCCTTGGCTGAACCGCTTCAACGTGAAGGTCGCCCAGGACTTCATCATCTACATCGCCGGTCGTCCGACCACGCTGCAGATCGGTGCAGACCTCCTCAATGTCGGCAACCTGATCAACTCCAACTGGGGCCTGGTCAAGCAGTATGACCGCGAGGACATCATCAACTACAAGAGTGGAGTCTACACCTTCACCGCTCCGCAGGAAGTCAAGTACCTGAGCACCGCCAACACCTGGCAGGCTCTGCTCAGCGCCCGTCTCTTCTTCTAGGAAGTTGATATACCCTATGATACGTCCGGCCGTGCAAGCGGCCGGACTTTTTTATTGCCTTCCGGCCACATTTCCTTCGCATCAAACCGTTTTAATTTTTCATTTTTTTTGGTTAAATTTGTGAGTTACTATTTCCTAAATGGAATAAATTTAACCAACATATTATGTATCAACTGATTAAGAAAGGTTTGGCGGTCCTTGCCACGGCGTTCGTCGCGGTGACGGCCTTTGCGCAGGTGACCACCTCCTCCCTTGGCGGACGCATCACGGAAGACGGCGGCGAGCCGCTGGCCGGTGCCGCAGTCATCGCCGTGCATACTCCTTCGGGCACGCAGTATGCCGCCATCACCAACAATGACGGCCGCTATACCATCCAGGGTATGCGTACCGGCGGTCCCTACACCGTGGAAGTTTCCTTCCTCGGCATGGGCACCCTCCGCTTCGAGGACATCACCCTCAAACTGGGTGAACCTTATGAACTCAATGCTGAACTCAAGTCAACCAATGAACTGGACGCCGTGACCGTCGTGGCGGAGAAGTCCTTCAACGCCAGCATCACCGGCGCCGGCTCTTCCTTCAGCCAGCGGATGGTCGAAACGATGCCGTCAATCGACCGAAGCGTCTATGACGTCGTCAAGTACACGCCGCAGGCCACGGTGAACAAGGGCGGCGGCATCTCCTTCTCCGGCGCCAACAACCGCTACAACTCGTTCCAGATCGACGGTGCCGTGGCCAACGACACTTTCGGCCTTTCTTCTTCCGGTACCAACGGCGGCCAGACTGACGCCAACCCGGTCGCCCTGGACGCCATCGAGGAGATCCAGGTCGTCGTCGCCCCGTTCGACGTGCGCCAGTCCGGTTTCACGGGCGGTGCGATCAACGCCATCACCAAGTCCGGTACCAACACCATCAAGGGTTCCGCGTACACGTACTACACCAACCAGGAACTGATCGGTACGACCCCGGGCAACAAGGAGCAGGTCAAGTACTTCAATGCCGACGGCAAGCGCACCAAATATGAGAAGCAGTTCTCCGAGACCTTCGGCTTCACCGTCGGCGGCCCGATCGTCAAGAACAAGCTCTTCCTCTTCCTGAGCGGCGAGTATTACAAGAACTCCCGTCCGAACATCTACACCCCGGCCAACGGTTCCTACGAGAACACCGACCAGAAGCTCAGCCAGACCGTCGAGCTGGAAGACGGCTCCCGGTATGACTACTTCAATGCCGAGCTGGCCGAGAAACTGATCGACTTCTACGAGAAGACCTACAAGGTCAGCAACACCGGAGAGAGCATCAGGCAGCACCAGATCGACATCCGTTCCTACAACGTCCTGGCCCGCCTGGACTGGAACATCAACGAGGCCAACAAGCTGATGTTCCGCTACCAGTACATGGACGCCTTCAAGGACCGCTATGCCTCCGGCTATCGTTCCTATTATTACAACAATTCTTCCTTCCTCCAGGCCAACAAGACCAACACCTTCGTCCTCGAGCTCAACTCCCGGCTCTCCCCGTCGGTCTCCAACATGTTCCGTGCGACCGCGGTCTTCGTCCGCGACCACCGCGACATTCCCTACAAGGGCGCCAACAACTATATCAAGGACAAGATTACCGTCAACATCGGTACGGAATACTCCTCCGGCGGCAACCGCATGAATTCCGACACTTATACGATCACGGACAACCTCAGCTGGTACCTCGGAAAGCATGAGCTGACCTTCGGTACCCATAACGAGATCTACAAGTTCGACAACCTCTTCCTGCAGTATGCCTTCGGCGAATATGAATATGCTTCCCTGAACGACTATTTCCACAATTCCCCTGCAGCGTTCTATTACCGGTATTCCGACCCGGCCGTGACCGGCTCCAACGACACGACCAACTGGGCCGCCGCCACCTACGCCGCCCAGTTCGGTCTCTATGCCCAGGATGAGTGGAAGCCCAATACCAACCTGACCCTGACCTACGGCCTGCGCGTCGACGTCCCGGTCCTGCTGAACAATCCTACCGAGAACCCGGAATTCAACAAGGGCCCCATTTCCGCAGCATCCGGCGAAAAAGTCGGTGTCGTTCCGAGAGTCGTCCCTCTCTGGTCCCCGCGTGTGGGCTTCCGCTGGTTCCTCAACGACAGCCATGCGACCCTGCTGCGCGGCGGCGCCGGCCTCTTCACCGGCCGTATCCCGTTCGTATGGATCTCCAATGCCTACAACAACACCGGCATGGAGACCAAGTACGTGCGGGTCAATCAGCCGGCATACGGCAAGTTCCCGTTCACCAGCGATCCGTATAATGAAATCGTCAAGGCCGGTCTCGCCGAGGAGCAAGGCGGCCAGGCCACGATCAATACCCTGAACCGCAACTTCAAGTATCCGCAGGTCTTCCGTGCCAACCTTGGTTTCGAGCAGACCTTCGCCGGCGGCTGGAAGTTCACCTTCGACGGGCTCTTCTCCAAGACGCTCAACAACGTGTTCTTCAAGAACCTGGCCCTCCAGCAGAAAGGCGTGGTCTATGGCGTGGATGCCGCAAACGCCCGTGAGAACAGCGTCGCTCCCTACTACAGTACGGAGGACATCCCTTACAACGCGGTCATCGCCCTGCTGAACACCAACAAGGGCTACACCTACTCCTTCAGCGGCCAGATCCAGAAGCATTTCGACTTCGGTCTCGACCTGATGGCGGCCTATACCTTCGGCCATGCCTATTCCGTCAACGACGGCACCTCTTCGATTGCGAATTCCAACTGGCAGGGCAATCCTTCCGTCGATACCAACGGTATGGAACTGGGTCATTCCCTCTTTGACAAGACGCATAAACTGATCGGCGTCGCCTCCTACCGTACGCCGAAATACCTCCGCGGCCGCCTGCAGTCATCCTTCACCCTCTCCTATGAGGGAGGCAGCGGCCAGCGCTTCTCCTATACGATGAACGAAAGCGCCGTCGATTTCAACAACGACGGCCGTACCGGCAACTCCCTGCTGTACATCCCGACCCAGGCCGAGATCGGCCAGATGAACTGGTCCACCCCGGGTGATGCCGCCGCGTTCGAGCGTTACATCCGGGACGACAGCTACCTGTCCTCCCATCGCGGCCGGTGGTCCGAGCGTTTCGCCGCGGAGGCTCCGTTCGAGCACCATTTCGACTTCCAGTTCGCCCAGGATTTCCTGTATGACCGCCAGCACGGCCGCAAGGTCCAGCTGACCTTCGACATCCTGAATGTCGGCAACCTGGTCAACCGGGCCTGGGGCATTTACTACAGCAGCGTCACGTCCCGCCAGATTCTGACGGTGACTTCCGCCAGCCTGGATGCCGCGGGCAACATAACCCCGACCTACCATTACGATCCGCAGACCGTCAACGTGGCGGACTTCAACTCCCGCTGGCGGATGCAGGTCGGCGTGCGTTTCACCTTCTAATCCCCGCAAGCGTATGAAAAAGATATATATCGCATTGCTGGCCCTCCTGACGGTGGCCGCTTGCAAGGAAAAAGAAATCAACCTGGCTTCCCGCGTCATCCTCTCCCAGACGGACGTCCTGGAGATCGAGGCCGAGAATGTCCCGACCCTCGCCGTGGATGTCGTTTCCGACGGTGACTGGGTCGTGGTGACCCCTGACTGGGTTTCCGCCAGCCCGCGCTATGGCCACGGTGACGGCGTCATCCTGTTCAATTTCGCGGACAACTACTCCAACGGTGAGATGAACGCCGACCGGCAGGCGACTGTTTCTGTCGAATGTGCCAGCGGCGCCTCCTCCTTCCTGGTCAAGCAGGCAGGTGACCCGATGAAGGGCAACGTTTATCTGCCGGTGACCGCGGTCAAGGACGGCGGCAAATATCTGCTGGTGGCTACGAATGCGGATGGCGCCCTGACGGTCGCCAAGCCGATTACGTTGAACTACGGGTACATCCAGGTGACGACGGAGATGATGGGCGGTGAAGACAAGATTGCCATGCCGAAAGACGACAACGAGTTCAAGTTTGTGGCGACAGACGGCGGATGGAACATCATCCAGCCGGACGGGCGTTATGTGTATCAGAAGGGCACGTACAACAGTTTCAATGTGGTGGCCGATAAGTCTGATGCGGACGGTTCCTATGTCTGGACCGTTACCTTTGATGCCGACGGCTATGCGACCATCACCAATGTCGGGATGAACAAGTGGGTCCAGTTCAGCCTGACCTATGGCTCCTATGGCTGCTACCCCAGCGCCCAGGACGGCGGTGTCCTTCCGAGACTCTACGAAAAAGTTGAAAATCAATAATTACGGATAACATGAAAATCAGAAATCTCATCATGTCCCTTCTGGCGGTCTCGGCGTTTGCCGTGGTCGGCTGCCAGGAGGAGGAAAAGGATCTCGGCCTGCCCGAGGTCAAGGTCGGCACGACCCAGTTGAGTTTCAATTCCGGCATCGGTACCAACACCGTGACCGTGAATGCGACCCGCGACTGGAAGGCCGTCGCGACCGTCGACTGGATCGATGTGTCTCCGAAGAGCGGCGTCGGCTATGAAAATGCCGTCGTGAACATCTCGGTCCTCGAGAACGAGGGCTACAACCGGACGGGCTCCGTCCGCATCGACATCGGCTATGACTACAAGACCATCCTGGTCCATCAGGAAGGTCCGCTCGGCGAGAAGACCGAAGGCACGGGTACCCTCGAGGATCCGTTCACCCCGGCCGGTGCCGCCGAGGCGGCCAGCGCGTTGGCTGCCGACGAGGAAGCCGGTCCGTATTACATCAAGGGTATCATTACCAACATTTCGACGACTTTCGAGGCCAGCGGAACCTACGGTAATGCAAGTTTCTTCATTTCCGAGGACGGAACGGAGAACACGAAGTCGTTCCAGGTTTACCAGACCTACTATCTGGGAAACAAGAAGTGGACGTCTTCCCTCGGTCCGGACGTCAAGGTCGGTGACGAAGTCATCATCTGTGGCAAGATCACCAATTTCAAGGGCAACACCCCGGAGACCGTCGGCAAGGGCGGCAGTTACATCTACTCCCTGAACGGTGAGACTGCCGGCGGCGGCGGTGGCAGCGACGAGCCCAAGGGCACCGGTACCCTCGAGGATCCGTACAACCCGGCCGGCGCGGCCGATGCCGTAAAGGACCTGACCTGGACGGACAAAGACAATTACGAGAAGATCGGGCCGGTCTATATCAAGGGCAAGATTTCGAAGATCGCAGATAATGGGACCTATTCTCAAAGCGGAACCTTTGGTAATGCGACCTTCTATATGACCGAGGACGGCGAGAGCGGAACGGAATTCTATGTGTACCGCATCCTCTACCTGGGCAACAAGAAATACACGTCCGGAGACGATATCAAGGTCGGTGACGAAGTCATCGTCTATGGCGAAATCATGAATTACCGGGGCAACACCCCTGAAACCGTGCAGGGTACCGCGTATCTGTACTCCCTGAACGGCAATACCGGCGGCGACACGCCGACTCCGCAACCGGGCGACGATATCACGACGGCGACGATTGCCGAGATCAAGGCGGCGCCGGTGGACAACAGCAAGTTGTACAAGTTGACGGCGACGATCAAGACCATCAAGAATGCGACCTACGGCAACCTGATCGTGACGGATGCGACGGGCGAGCTGGATATCCAGGGCCTGATCAAGGGCACGGCTGTCGGCGCGAATGACAAGAGTTTCGCCGACCTGGGCCTTGCCGTGGGTGACAAGATCACCATCGTGGGTGTCCGTCAGGAGTTCAACGGCACGCCGCAACTTGGCTCCAACAACCTGGCCTGCTACTTCGTCTCGAAGGGAGATGGCGGCGATCCGACTCCGGGCGGCAACGGCAGCGGAACGCTGGCTGATCCGTACACGCCGAAGGGTGCGATCGATGCGGTCAAGGACCTGAAGTGGACGAGCAACTCAGATTATGAGACGACCGGTGATGTCTATGTGAAGGGCAAGATTTCCCGGATTAAGGGGACTTATACCGAGGGCGGAACGTACGGCAACGCGTCGTTCTATATTTCCGCGGACGGTACCGAGACGGACGAGTTCTATGCTTTCCGCATCCTCTATCTGGGGAACAAGAAATTCGAAGCGGGCCAGACCGACATCAAGGTAGGTGACGAAGTCGTCATCTATGGCAAGTTGATGAATTATCAGAATAATACGCCGGAAACGGAGGCGAACAAAGCCTACCTGTACTCCCTGAACGGCAATACCGGTGGTGACACCCCGGAACCTCCGACCCCGGGTGACGTGAAATCCGTGACAGTGGCCGAGTTCAATGCTGCCGCAGAGTCCCAGACCCAGGTATATGAACTGGTCGGTACGATGAGCAACATTGTCAATACGACGTACGGCAACTTCGACCTGACGGATGCGACCGGAACGGTCTATGTCTATGGTCTGACCCAGACGGAACTGGGATACGGCAAGAGTAACGACAAATCTTTCGATAAGCTTGGATTGAAGGAAGGCGACAAGATCAAGATTCACGGTTACCGCGGTTCCTTCAATGGCAAGATCGAGGTCATGTACGCCTGGTTCATCGAAAAGGTGGATGGCGGTGACACCCCGACCCCGGGCGGCAACGGCAGCGGCACGCAGAGTGATCCGTACACGCCGAAGGGTGCGATCGATGCTGTCAAGGACCTGACCTGGACAAGCAACACGGACTATCAGTCCACGGATAATGTCTATGTCAAGGGCAAGATTTCCCGGATTAAGGGGACTTATACCGAGGGCGGAACGTACGGCAACGCGTCGTTCTACATTTCCGCGGACGGTACCGAGACGGACGAGTTCTATGCTTTCCGTGTCCTCTATCTGGAGAACAAGAAATTCGAATCCGGCCAGACTGACATCAAGGTCGGCGACGAGGTCGTCATCTATGGTAAATTGATGAATTACAAGGGGAATACGCCGGAGACAGTGTCCGGTGCCGCATATCTGTACTCCCTGAACGGCTCGACGACACCCGGTGGTGGTGGCGGCGACACGCCGACCGGCAGTTCGGTGTCCTTCGATACCAACTCCTCTGCCCAGACCTGGGCGGCTGAAACGGACGGCACTTACGGGGCCGGCTTCTCCTCGACCACCCAGGGCGTCAAGGTCGGCTACTATAAACATACCGGCGGCACGGCCCTCGTTGCTCCGAACGCTGAGCATATCCGTATCTACAAGAACAGCGTGGTCGTTTTCACGGCTCCTGACGGCAAGAAGTTCAAGACCATCAAGATGGTCGCACCGGCAGCCAACAACTGCTTGGAGATGGCCGGCCTTGAAGGCGGCAGCAGCAGTACTGCCGATACGACGACCCTGACGATGACCTGGACGGGCAGCGCCGCCAAGGTGGTCCTCCATGCCGTCAACGGTCAGGTGCGGTGCAAATCCGTTGAGATCGAGTTTGAATAAAACCACTTAGTCTTGAAGACGAACAAGTTCATACGGCTGATTCCGGCGGCAGTGCTCCTCGGGGCACTGCTGGCGGGCGCC
>JAEEGL012776495.1_pt1 | contig 10146 bp, 6 predicted proteins | sample 9134231 | NCBI WGS metagenome assembly JAEEGL01 (sample SAMN16246548, study PRJNA631951) | gut metagenome | biome: gut microbiome; feature: rumen; material: fiber-attached | host: Bos | place: Iran: Karaj | collected 2018-10
AATGCAATTATAGACGGCAGCAATTTTGTAATGTTGTCTGCGGAAACTGCCGTAGGAAAATATCCCGAAAAGGCAGTTGCCATGATGGGCAATATTATAAAATTTACCGAAAAAAATATTTACAGATTACCGTTAGTCTAAACGGCAATGTATAATTTACAATTTGCAATGTACAATTGTCGGTAAAAATTGCAAAGCAATTTTTAATAAGTTATTTAGATTTTTTGCTTTGCAAAAAATACATTAATTATAAATTTTAAATTGTAAATTATAAATTAAAAAATACGGAGTATTTTTTAAATGCAACAAATTTTATTTTCTCTTTTAGCAATGTGTTCCGCGCTTATAGGAACTTTTGTAGTGTTAAAGTTTTCCGAATGGGCAAGGAAACATTCCATATTGTTAATAGGTTTTGCCGCAGGTGTTATGCTATCTATAGCATTTGTACACTTGTTGCCCGAATCGGTAGAACATAATCCGCATGCAATAATTTATGCTTTTGTCGGATTTTTGTTTATGTTTGTTATCCAACATTTTATATTCTTTCACCCTTGTCATGATGATCATTGTCATGTTCATTTGGGAACACTTTCAACGTTCGGTTTATCGTTACATTCATTTTTCGACGGTATAGTTATAAGTATAGGATTCGGAGCAAATGCTTATATCGGTCTTATGACAACAATAGCAATAATGTTGCATAAGTTGCCCGACGGAGTAACGATTACCGGAATTTTAATGCACGCGAAAAAAACAACAAAACAAATAATTTTATATTCTTTAACGGTAGCGGTATTTACTCCCGTAGGAACACTTGCCGGACTTTTCTTCGCTAACCAAATATCTCATTTAATTGCAGACTTTTTAGCATTTACGGCAGGAACATTTATATATTTATCTGCGGCAGATCTCATTCCGGAAACGCATAAGGCATCTAACAAAAAGGCCGGGATTTGTTTGTTATTAGGTGTAATAATTGTTTCTTTCCTGGGACATATGGCACATTAACGATGGAAGAGTAGAAGATTGAAAGAAAAAAAGGATAAAGTAATGAAGAAACTAAAAGTTTTATTAATTTCATTGGTAGGTTTAGTTGTAGTTTTATCACTTGCGATTGTTATCGCAATAAAAGTTTTTTTACCGGAAGACAAAATAAAATCTTATATTGTGGACTATGCAAAAAATAATCTTAACAGAGAAGTTACTTTCGATAAACTTTCCTTTAAGATTATCGGTATAGATTTAAAGAACTTTAAAATGTCGGAAAGATCCACTCTTAACGACGGAACATTTATAAAAGCCGACGATTTTATAGTAAAAATTTCTCCGTGGCCTTTACTTGCAAAGAAAGTTCAAGTTAGCAGAATTTTGTTGGATTCGATAGATATAAACATAATAAAAGATGAAAACGGTCTTTTCAATTTTGACGATATAATAAAATCGTTCCAAAGTGAAGAAACTTCACAAGAGACAAAACAGGAACAAGTTGAAAACAAAGATTCTTCAAGCTCGTTCGATGTAAAAATACATCATTTCGATATAAAAAATGCAAACATAGTTTATATAGATAAAGCATCAAACTTGGAAGCAAGCATTAAAAACTTTAACTTAAAAACAAAAGATTTTTCGTTAACCGAAATGTTCGGCTGTGAAACATCGTTCGATTTAGCCGTTAAACAAAACAAGCTCGACATCTCTTTACCGTTAAGTGCAAAATTTAAAACCAATTTAAACAATTTCGATATGGATAAGCTCTTTTTGGATGTTGAAACTTTTGAAACAAACTTTAATAATGCAACAATAAGTTTGCAAGGTAAAATAGAAAATATAAATGCTCCCGATATAGATTGTAACCTTATATTGAAAAATATCGACGACCAAACTTTTAAAGATTTTTTTGAATCCAAAGCTAAATTTCAAGCTGACGAAATAACATTTAAAACGAAATCCGTAATAGATATAAACGGAATGAAAGCAAACATCGAAAGTTTGAGCTTGGTGTTACCGAACTCAACTGCGGATGCTTCCGGAACCATAGATTGGGGTAAAGAGGATATAGAATACAACGTAAAACTTAACATCGATTTACTTGTAGATAATTTTGCAAAACTTATTCCCGAATACAATCTGACAGGAAGATTAAAAACAAATGTAGAAGCAACTCAAAATTTTTGTGAAGGGACATTTGTATTTGAAAACATTTCTTCAAAATCGGAATTCGGTAACATATCGAATTTAAATGCGGATTGTTACTTGAAAGCGGAAAACAGTTCACCGTTACACAAAGCGGACTTTTCAACACTTGGTATAGATTCTTTAAGTTTCAATATTAATAAGTTATCGTTAAAATACAACGATGCTGAAATTTCGTTGGTAGGGGAACTTGCAAAGCAGTTAAGATCCGCACTTACATTAAATTTAAAATCTAAAAATATTACAAACAATACATTTAAAAACTTTTTTGAATGCCCCGTAAAATTTATAGTTCCCACGCTTGATATCGATACAATTTTAAGTTTTAACTTAAACACAAAAGCGGCAGACATAACAAAATTGAATATAAAAATTCCCGATTCTTCCGCCGATGTAACCGGTTCGTTGAACTGGAAAAAACAAAACAATTTTGTTTACAATTTAGCAATAAACCTTAAATTGTTGTTAGATAACATCGCAAAGAATTTCCCGGAATATAAAATGAAAGGTAAAATTGTTTCCGATGCAAAAGTTTCCAACAACGATTTTTCCGGAACATTAAATTGTTCCAATGTATCTTTTGTATATTTGCCTATTGCTACAGTTTCTAACCTTAACATAGAAGCAACTGCAAAATCCAAAAAGAATATAGTAATAAAAACGATTAAAGGTTTATTTAACGAAGGTAACTTTGAAGGTAACGGTTCTTTAATAAACAAAGATATTAAATTTAATTTTAATATGGATAAACTGAAAATTGCCGAAAGTTCGCAAAGTTCTAAACAGGAACCTAAAAAAGAAGAAAAGAAATCATCATCTTCACAGGATTTTAATTACAACATTTATACAGACATATCAATTAACGATATAAATACTCCTTACCTGGTAAGCAAAAAAGCTACATTGAAAACCGCTCTTAAAACCGTAACAAGTACGTGCAAAAAAACTAACGGAACTTTTGCTTTAACCATAGATGCCGGAACAATATCCAATGTCAACAAATTAACCGATAACAAAATGGCAAACACATTTTTATCGTTATTTAATATTGTAAACAATAACAGAACAAAAGAAACAAAAGGTAACAGTAAAAACGATATCAGTTTTCAAAATATTATATGTGATGTGTTGTTCACCGACGGTGTAATAAAAACAAACGATGTTTCAATAAAAATTCCTACCGCAAAAATTATTGCTAAGGGAACTGTCGATATGAAAACGGAAGCTTTAAATCTTTCCGTAACTGCCGGTGATTATACGGGAATGAAAATTAAAGGAACAATGGCCGATCCGAAAATTTCTTACGATGTTGCTTCAGCGGCAGCTACCCTTTTAGGTGACAGCAATATTACAAACTCTTTAATGGGATTGTTCGGTAAATCCAACAAGAAAGAAGAAACAAAGAAACAAGATACAACTCAAGAAACCGTACAAGAAACAACTTCTGCACAGGAAACAAAGCAAGAAGAAACAAAACAAGAATCAGCACAGGAAACTACAACATCGGAAACTAAACAAGCAGAAACTGTTCAGCAAGAAGTAAAACAAGAAGAACAAAAACAAGAAACCGTTCAGGAAACAAAACAGGAAGAAACTGCACAACAGGAAGTTAAACAAGAAGAAGTAAAACAGGAAGAAACGAAATCCGAAGAACCGAAAACAGAAGGAACATCGGAAGAAAGTAACAATTAATTTGTATAAATAGTTGTTTAAGTGTAACTTTTTTGTTATACATATAGTCTAATACAGAAACTATATAAGGACTTTTTGATGAAAAAAGGTTTATTATTGTTATCTTTTTTGTTTGGTTTTGTTTGTTTTGCAAATGCCGAAACACTTACTTGGCAAGATTGTATAGATATGGCAAACAAAACAAACAGTACCCTTGTAATGGCAAAACAAGATTTACAAATTGCGGAATACGATTACAATGTTATATTGAATAAATATTATCCGTCCGTAAATTTCAGGTACGGTTTTACAAGGTCGGGTAACGGGCATACAGGAAACAATTGGAGTGCAAGTTTAAATGCTTCGCAAACAATATACAATTTTCAGTCAAATGCACAAGTTCACAGCCAAAAAGCTACAATAAATAAAACGGTAGCACAACTTACAAAATCTTCCGCGGATGTTTATTATTCTATAAGACAAGCATTTTTGCAGATGTGTTATGCTCAAGAAAATATTACTTTGTTGGAAAGTATTTACGATATGAGAAAACAGTCTGCCGATATTGTTAGGTTACAATACGAAGGCGGTAAAGAAAGTAAAGGTAACATGTTAAGAGCTCAGGCACAAAAACAGTCCGCTTATGTAAATGTGTCTAACGCTAAAAGAGATTTGGCTGTTGCAAGAAGAACTCTTGCACAAACCTTGGGAACAGAGTTGAGCCCTATGTGCACCGTAGATTATAAGTTGGAAGAAGTTGAAGATAACGAAAAAGTGGATGTGGATAATGCTGTAGCAAATTGCCCGGATGTAATACTTTCATCTTCGACATTGGAAATAACGAAATGCAGTATAGATTCTTCTAAAGGAAACCTTTATCCGAACATTTCTGCTTCCGCTTCCATAGGAGTATCTGATGAAAACAATCCTATACCTCCCGCAGACAGTAAAAATTGGAGTGTAGGTGTAGCGTTAAACTATCCTATACTTTCGGGCGGTATTACAAGCACACTTAACACAATAAAAGCTGCAAACGTATCTTTGGAAAAAGCTCAGGAAAGTTATAAACAAACTATACTTTCCACAAAAACAAGTTTAGAAGAAATTTTGGCGGATATTGAAAGAACAAAAGATAACATAGAAATTTATAAAATGTTTTTAGAAGCGGCTATTCAAAGACAAAAAGAAGCTACAATAAAATATAGGGCGGGAACAATGGAGTTTCAAACCTGGCAAGATATTGAACAAGAATATGTAAACAATCAGATATCACATCTTTCCGCTTTACATAATTACAATTTGGCGTTAGCTAAAAGAGATAAATTACTGGGTGATACCCATGGAGAAATAAAATGAAAAAAGTAGCAATAATTTTTGCCGTACTTCTTGTGTTGGGAATAATAATAACTTACCAACTTAGAGATAAAAAAGAAAAGATGCCGGAAATAAGGTTTGTTCCGTATACCGTATCCACGGCAGACGTAAAAGAAGTTATAGATACCACGGGAGAAGTTTCCGCTTTAAACAGGGTGGAAATAAAACCTTCCGTTTCGGGCAGAGTGGATAAACTTTTGGTTAGTGAAGGTGATACCGTAAGAAAAGGGCAAGTGTTGGCATATTTAAGTTCTTCCGACAGAGTTGCAATTCTTGATGCGGTAAGAGCCAACCCTAACGAAAATATAAAAGATTGGGAAAACACATATAAAGCAACTCCCGTAATTTCGCCTATGAACGGAAAAATAATTTTAAGAAATGTTGTTGAAGGACAAACAATTTCCACAAATGATATTTTATATGCTTTGGCAGATGAATTAATAGTTCTTGCAAGTGTTGATGAAGCGGATATAGGAAAAATAAAGAACGGTCAAAGAGCGGAGATAACTCTTGATGCTTACAAAGATGTTACTATTAACGGTAAAGTATTTCAAATTTTGGAAGAAGGAAAAAATGTTAGCAACGTTATTACATACTATGTAAAGATAAGGCCGGAAAAAACTCCCGCATTTTTTAAATCGTTAATGACGGCTAATATAGATATTATAGTAAAAGAACAAAAAGATGCCGTAGTTATTCCGTGGGATAGTTTTCATGAAGATGAGCAGGGAAATACATTTGTTTTAACCGGTGATAATATGCAACAAACAAAACATAAAATAACTACCGGTATCTTTGACGGAGATAATGTTGAAGTAACTTCCGGACTTTCTAAGGGTGATACTATTTTAGTTAAACAAGATAAATATATGATTGCTACAACTAAAGAGGTAACTAAGGGATTTTTGTCTATGGGACCGGGAAAAAGAAAAAGTAATAAAGAAATTTTGAATAATGGACAGAAAAAAAACAGTAATTAGAAATTATGAATTAGCAATTAATGTATTTTTTGCTTTTGCAAAAAATTTAAAAAATAAAAATACCTAAATTACTCATTACTAATTACAAATTGCTAATTAACAAAAAATTACGGAGTAATTTTTAATTGTGGAAAAGAAAGTACCGTTATTATCAATAAAAAACATTACAAAAGTTTATACCATAGGAGATAACAGACTTGATATTTTAAGGGGTATAAATTTAACCGTAGAAGAAGGTGAATTTGTAGCAATCATGGGACCTTCCGGCTCGGGTAAATCCACACTTATGCATATATTAGGTCTACTGGATAGGCCAACTGACGGTGTATATGAAATTTACGGACAAAATGTTTTAAAATTTAACGATAATCAAACCGCATTTTTAAGATCAAAAATCATAGGCTTTGTTTTTCAACAATACAACTTATTAAATAAAATGACTGCTGCAGACAATGTTGCTTTACCTATGGTATATTCCGGCGGGAAAAACAGAAAAGAAAAAGCTCAAAAACTTCTTGCCGAAGTTGATTTAAGCGACAGAACGGAACATAAACCTACACAACTTTCCGGTGGACAACAACAAAGAGTAGCAATAGCAAGAGCATTGGTGAACGATCCGAAAATAATATTTGCGGATGAACCTACCGGAAACTTATCTTCAAAACAGTCTAACGAAATAATGCAAATTTTAACCGATTTAAACAAAAAAGGTATAAGTGTTATTTTGGTTACACACGAACCGGACATTGCAAAATGGGCAGATAGACTAATAATGATAAAAGACGGACAAGTTTTGTCCGATACGATTCAAAAGAAAAAAGAGAAGAAAAAAGAATCTGAACCGCTAAAAATAAAAAAAGAAACTTCACATTTAAGTATAGCAGAATTTGCGGAAAACTTTTTTTCTGCAATAAGAGCAATTATTTCCAATAAAACAAGATCAATTTTAACTATGCTTGGTATTATCATAGGAGTTGCTTCTATTATTTCTATGTTGGCTTTAGGTAACGGAGCACAAAAAGCTCTTGAACAACAAATAACATCTATGGGAACCAATTTATTATATTTAATGCCGGGACGAATATCCTTAGGTGGTGTTTCGGGTTCTGTTGCAAGAAGAATATATTTAAAAGATGTTGATGCACTTGCAGAAAATACCGAACTTATAAAAAATATAGATCCAAATGTAAACGGATCTGCTCAAGTTGTATATGGGAACAAAAATACGAACACATCCATTACGGGTGCAACACCGGTTTACCAATATTTACAAAATGCCGTTCCGCAATACGGAAGATTTTTTACAAGATCGGAAAACGAGAATTTAGCTAAAGTATGTGTTGTAGGAACAACAGTCGTAAAAAATCTTTTTGGAGACGAAAATCCTGTAGGTAAATATATTAAAATTAACAGAAAACAGTTTAGAGTTATAGGAATACTTCCGGTAAAGGGAGCTCAGGGACCACAGGATGGTGATGATAAAATAATTGTTCCGTTAAATACTGCTATGAAAAGATTATTCGGAACAAATTATATTTCTTCCGTTTCTGTTGAAGTACAAGACGGAAAAATGAGCGAAACAGAAACATATTTATTACAAACGATGCTTGAAAGAAATAAACTTACTTCCGAACAAGCAGATGCTTTTAGAATAAGAAATATGTCGGACATGATACAAATGCTTACATCTACAACACAAACAATGACAATGTTATTAGGTGCTGTTGCAGGTATTTCTTTAATAGTTGGTGGTATAGGTATTATGAACATAATGCTTGTAAGCGTAAGTGAGAGAACAAGGGAAATAGGTTTAAGAAAAGCTATTGGTGCTACAAAAACCGCTGTTCTTTTACAATTTTTAATAGAATCTTCCGTATTATCTTTACTGGGTGGCGTATTGGGCGTAAGTTTAGGTGTGGGGGTATCGGTTATCGTTTCAAAAGTTGCAGGTTGGGCAACTTTTATATCTTCATTTTCAGTTATTTTATCCGTAGGATTTTCCGCAATTGTAGGTATAATTTTCGGTTTATGGCCTGCAAAAAAAGCTTCAGAACTCTCTCCTATAGAAGCATTAAGACATGATTAAAATATCATAAATTTTTAATACTGATTAAATAAAATCATAGTAAAATTTTTAAAGTCAAAAATTGCCTTGACAATTTTTCTTATGTATAATATAAAATTAAGTAAATTTTTTGTTAGGGGTAAACATGGAAATATCAAAAAAAGATGTTGATTATGTTGCTTCTCTTGCAAGGTTGGAATTTGAAGAGAACGAAAAAGAAAATTTGGCAAAACAGCTTGGTTCTATTTTGGGTTATATTGAAAAAATAAAAGAAGTTGATACTTCTAAAATAGCACCTACAAGCCACGGCGGAACAAGCCAAAATGTTTGGAGAGATGATGTTGTTGTAAAAAGTTCGCAGGAAACAATAGATGCATTATTTAAAAATGCACCGGAACAAGACGGAGCTTTTTTTAAAGTTAAAAAAGTTATGGAACTGGAAGATTAAAACTGCAATGTATAATGTAGAATGTACAATTTATAATTAAGGAATGAAAAATGAATGAAATAATAAAGATGTCTGCAACGGAACTTGCGGGAAAAATTAAAAACAAAGAACTTTCAAGTGTTGAAGTTACAAAAGCTTTTATTGAAAGAATAAAAGAAGTTGATTCTAAAATAAAAGCATATGTTACCGTATGTGAAGATTATGCACTAAAACAAGCACAAATTTCTGATGAAAAGATAGCAAAAGGCGAAAATGTAGGTGTATTGGAAGGTGTTCCTATAGCAATTAAAGATAACATTTTAATAAAAGATATAAAAATGACGGCTTCATCAAAAATATTGGAAAACTATATTGCTCCTTACGATGCAACGGTTATTACAAAACTTAAAAATGCGGGCGCCGTATTTGTAGGTAAGGCAAACCTCGATGAGTTTGCAATGGGTTCATCAACAGAAAATTCCGCATTTTTTACTACAAGAAATCCTTGGAATACGGAACATATTCCGGGCGGTTCATCGGGCGGAAGTGCATCGGCAGTCGGTGCAATGACAGCCCCTTTGGCACTTGGGACAGATACCGGCGGTTCAATTAGACAACCTGCAAGTTGTTGCGGTATAGTAGGTGTAAAACCTACTTACGGAAGAGTAAGCAGGTTCGGAGCCGTAGCATTTGCTTCTTCCCTTGACCAAATAGGGCCTATGGCAAAAACCGTTGAAGACAGTGCTTTGTTATTAAATGTTATTGCAGGGCATGATACAAAAGATTCTACATCAATAAATATAGAGGTGCCTGACTATCTTGCAAAAATTAAGGATGGAGTTAAAGGTTTAAAAATAGGTTTACCGAAAGAATATTTTATAGACGGTTTGGATAGTGATGTTAAAGCTTCACTTGATAAAGCAATAGACGTTTACAAAAGTTTAGGAGCAGAAATTGTAGAAATTTCCCTGCCGCATACGGATTATGCCGTTGCGGTTTATTATATTATTTGTTGCTCGGAAGCGTCGGCAAACCTTGCAAGATACGACGGTGTTCGTTACGGTTTTAGGGCGGACTGCACAAACTTGTTAGATGAATACCAAAAATCAAGAGGACAGGGTTTTGGTGCTGAAGTAAAAAGAAGAATAATGCTCGGAACCTATGCACTGTCTGCAGGATACTATGATGCTTTCTACGGTAAAGCACAAAAGGTAAGAACATTAATAAAACAGGATTTTGAAAAAGCATTTGAAAAAGTTGATATTATTCTTACACCTTCTGCACCTACACCTGCATTTAAAATAGGTGAAAAAAGTTCCGACCCGTTACAAATGTATTTGTCCGATATTTTTACAATAAGTTGTAACTTGGCGGCTATTCCGGGAATGAGCTTACCTTGCGGTTTTTCACAAAAAGGTATTCCTATAGGTATGCAG
>JAEEGL012876732.1_pt1 | contig 10146 bp, 5 predicted proteins | sample 9134231 | NCBI WGS metagenome assembly JAEEGL01 (sample SAMN16246548, study PRJNA631951) | gut metagenome | biome: gut microbiome; feature: rumen; material: fiber-attached | host: Bos | place: Iran: Karaj | collected 2018-10
GGGATGGTTGCACCAAAAGTGATGCCAAAAGTGCCGATTTCGTTGCCTGCAACCTTGTAATACTCTGTAGTATAATAGGCTCCGGCCCTGTAGGAATAACGTTTCCAGTGGTAACGGACGTTATATCTGTCGGGGGTAAATTCCACACCGGCGCGGAAGCTCTGGCGGACACCGGCCGCAAATGGCGTCTTGCTGTCAGGGTTGGCAAATCCGGCGGCCGTGCCCATTCCGGTGCCGGTCCAGTCGGCATAGCTGTAATCTATCTCCGCCCTCAGCCTGTCATCCACATTGAGTATGACCCCGAAGCCCAGTTCGGACGCAAGCCGCACCCGTGTGCCGCCGGTGCCGAGGGTGTCCGAGTTGGATGCTACCGTGATGGTTTCGGCGGTTCCGACGGACTGATGATTGTAGTCCACAGTGCCCTTCAGGTCGCTCCCGAGAGTGTAGGTGGCGCCGAATCCCAGTTTTGTCCTGGTGTTCAGTTTCTGCTCATACTGCAGGCCGAACTTGCCGGTGAAGGAATGGAGCCTCAGCATGTAACTGTCCTGCACTTTGTTATATCCTGTCTGAGAGAAAACCTCGGTGAAATATTTCCCGTAGTTTCCGAAGATGTAGTCCGCTTCCGCGCCCACCGAAAGACTCTTGGTAATAGAGTATCCAAGACCTCCGTAAAGTTTATACAGGGCCCCCTGGCCGTAATCGTAGTATGTGATATTCCCTGTGTGGGCAAGGACCGCAGGGTCTGTTTCCTTGATGGAATAGCCATATCCTCCGGCGCTGTATGGGCTTACTCCGGCCATCATCGCCAGGCCCTTCACGATGGGGAAAGAAAGGGTCATGCTGCCGATGTTGGTAATGTTCCTCGCAGAAGACATGTCTCCCTGCCTGTAAAGGGTGTTGGCGTTTATCAGGGAGAAATCCAGCATGAAGGAAAGGGTGTCCCGGACCGGGAGGGATGCGGGGTTGAGAGAATTCAGATAACGGTTGCTCCTGGACGCGATCCCGACTCCGGCCATGCTGCGGTGATAGGCGGACCCCTGCTGGCAGAGGTCTCCTATTCCGAAGATGGAGTACGGGGTGTACGCCATATATTCCCCGGACTGGGCGGATGCTCCCGCGCCGGCCATAGCCACGGCGGCCAGGATGATAGCACTACTGAATATTCTTCTCAACATAATCGTCCGTAATAAGCGCCAGGCCTACCTGAACCAGGTTGCTCACGATGAACAGCGACTGTTTCATGCGCTTGGCAAAGTATGTGGCATCTCCACCGGTGAATACCACCACATATCCCGGATGCCGGCGGATGTACCCTTCAATTTCAAACATTATGCCCGAAACGACTCCGGACTCTATGGATGTCTCCAACGAGTTCCCTTCGTGGGGGATACGGGCCGGGATATTCATAAGCGGCAGAGACTTGGAATAGCGGTTGAGTGCCTTGAATCGTGTCTGCAACCCGGGAGAGACGTTGCCGCCACGGTACTGCCCGGTTTCGGCGGTCAGGTCTATGGTCAGGGTAGTGCCGAAATCGAATACGATACAAGGTTTACCCTTGAAGAGATAGCGCACTGCCAGAAGCGATGCGGCGCGGTCGTAGGACAGGTAGTCCGGGAGGTCGTAACGCTGGAGGATGTCGGCGTGGGCGCTGTCCAGAATCATAAGGTGCCTGCACTCCCCGCGCAGGACCGCTTCCTCTTCCGCAGAAATAGGCTTTGCCGACACTACCGCCATAACTTCCGCTTTTTCCTTTTCGGTAAGGGACAGGATGAATTCCATCACCTTCTCCCCCTGGAAACGGTAAGATTTGCCGAGGGTCATTCCCTCCGCCCAGGCGGCTTTGAGCGCCGTATTTCCTATCTCTATCAGTAAGTTGGCCACTTATATTTTATATAAAAGCCTGCAAAGATACGAAATTAAACCAATTTATTCAATAGAGACCATGCGCCCTGAAGACCATCAACCCCGTGTGCCACAAGTTTGAGTTTGCTCTCGCTCTGTTTCAGGACGAACGGGGTGGCGCCGGAAGAGACCGTAGCCAGGATCTTTTCGAACACATCCGACTTGAAATAGGGGGAATGTTCGAGAGAGATGAACCAGCAGATGCACATTCCGTTTTTGACTATGATCTTTTCAAATCCAAGCCTCATCCCGAGGTTGCGGATCTTGACAACGGTGAACAGGTTGGAGACCGGCTGGGGAATACGTCCGAACCTGTCGGTAAGATGCATCGCCAAACGGTCCAGATCCTTCTCGGAATCCATAGAATCGAGTTGTTTGTAGATGCGAATCTTTTCTGCGAGGATGTCGATATAATCGTCCGGTATCAAGGCTTCCTGATCTGTTTCGATTGTGCAGTCTGAAATAAATTTCTCCCTACTCTTATTCACCCTTACACCCGTCTCTATACCAAGTTCGTCCATAGCTTCATTTATAACCTTCTGGAAGGTTTCATATCCCATATCCATCATGAATCCGCTCTGTTCCGCGCCCAGCAGGTTGCCGGCTCCCCGGATATCCAGGTCCTGCATGGCGATGTTGAATCCGCTGCCGAGGTCGGAAAATTCCTCTATGGCGCGGAGGCGCCTGCGGGCATCTTCCGTTACAGAAGCCAGCGGAGGGACAATGAGGTAGCAGAAGGCCTTGCGGTTCGATCGCCCCACTCGTCCCCGCAGCTGGTGCAGGTCGCTCAGGCCTATGTTCTGCGCCTGGTTGATTATTATGGTGTTGGCATTGGGAATGTCCAGGCCGTTCTCTATGATGGTGGTGCAAAGCAACACGTCGTAATCTCCCCGGATAAATCCCAGCATCCTGTCTTCCAGTTGACGGGCTTCCATCTGCCCATGGGCGACGCATATCCTGGCATCCGGCACCAGGCGCTTCAGGATAATCTCTATATGGGGCAGTTCCTCCACTTTGTTGTGTAGGAAGAATACCTGTCCTCCGCGGTTAAGTTCGTAGTTGATAATGCTTTTTACCTCTTTCTCGTCGAACAGGATGATTTCGGTCTGCACCGGGATGCGGTTCGGGGGCGGGGTATTGATGATGCTGAGGTCCCTGGCGCCCAGCAGAGAGAACTGAAGGGTGCGGGGGATAGGTGTAGCCGTGAGGGTCAGGGTATCTACCGATGCCTTGAACTGACGGAGGCGTTCCTTTGCCGCCACCCCGAATTTCTGCTCTTCATCTATTATCAGCAGCCCCAGGTCTTTGAAATCGAAGCCAGACCCAAGTATCTTGTGGGTCCCTATCAGTATATCTATCTGGGCGTTGCGGACCTTCTGTTTTATGTCGGATATCTGCTTCGCCGTACGCAGCCGGCTTACGTAATCCACGGTGCACGGGAAATTGGCCAGGCGGGAGGTAAAGGTGTTATAGTGCTGCAGGGCGAGGATTGTGGTAGGCACCAGCACCGCCACCTGCTTGCCGTCGGTCACAGCTTTGAATGCGGCGCGGATGGCTACTTCCGTTTTGCCGAAGCCCACATCGCCGCAGACCAGCCTGTCCATAGGGCAGGTATCTTCCATATCCCTTTTCACCGCTATCGTTGCGGCTTCCTGGTCGGGAGTATCTTCAAAAATGAAAGAAGATTCAAGTTCGTCCTGAAGGTATGTATCCGCCGAGAAGGCAAAACCTTTCGTAGCCCGGCGTTTGGCGTAAAGTTGGATAAGGTCCTTCGCTATATCCTTCACCCGGCGCTTGGCATTGGCCTTGAGCGTGGACCATGTCTTGGATCCGAGTTTATTGATGCGCGGCTGCTCACCGTCGGCGGAACGGAAGAGGGATAGTTTATTCAGGGCATGGACGGATACGAATACCACATCCCCGTCTTTGTAATTGATTTTTACTACTTCGCGCGCCCGGCCTTTATCGTCGAACATACGCACCAGACCTCCGAAAACCCCGATGCCATAGTCGATATGCACTACATAGTCCCCTATGTTGAAGGAATTGAGGTCGTTGATGGTAAGCTGCTCATTCTTCTCCACTGTCCGGCGAATGGAAACCCGGTGGAAACGGTCGAATATCTCGTGGTCCGAATAATGCGCAATCCTGGCATCCTCGTCAACGAAGCCTTCATGGATGTTCTTTCCTTCTATGAATTCCGGCAGTATCCCTCCTTCGCTGCTTATGATTGACCTGATTCTGTTTATCTGGGAAGATTTCTCCGCGTAGATCAGAACCTTGTATCCATTTTCCACCTTGCGGCGGATATCTTCTTCGAGAAGGTCGAAATTCTTATTGAAACGGGGCTGGGGAGATATATGGAATCGTTCGGGATCATCTGCTTTTACTCCAACCGGGGTCTGAAGGAAAACCCGATGAAAACCGGCAGTTTGCGAAAAGAACTCCTTGTCTTTATAGATATCCGGAGAATCCAGCCAAAGGGTGCTGTTTACAGGAATCAATTCCAATAAAGTTTTTCCATCCTCTGAAGTATCGGACAGCGAACTTCCTATTATATCCACACTGTCAGCCTCTCCTTTCGATATCTGAGAGTTACAGTCAAAAATACTGATGGATTCCACCTCATTTCCCCAGAAAGAAATGCGGTAAGGCTCATTGTTGGAATAAGAAAAGATATCTATGAGGGAGCCCCTGATTGCAAACTGCCCCGGAGCTGAAACAAAGTCCGTGCGTTCGAATCCCTGTCCGCCCAAGGATTCTATAACTGTATTGAAATCTATTTCATCTCCCTTCTTGATAGTTGTTTTTTTACCATCCTTTATATTTCCGCAGGACAGTTTTTCTTCCAGGGCTTCATAACAGCAGACTATAAAAACCTGCCCGCCCTTATTTGTTGACAGCGCATTCAGAGCGGCCGTACGTTGGACGCTTATGGAAGATTTATAATTACTTCTTTCTATACCCTTTCCGTCCGGGGGAAGAATAAAGACATTATCTCCCACTGTCAACTGATATAGGTCCGAAGTGCAGTACTCTGCGCTCTCTTTATCCGGAAGGATGATAAGATTAATACCCTTGGGGGCTGACTTACTGAGAACAAACCACCTGGCAGATAAGAATAATCCGCTGCAATATATATTCTTCTCCTTACCTATCCGGGTTTTCAACATATAAACAGAAAAATATGTTAATAAAGTGTTTAAAAACCTGTTTATAAATTATCAACTTCTAGGGTTGGGTTTTTATTAACAATTCACAAGCCTTTCCAAATCTATTTTCTTAACAGGTTATTATTTTATAACTATTTAATTATTAAGTAATTATAGAGTTATCAACATTTTAACAAGCCTTATATAAAAATCACTTTTTACAATAAAAAGAACTATATTTGTATCTGGATATAAAAACGGAAGGAATGTCAGATTTCAATCCTCACGATACAAACGAAGGCAAAGATAAGGAATTGGACGGAATTATCCGCCCCCGGGAACTGGAAGATTTCACAGGACAAGGGGAAATAGTTTCGAATCTCCGTGTTTACATCAAAGCTGCAAAACTGCGTGGGGAAACCCTAGACCATACCCTCTTCCACGGCCCTCCCGGTTTGGGCAAGACCACTCTCGCCCATATTATTGCCAATGAGATGGGGGTGAACATGAAGATTACCTCCGGCCCGGTTCTGGACCGTCCGGGAGATCTGGCCGGCCTTCTTACCTCTCTCGAACCTGGAGATGTGCTTTTTATAGATGAGATCCATCGCCTGTCTCCCGAAGTTGAGGAGTATCTGTACTCCGCGATGGAGGATTTCGTGATAGATATAATGATAGACAAAGGGCCGGGCGCCAGGTCTGTCCGTATCACCCTGAATCCTTTTACCCTTGTAGGCGCCACTACGCGAAGCGGCCTGCTGACCGCTCCGCTCCGCGCCCGTTTCGGAATCACCTGTCCGCTTGAGTATTATGATACTTCGGATCTTGTGAAGATAGTGAAGCGCAGCGCCGGTATCCTGAAGGTGGAAATAGATGATTCCGCCGCTCATGAGATAGCAATGCGAAGCAGAGGCACTCCGCGTATCTGCAATTCTCTCCTGCGCCGGGTCAGGGATTTTGCCCAGGTGGAGGGGGATGGTCGCATAGATTTGAAGATAGCTAAATACGCTCTCGACAAACTGCATATAGACACCCTCGGACTGGATTCTATCGACAATAAGATTCTCCGTACTATCATAGAAAAATTCAAAGGAGGCCCAGTTGGGGCAAATACCCTTGCTACTGCTATCAGTGAAGATCAGGGCACTTTCGAAGAGGTATATGAACCTTTCCTTATCAAAGAGGGATTTATTCTCCGCACCCAGCGGGGGCGTATCGCTACGGATATAGCTTATAAACATCTTGGCATCAAAAGGGGTGTAGCGGATGAGAATACACTGTTCTAGACTTGTTCTTCTCGTCAAAAATGAGTAAAATTGCAGACTATTAAATAACTCTATATAAAATGGCAGATAAACTTATCTCTAAGATTCCTGACGGTCCGCTGTCTGAAAAATGGACAAAGCGCAAATCGGAAATTCATCTTGTCAGCCCAAACAACAAAAGAAAACTTGAGATTATTGTAGTAGGAACCGGTCTCGGCGGAGCTTCCGCAGCTGCGAGCCTTGGGGAATTAGGCTATAATGTAAAAGTTTTCTGCATCAGTGATTCTCCCCGCCGGGCGCATTCCATTGCCGCTCAGGGAGGTATCAATGCTGCCAAGAACTATCAGAACGACAACGATTCCATCTATCGTCTTTTCTACGATACTATAAAGGGTGGAGACTATCGTGCCCGTGAGGCTAATGTCTATCGCCTCGCAGAGGTAAGTGCTGCGATTATAGACCAGTGTGTGGCGCAGGGAATCCCGTTCGCGCGTGAATACGGCGGTTATCTTGCCAACCGTTCCTTCGGCGGCGTGCAGGTAAGCCGTACTTTCTATGCCCGCGGTCAAACCGGGCAGCAGCTCCTCCTCGGTGCCTATGCATCTCTGAATAAGGAGATTGCAGCGGGGACCGTGAAGAGTTATCCCCGTCACGAAATGCTTGACCTGGTTATCATCAATGGCGAGGCGAAGGGTATTATTGCCCGTAACCTGGTTACCGGACAACTTGAAAGGTTTGGCGCCCATGCCGTAGTGATCGCTACGGGCGGATATGGAAATACTTATTTCCTTTCTACCAATGCAATGAACAGTAACGGTTCAGCTGCCATGCAGTGCTACCGTAAGGGTGCTTTCTTTGCAAATCCCTGCTTTGCGCAGATACATCCTACCTGTATTCCGGTCCACGGAGACCAGCAGTGCAAACTCACCCTTATGAGTGAGAGTCTGCGTAACGACGGCCGGATCTGGGTTCCTAAAAAACTGGAAGATGTCGAGAAACTCCGCAAGCACGAGATTAAACCTTCCCAGATTCCCGAGGAGGATAGGGATTACTATCTCGAGCGTCGCTATCCCGCCTTCGGTAATCTCGTTCCCCGTGATGTAGCATCCCGCGCTGCAAAGGAGCGCTGCGATGCAGGATTCGGTGTGAATGAGACGGGTAAGGCTGTTTTCCTTGATTTCTCGGATGCTATCCATCGTCTCGGCCATCAGAAAGTTGCCGAACGTTATGGTAATCTTTTCGAGATGTATGAGAAGATTACCGCATCTTCCCCTTGGGAGGAGCCTATGATGATATATCCTGCCATCCACTATACCATGGGTGGTATTTGGGTGGATTATGATCTCCAGACCACTATTCCCGGCCTGTACGCTATCGGCGAAGCCAACTTCTCCGACCATGGCGGAAACCGCCTGGGAGCATCCGCCCTCATGCAGGGCCTTGCCGATGGATACTTTGTTATCCCGGTTACGATAGGGGATTATCTTTCGCATAAGTTTGCCGAACCCAAGACTGATATCAATGCGCCCGAGTTTACTATTGCCGAAAAGGCCGTCCAGGCGCGCATAGACAGGCTGTTCTCCATAAATGGAACGGAAACCGTGGATTCAATCCATAAGGAACTCGGCCATATTATGTGGGATTATGTCGGAATGGCCCGCGATGAGGAAGGCCTGAAGTCGGCAATTGTCCAGATTAAAGCTCTGCGTGAGCGTTTTTATAAGGAAGTCAAGGTTCCCGGAACCCAATACGAGTTTAATCAGGAATTAGAGAAGGCTCTCCGTTTGGAGGATTTCTTCGATATAGGTGAACTTATGGCTTATGATGCTCTGAACCGCAGGGAATCCTGCGGTGGACATTTCCGTGTGGAGAGCCAGACTGAGGAAGGTGAGGCAAAACGTGACGATAAGAACTTTATGTATGTGGCAGCATGGGAATATGCCGGAGAAGGGAAGGAGCCTAAACTCCATAAGGAAGAACTCAAGTATGAGTTTATCGAGGTTAAGACTAGAAACTACAAAGACTAAGCACGAGTATGAATTTCAATGTTAAGATATGGCGTCAGCGTAACGCTAAGGCAAAAGGACACTTTGAGACCTATCATATCGATGATATAGAGTCTGATGCATCCTTCCTGGAAATGCTCGACATTCTCAACGAGAAGTTGATCCGTGAGGGAATAGATCCGGTTTCTTTCGACCACGATTGCCGCGAGGGTATCTGCGGAGCATGCTCCCTTTATATCGACGGCCGCGCGCATGGTCCGGATGACCATGTGACCACATGTCAGCTCTTTATGCGTCACTTTAAAGATGGCGCGACAATCACTGTTGAGCCCTGGCGCAGTTCTGCTTTTCCTGTGATAAAAGACCTTGTGGTGGACCGCAGGGCATTCGATAAGGTTCTGCAGGCTGGAGGATTCATTTCTGTGCGTACTGGATCCGCCCAGGATGCGAATAATATCCTCATAGGCCATGATACCGCAGAGGAGAGTATGGATGCAGCCGCATGCATTGGCTGCGGCGCCTGTGTGGCTACTTGTAAGAATGGTTCGGCTATGCTGTTTGTGGCTGCCCGTGTCAGTTCTCTCGCGCTTCTTCCCCAGGGTAAGGTTGAGGCTTCAAAGCGTGCCCGTGCCATGGTCAAGAAGATGGATGAACTCGGATTTGGTAACTGCACCAATACCCGTGCCTGCGAACTGGAGTGTCCGAAGGGTATTTCTGTATCGCACATAGCGCGCCTTAACCGCGAGTATTTGAAGGCAAAGTTCTCTGAGTAGTTACCAGAGGAAGTTATTGAAGGGGTAACGCCCTGCATGGATCTCCGCCACCATCTTGTAGATATCGTGGCGGAGTTTTTCCAACCCCGTCTTGTTGAGGGCTGAAATGAAAATGCATGGGGTTTTCTCCTGTGCTATCCAGCTGTTTTTCAACTCGTCAAGAGTCTGATTGATCTTTGTTTTAGGTTCCAGGGAAAACTCGTCGTATTCCTCGTAGTGATATGCGTCTATCTTATTGAATACTACATATACCGGCTTATTCCCTGCTCCGATTTCCTGCAGGGTTTTCTCTACCACCTGCATCTGTTCTTCAAAATCGGGATGGGATATATCCACCACGTGAACCAGGATATCCGCTTCGCGGACCTCATCGAGGGTGCTCTTGAATGCTTCGATGAGTTGGGTAGGGAGTTTGCGTATAAAACCGACAGTATCGCTGAGCAGGAAGGGCACATTTTCTATGACCACCTTGCGGACGGTTGTGTCCAGTGTTGCGAAGAGTTTGTTTTCCGCAAATACGTCGGATTTGGCAAGAAGGTTCATGAGAGTACTCTTACCCACGTTGGTATAGCCTACAAGGGCCAGACGGACCAGCTGGCCGCGATTTCCGCGTTGAGTGGCCATCTGTCTGTCTATCTTGCTTAATTCTTCTTTAAGGCGGCTTATACGCTGTTTTACTATGCGGCGGTCCACCTCTATCTGGGTTTCACCCATACCTCCTCTGGTTCCTACGCCACCACGCTGCCTTTCGAGGTGGGTCCACATGCCGGCGAGACGAGGCAGCATGTAGTTGAGCCGGGCTATTTCCACCTGAGTTTTTGCGTATGCGGTTTGCGCCCGCTGGGTGAATATTTCCAGAATCAGACTCGTCCTGTCTATTACTTTTGCAGTCTTTATGACTTTCTCGATATTACGCTGCTGCATGCCCGTGAGTTCATCGTCGAAGATGCAATAGCAAATGTCGTTGTCTTCGCAATACTGCTGTATTTCAGCGAGTTTTCCGCTCCGGATATAAGTTGCCTTTTCGGGTTTATCCACCTGTTGTACA
>JAEEGL012892047.1_pt1 | contig 10146 bp, 9 predicted proteins | sample 9134231 | NCBI WGS metagenome assembly JAEEGL01 (sample SAMN16246548, study PRJNA631951) | gut metagenome | biome: gut microbiome; feature: rumen; material: fiber-attached | host: Bos | place: Iran: Karaj | collected 2018-10
GAAAATGAAAATAAACTGAAATTTGTTTTGTTTTTTGCTCGTTTATTCGTAACTTTGCAGCCCGAAATGTGTACAATTGAAGACTTTAAGGTAGATTTGAAGGGGTTGCAGGAGGCTGTGACAGTGTTCCGCTACCATCTCGATGACGACTACTTTGAAGCCATCGATGCTCCTGAAGTGAGGCAAGGCGAGCTCGACGTGACTCTTACCGTGCGTAAAGCATCTGAGTATTTTGAGCTGGACTTCCACACCGAGGGTGTTGTGCATGTTGTGTGCGATCTGTGCCTTGACGATATGGAACAACCCATTGAGAGCAATGAGCATCTGGTTGCACGTTTCGGCGATGTGTCCGACAACGAGGACGATGAGATTGTGACGGTGGACGAGAACGAAGGAATGCTCGACACCTCATGGCTCATCTACGAGTTTATCATTCTGGCCATACCCATCAAGCACGTGCATGCACCTGGAAAATGCAACGCGGCAATGAGTAAGCTGCTCTCTGAGCACAGCGCTGCCCGAAGCAGCGAAGAGGTTGGCGAGCAACCGATAGACCCGCGCTGGGAGGCACTCAAAAAGTTAAAAGACTAAAGTTTAAAAGTTAAAAAGTTAATAGAATTATGGCACATCCTAAAAGAAGACAATCGAAGACACGTACACTGAAAAGAAGAACTCACGACGGAGCTGTGGCTCCCACACTGGCAGTATGTCCCACTTGCGGCGCTTACTACATCTACCACACTGTTTGCCCGACATGTGGCTACTATCGTGGCAAGGTGGCCATCGAGAAAGAGGCTGCTGAATAATGAGTGATTCATTTCATTCGATGAGTAATTGGTAGTGAACTGCCACACGCTCGTGATGAGCGTGGAGGGTTGTTTTCTACTAATTACTCATTACTTTATAAAACGACAGAGTATGGGAAAGATAAATGCGATTATCAGTGGCGTTGGCGGATACGTGCCTGACTATATCCTGACCAACGAAGAACTATCGCGTATGGTTGACACCAGTGACGAGTGGATCATGACTCGCGTAGGTATCAAGGAACGCCACATTCTGGCCGAAGAAGGTCTTGGCACCAGCTATATGGCCCGTAAGGCAGCCAAGCAGGCGCTCAAGAAAACGGGTGCTGACCCTGACAGCATCGATGCCGTGCTGGTGGCTACTACCACGCCAGACTATAAGTTCCCGTCAACAGCCTCCGTGGTTATTGGCAAACTGGGTCTGAAGAATGCTTTTGCCATGGATCTTTCGGCTGCTTGTGCCGGTTTCATGTATGCCATGGATATGGCTGCGTCGATGATTAAGTGTGGCCGTTGCCGTCGTATCATCGTTATTGGTGCTGACAAGATGTCGTCGATAGCCGACTATACCGACCGTCAGACGTGTGTCCTCTTCGGCGATGGTGCCGGAGCGGTTATCATGGAGGCATCTGAAGAGGAGGGCGTAGGTGCCCAGGATGCTTTCTTCCGTACTGACGGCAAGGGTCTTCCCTTCCTGCACATGAAAGCAGGTGGTTCGGTATGTCCGCCCAGCCATTTCACAGTGTCGCATCGTCTGCACTACATCTATCAGGAAGGCCGCACGGTGTTCCGCTATGCCGTAACTTCCATGGGCGACGACGTTCTGGAAGTGCTGAAGCGTAATGGATTGACCAACGACGATGTTGATTGGGTGATTCCTCACGAAGCCAACTATCGCATCATCGAAGCTGTGGCCAAGCGTGTAGGTCTGCCCATGGAGCGCATCGTTGTGAATATCGAGCGCTATGGCAACACCTCGGGTGCTACTATCCCTTTGGCCATGTGGGATCATGAGTCTCAACTCAAGAAGGGACAGAACGTCATCTTCACGGCTTTCGGTGCCGGATTTGCTCATGGTGCCTCTTACTATAAGTGGGCCTACGACGGTGACAAGGTGGCAAAGTAAAAGACTATAAAACATGCACAAAGCAGGATTTGTAAACATCGTTGGCAATCCCAATGTGGGTAAAAGTACGCTCATGAATCAGTTGGTTGGTGAGCGTATTTCGATTGCAACCTTCAAGGCGCAGACTACGCGCCATCGTATCATGGGCATCGTCAATACGGACGACATGCAGATTGTGTTTAGCGACACGCCGGGCGTGCTGAAGCCGAACTACAAGATGCAGGAGATGATGCTTGCTTTCTCGGAGAGCGCCTTGCAGGATGCCGACGTCCTACTTTACGTTACCGACGTGGTGGAGAATCCTGAGAAGAACATCGACTTCCTGGAGAAAGTCAAGAAGATGAAGATTCCCGTCATTCTGCTTATCAATAAAATTGATGAGTTAGGAAACAATCCGAAGGACGAGGGGGCGTCAGCACCTCGAAACAAAAACGAGTTGTTAGGGGAGATCGTCGAGAAATGGCACACGTTGTTGCCTAATGCAGAAATCCTTCCCATTTCGGCAAAGAACAAGTTCGGCGTCGATATCTTGCTTCGCCGTATTCAGGAACTCTTGCCTGAGAGTCCTGCATACTTTGAAAAGGACCAGCTGACTGACAAACCTGCACGTTTCTTCGTATCTGAGATTATTCGCGAGAAGATCCTGCTCTATTACGATAAGGAGATTCCCTATGCCGTAGAGGTGCGTGTTGATTCGTTCAAGGAGTCGCAGCAGCGCATCGACATTCATGCTACCATCTATGTGGAGCGCGAGTCGCAGAAGGGAATTATCATCGGTCATCAGGGCGTAGCCTTGAAGAAAGTGGGCACAGAGAGCCGCAAGGCACTCGAAAAGTTCTTTGGCAAGAAGATCAATCTCGAGACATTCGTCAAGGTCGATAAGGACTGGCGATCGTCCGACCGTGAGCTTTCCGCCTTCGGCTATAATCCGGAATAAAAGGAAAGGTTCTGCACAGACCTTCTATGGAGGTGAAGAATCAAATAAAGTAGGGACGCGGCCACCGCGTCCCTATAATATTTTAATACGAAATAATAGTAATAAAAAACTAAAATACTCTGTTGGTGAAGATGAAAGGACGCTATTTCTTATTATTTGCTCTTCTGTTTTCATTCGTAGCAAGGGCAGAAGATGTAGAAGTGGATGGCATTTGCTATCACCTTATTTCCGACGGCATTGCTGAAGTGACTACGGGTAGTTCACAATGTTCAGGTGCAGTTGAGATTCCTGCAACGTTTACCTACCAGTCCGTTGTTTATCAAGTGGAGGGAATCGGCAATAATGCCTTCAAAAACTGTTCAGCATTGACATCGATTGTTATGCCCGAAGGATTGAAAACTATTGGTACCTATGCTTTTGCTGGCTGTAAGGCACTTACATCTGTAGTCCTTCCCGACAGTTTGACAAGGATTCTCGCCTATGCATTTTCCGACTGTACTTCGTTGAAGAAGGTGCAGATATCCAATCATGTGGAAACGCTCGGGGCCTATGCCTTCAGCGGGTGTTCGGCAATGGAATCTGTTACCCTTGGAAGTGGTCTCGTTGAGATTTCTTCCGGTGCCTTCCAGAATTGTACGTCATTGGCTGATGTCGACATTCTCGACCTTGCTTCTTATTGCAGGATGAAGATCACGGGTGCAGCGGAAGTCGGTTCTTGTTCAAATCCTTTCAAATACGCTACCACACTCAGAATCAATGGTGTTAAGACAACGGAGTTGGTCATCCCTGATGGAGTCACAGAAATCAGCGATTGTGTCTTCTTTGGCTGTAACGCCATTGAATCCCTTGTCGTACCTAATAGCGTAGAGCGCATCGGCAAATGCTCTTTCTTCGAGTGTAAGAACCTTTTAAGCATTGCCTTGAGTGAAAAACTTCAGTTAATAGGCGAGCATGCCTTTGATGGCTGTGTTGTTTTAAACGGTCTTTCCATTCCAGACAATGTGGTTTCCATTGATAACTATGCCTTCAATCGTTGCTATGCCCTTGATTCTGTAGCATTTGGCAAAAACTTGGAATCCATCGGCAATCTGTCTTTCTGTAATTGCAGCAGCATTTCAGCAATCGAGTTGCCGAATAAAGTGAAAACCATAGGCAACCAATGTTTTTATGGTTGTAGTCAACTTGCCACCGTGTCATTGCCGGCCAGTATCACAACGATTGGAAATTTTGCATTTCGTGATGATCCATCACTTTCTGATGTTTATTGCTATGCAACTATGCTTCCAACTGCACCTGACAACGTGTTCATGAATTCTGGTGTCGCTAAGGCTACATTGCATGTTCAGGAGTCTGTTCTTGAACTCTATCAAGCCACTACGCCATGGAGCAGCTTTGGTAAGTTTGAGGTTGTTATCGATGAAATACCACAATGCGCCACGCCAACCATAGCTTTACATGGCCAAAAGCTTAGCTTTACGTGCGCAACTGATAGGGTTGAGTTCGTGTCGAAGGTCAGTTTCGTTAACTCTGATAATGAGCATGTTGGAAACGAAGTCCTTCTGACAGGACGAGTTCGCGTCAACGTCTTTGCCAGAAAAGACGGCTATCGTGATTCCGAGGAAGCCGTTGAAGAGTTTGACCTTCCTAAATTCGGCGACGCGAATGGCGATGGGCAGATAACCATAGCCGATGTAACGACGCTTGTGAACATCATCCTTGGAAAACAGTAGATGAAGTATTTTCAAGGCGAAGGTTTGTCGTTTCGTCTTTTTTTTGTATCTTTGCAAGCAAAAGGAAGGAAGCCATAAAGTATTGCGTATAGTGAAACAGAAACTGTTTTTTGTCCTTTTTGCCCTTTGGTGTGCCGCTGCTGTCAGTGCTCAAACATCAGCCCGTGATCATCATCGTGGACTGATGCGTATGGTTTATGCCGTTAAGAACTACATTGACTCATCAGCTGTCAGAGGCATAGATCCCAGCTACATCCGTGTGCCTGAGCGTCCTTGGCATGTGGTGGCGCGAAGCAATGTCAGCCAGTCGATTCTCAGGATGCACTCGACTATCGATGCTGAGGCTTTCTTCTCAAATGTAAAGGGAAACTTCTTGTGGGAGCCACGTATCACGACCGAGCCGTCTTTTTCCGTCGGCGTGTGGGGCGGCTATCGAGGCTATGGCATAGGCTACCAAAGTAATGTGGCAGGCGATAAGGGAAGTACTCTCTCGCTTGGTGCCACGGGTGGCAACTATGGACTGAACGTGCGCTTTCACCGATTCCAGACCGATAACCCTAAGGTGCATTACGAAGGCGATTTCATCCAGGACGATGGCCAGATAGTTCACGAGTGCGAAACTTTCCAGCGCGAGCTTCTGAGCCCCATCCGAGTGCACACACTCATAGCAGACGGCTACTACCTGCTGAACGGCCGCCACTTTTCCTATTCGGCTGCCTACGACCAGTCGGCCATTCAGTTGCGGTCGGCAGGTTCGCTGATGGTAGGTGCCATGTATTATTATTCACATGTTAATTATGCCGACGACCAGAATGCTGACTTCATCTTGCTGATGAACAACATCGGCCATGTGCGGCAGTGGCAGGCAGGTGTTGGGTTGGGCTATGCCTACAACTGGGTACCTGCTCGGGGATGGCTGGTCAGTGCCGCCTTTATGCCGTTGGTCACTTTCATCAACCGATTAAAGGTGACTGCCTACGATTCCAACTATCGCCAGTTGGCTATTGACGACATCGATCATGACGAAGACGAACTGCCCGAATCGGACTATCGCATCAGCGAGATGGCTGAGTACCACCGAAACAGCAACCTGACGTTGAATTCAGATACCCGTCTGTCGGTGACGTATCAGCGTGAGCGCTGGTATCTGAATGCCTATGGATGCTACAACCACTTCCGCTACAGTGCTGACAACAGTCATGGCCAGTTGCACGACTGGCTGGCTTGTTTGCAGTTAGGCATCAGGTTTTGAGTTTTTTTCTTGTCCATTGGTTTGGTTAACATGGCGTTTTTATAAGTGAAGAAAGATGTTTTTTCATGCTTCATGCTTCGTTCTTCGTTTTTTTTAGTACCTTTGCAAACAAAAAGGAATAGATTATGGCAAGTTTAGTAGCAATAGTGGGACGCCCGAATGTTGGCAAGTCCACTCTTTTCAATAGGTTGACCAAGACTCGTCGGGCCATCGTAAGCGACGAAGCAGGCACAACACGCGACCGTCAGTACGGCAAATGCGAGTGGTGCGGCAATGAGTTTTCCGTTGTCGATACAGGTGGATGGGTGGTCAATAGCGACGACGTCTTCGAGGAGGAGATTCGAAAGCAAGTGATGGTGGCCACAGAAGAAGCCGATCTAGTGCTTTTCCTTGTCGATGTGACCACTGGTCTGACCGACCTCGACTCAGATGTGGCACAGATCCTGCGCCGTACGAAAATTCCTGTCATCCTTGTAGCCAACAAGGCCGACAACAACATCCAGCTATACGACTCCTATGAGTTCTACAAGCTTGGTCTGGGCGACCCTGTCTGCATCAGTTCAGCAACGGGCAGCGGTACGGGCGACCTTCTTGATATGGTCATCGAAAAGCTGCCGAATACGAAGGCCGATGACTTGGAAGATGGTATTCCTCGCTTTGCCGTCGTGGGACGCCCCAATGCAGGTAAGTCGAGCATTATCAATGCCTTCATTGGCGAGGACCGTAACATTGTCACCGAGATTGCAGGAACGACACGTGACTCCATCTACACCCGCTACGACAAGTTCGGGTTCGATTTCTATCTGGTCGATACTGCTGGTATTCGCCGTAAGAATAAGGTCACTGAAGATTTGGAGTTCTACAGCGTGATGCGTTCCATCCGTGCTATTGAGAACAGCGATGTCTGCATCTTGATGATCGATGCCACGCGTGGCATCGAAGCACAAGACATGAACATCTTCCAGCTCATACAGAAGAATCAGAAGTCGCTTGTGGTTGTGGTGAACAAGTGGGACCTCGTCGAAGATAAGAGTCAGATTGTCATCAAGACTTTCGAGAACGCCATCCGCGATCGTATGGCTCCATTTGTCGATTTCCCGATAATCTTTGCCTCGGCATTGACCAAGCAGCGTATTTTCAAGGTGCTGGAAATGGCCAAGCAGGTCTACCTGAATCGCACACAGAAGGTGGGCACGACAAAACTCAACGAGGTGTTGCTGCCCATTATCGAAGCCACGCCGCCGCCATCGACTAAAGGCAAATACATCAAGATCAAGTATTGCTCGCAGGTGCCGAATACGCAAATTCCAACCTTCGTGTTCTATGCCAATCTGCCCCAGTATGTGAAGGAGCCCTATCGACGTTTCTTGGAGAACAAGATACGCGAAAACTGGCAGATGACGGGTACGCCAATCAACGTGTTTATCAGGCAAAAGTAAGTATGACAGGGAGAAGTAAGATATGGTTTGCACTGCTCACCTTCCCCTTTTGGGGAGGGCTGGGGTGGGGGTGTTCGCGCCCTGATCCGGCTGATGTGGCGGCACAGGCGGCCAAGCAGTACTACGACTATCTTCTTGAGGGCAAGTACGATGCCTATGTCGACGGGCAATATCGGCCCGACAGCATTCCTGAAAGCTATCGTGCCCAGCTCATCATGAATGCGAAGATGTTCATGGGTCAGCAACAACGCGAGCATCGTGGTATTAAGGAGACGCGCATCGTGAATGCCGTTGCTGATACGGCACGTCATGAGGCCAATGTTTTTCTGGTGTTCTGCTATGGCGACTCTACAACAGAAGAAGTGTGTGTTCCTATGGTAGAACAAAATGGATTGTGGCAGTTACGTTAAGCCACAATCCATTTTCTTTTTCGGTTCACTAAAGTCCTTTCTTGCCCCTTCCTTCTTCCTTCTTCCTTCTTCCTTCTTCTCCCTTACTCATCCCTCCTCTTATGCTCGTACTTGTTGTTTGCAATCACCAGTTCGCGCATGTTTTTCAATAGGTCGGAGGCAAAGATGAAGTCGGTCAGCCTTTTGTTATCGGAGTTCATCACCTGCGACGATACCCCTTGCCACTCCTTCTCACCTTTGTAGATAAAGATGATGTTTTCGCCAATACCCATCACCGAGTTCATGTCGTGGGTATTGATGATCGTGGTGATGTTCAGATCGTGAGTGATGGACGAAAGCAGGTCGTCAATCACGAGCGATGTCTTCGGATCCAGTCCGCTATTCGGCTCGTCGCAGAACAGATATTTCGGGTTCAGCACGATGGCGCGGGCAATGGCAACACGCTTCTGCATACCACCCGATATCTCAGAGGGGAATTTTTTCTCTGCTCCGACGAGGTTCACGCGTTCCAGACATTCCATCGCACGCTTCTGCCTATCGCGATACGTCATCGGCGAGAACATATCGAGCGGGAACATCACGTTCTCCAGTACCGATAGCGAGTCGAACAGTGCCGCCGACTGGAATATCATGCCCATCTCGCGGCGCATCATCACCTTTTCCATTTTCGACATCTTCACGAAGTCACGTCCATCGTATAGCACCTGCCCGCTTGTTGGCTCAAGAAGGCCCACGAGGTTCTTCATAAGCACCGTCTTACCAGAGCCCGACTGACCGATGATGAGGTTTGTCTTTCCATCTTCAAAGATTGTGTTGATGTTCTTCAGCACCTCTTTGTCCTCGAATCGCTTGTATAGGTTTCTTACTTCTATCATAGGCGCCTTTAACTGAGAATCTGGGTTAGGAACACGTCGCTGAAAAGGATGAGCACAGACGAACTGACAACTGCGTTAGTAGAAGCCTTTCCCACTTCCACGGAACCGCCATCGACGGTGTAGCCGTAGAACGACGACACGCTCGAGATGATGAACGCGAAGAATAGGCTCTTGATGATTGACATATACATGAACCACGGCACAAACGAGTGCTGCAAGCCTTCCGTAAGGTCTTCGGGTGTAAGGATGTGGCCGATGTAGGCCGTTCCATAAGCACCGATGATGCCCGTTGCCGACGAGAAGATGACGAGGAACGGCATGATTGTGATGAGTCCGAGTATCTTTGGCAATATCAGGTACGATGCCGAGTTTACACCCATAATCTCCAGTGCGTCAATCTGTTGCGTAACGCGCATTGTGCCCAGCTCCGAAGCGATGTTCGACCCCACCTTTCCAGCCAGGATCAGACACATAATTGACGATGAGAACTCCAGCAGCATAATCTCGCGCGTTGTGTAGCCAGCCACCCATCGCGGCATCCACGGGCTCTCGATGTTCACCTTCATTTGGATGCAGATCACGGCACCAATGAAGAACGATATCAGCAGCACGATGCCAATGGAGTCGACACCCAGTTGCGACATCTCCTTCACATACTGTTTCCAGAACATACGCAGTCGTTCCGGCACGGAGAACGTACGCCCCATGAGCAGCAGATAGCGTCCGAAAGTGTGTAGTGAGTTGACGATAAACATAAAAATTCCTTATTTCATTGCAAAATTACAAAAAACTTTCATCTTTCATCTTTCTTCTTTCATCTTTTTTGTAATTTTGCCGAAAAATAGTACATTATTATGGATGAAGGCCCAACGATGATGGATGAAGAATTGAGGACGAACGATGCGCTCGGTACAACGGGAAACGCCCAGAACGAAGCACAGGACGACGGTTCTACGGCCGATCGCCTTGTGCTGCGTACCGAAGGACTTGTGAAGCGCTACGGCAAGCGAACAGTGGTAAACGACGTCAGTTTCGACGTGAAGCGTGGCGAGATTGTAGGACTTCTCGGCCCCAATGGTGCCGGTAAGACCACTTCATTCTACATGACCACTGGCCTTGTCATACCTAATGGCGGACACGTCTTTTTGGGCGACGAGGAAATCACTACCTATCCTGTTTATAAGCGTGCACGTGCTGGCATCGGCTATCTGCCGCAGGAAGCGTCGGTGTTCCGTAAGATGTCGGTGGAGGACAATATCATGTCTGTGCTCGAGATGACCGGCAAACCTCATCAATATCAACTCGAAAAACTTGAAAGTCTTATCAGCGAGTTCCGCCTGCAAAAGGTTCGTAAGAACAAGGGCGACCAGCTCTCTGGTGGTGAGCGACGCCGCACCGAGATTGCCCGCTGTCTGGCCATCGAGCCGAAGTTCATCATGCTCGACGAGCCCTTTGCTGGCGTCGACCCCATTGCCGTTGAAGACATCCAACACATCGTTTGGCAACTGAAATACCGCAACATCGGCATCCTCATTACCGACCATAACGTCGATGAAACGTTAACCATTACC
>JAEEGL013005362.1_pt1 | contig 10146 bp, 9 predicted proteins | sample 9134231 | NCBI WGS metagenome assembly JAEEGL01 (sample SAMN16246548, study PRJNA631951) | gut metagenome | biome: gut microbiome; feature: rumen; material: fiber-attached | host: Bos | place: Iran: Karaj | collected 2018-10
CCGCGGACGGTGGGACGGATGCCCATGTGCCTGGTGCGTCCGGCCTTGCCTATGCTCACCAGCTCGTGGTCGATGTTGCCGACCTCGCCGATGGTGGCTCTGCAGTTCATGCTGATCTTGCGGACTTCGCCGGACGGAAGCCTTACCTGTGCGTAATCGTCTTCCTTGGCCATGAGCTGGGCGGCGTTGCCGGCGGCTCTGCAGATCTGGGCGCCCTTGCCGGGCTTGAGCTCCACATTGTGGATCAGGGTACCGAGGGGGATATTGGCAAGGGGAAGGGTGTTTCCGATCTTGATATCGGCGTTGGCGCCGCTGAAGATCACGTCTCCGACCTTGAGCCCTTCGGGAGCGATGATGTATCTCTTCTCGCCGTCAGCGTAGCATACGAGAGCGATGTTGGCGCTGCGGTTGGGGTCGTACTCGATGGTCTTTACGGTGGCGGGGATGTCGTCCTTCAGTCTCTTGAAGTCGATGATCCTGTACCTGCGTCTGTTGCCGCCGCCTCTGTGGCGGACGGAGATGGAGCCGCGGTTGTTTCTGCCGGCGTTCTTCTTGAGAGCGACGGTGAGGGACTTCTCGGGAGTGGTCGCGGTGATCTCTTCGAAGGTGGAGACGGTCATGCCTCTCAGACCCGGAGTAGTAGGCTTATATTTCTTGATTCCCATTTTTTCTCCTCCTCTTTACAGTCCTTCGAAGAACTCGATGGTCTTGCTGTTCTCAGAGATGAATATGATGGCCTTCTTGTAGGCGGGAGTTCTTCCCTGGGTGGTTCCCTGTCTCTTGATCTTGCCGTCGTAGTTGACGGTGTTGACTCTGACGACTTCCACGCCGAAGGCTTCTTCGATCGCGGCCTTGATCTGGGGCTTGGTGGCCCTAATGTCGACCTTGAAGGTGTACTTTCTTTCCTGTGCGTCGTCCATGCTCTTTTCAGAGACCAGGGGGCACTTGATGATGTCGTAAGCGGTCTTCATTATGCGTATACCTCCTCGATCTTCTGAGCGGCATCCTTGGTGAGGATGAAGCTGGTGTGGTTGATGATCTCATATACGTTCATCTGACCGACCCAGGATACCTGCACTCCGGGGATGTTGGAAGCGCTCTTCATGACGTTCTCATCGACCTGGGCGGTAACGATGAGGGCCTTCTTGGCGGCTCCCAGGTTCTGGAGAGTCTTGATCATTTCCTTGGTGCTGGGCTTCTCAAAGCTCAGGCTGTCTACGACTACCATCTCGCCGTCGGCCAGCTTGCTGGAAAGCATGGAGAGCATCGCAAGTCTTCTGACCTTCTTGTTGATGGGATATCTGTAGCTTCTGGGCTTGGGAGCGAATACCACGCCGCCGCCTACCTGGGTAGGATCGGTGGAGCTGCCCTGCCTGTGACGGCCGGTTCCCTTCTGTCTGAAAGGCTTTCTGCCTCCTCCGCGGACCTCTCCTCTGGTCTTGGCGGACTGGGTGCCCTGCCTCTGGTTAGCCAGATAATTCTTTACTACTGTGTGTACTGCGTATTCGTTGGGCTCGATCGCGAAGACAGCATCGTTCAGTTCGATGGTTCCTGCCTCGGCTCCGGCCATAGTCAGCACTTTTACTTCTGCCATTGGGACTACCTCCTTTCAGTCTCGCTATTTGCCCTGTCCCTTGACGGCTGTCCGGATGCGGAGAACTCCGCCCTTGACTCCGGGAACAGCGCCCTTAACGAGCATCAGGTTTCTGTCTGCAATAACTTTTACCAGCTCGAGGTTCTGCATGGTCACGGTGTCTCTTCCGGTGCGTCCGGGGGCGTCGTTGCCCTTGAAGACTCTGGAAGGATAGGTGGCTGCCGCGAGACCACCGGGCAGTCTCTTGTGCTTGGAGCCGTGGCTCATGGGGCCTCTTCTGTGGTGATGTCTCTTGATGTTGCCCTGGGTGCCCTTACCCTTGGAAGTGCCGGTTATATCGAGCTTGGATCCGACTTCGAAGGCTTCCACGGTAATGACCTGTCCGACTTCGTAGTTCTCGCCTTCTTCGGGTCTGAACTCTGCCAGGTGCTTCTTGTAGGTGACGCCGGCCTTATCGAAGTGGCCCTTGTCAGGCTTGTTGACTCTGCAGGCCTTCTGATCTTCAAAACCGATCTGTACGCCGCAGTAGCCGTCATTTTCAACTGTCTTGACCTGGGTGACCACTGCGGGGCCGGCCTCGATGACAGTTACGGGAATGATCTGTCCCGCTTCGGAAAAGATCTGGGTCATGCCGATCTTCTTTCCCAAAATCGCTTTCATTCTTTTTCCTCCTAAGTTCTTACAGCGGATTGCTTTCGGCAATCATACTAAGTACGTTAGTAATCTATCGTTACCGTGGGTACTTACAGTTTGATCTCGATATCCACGCCGGCGGGCATGTCAAGCTTCATGAGGGTGTCCATGGTCTTGGCGGTCGGGTTGAGGATATCTATCAGTCTCTTGTGGGTCCTCTGTTCGAACTGTTCACGGCTGTCCTTGTACTTGTGAACTGCTCTGAGGATGGTTACGACTTCCTTCTCAGTGGGAAGAGGGATGGGTCCGGACACGTCGGCGCCGGTCTTCTTGGCGGCCTCGACGATTCTCGCTGCGGACTGATCCAGTGCCTTGTGATCGTAAGCCTTGAGCCTGATCCTGATTTTTTCGCTACTCATTCTTCGTTTTTCTCCTTTGCGTTTGCTTTACGCGGAGCATCTCTCCGCTTTGTTTTGCGCACATTTTCGCTATTCTGTGCGAGGTTGTTCGTCGTCGTATTTCTCGGTGTTTTCAACGGTTCGGTGTCCTTGCCCTGCAACTCATGGGCTCGGTACACGCTGCCGCGTGTTCCCTGCTTGAGCACTCAAGCGAAAATACGCGAGAACTCCTTCGCCCGCCTCTTCGGACGGACAGTTCTCGGCAGAAATTCCCTGATAGCACAGCAACTTTCTGCGTCTTGGCGGGTAGGGGCCGATTCCTGCGGAATTTCCCCTCCTTAAGCAAGCTCTACAAATATACATCGGACTTCTCTTAAATGCAAGCTTTTTTTTGCGAAAATCCGAATTTTTTATAAAAGCCCGCAGCCGTTGAAATCTAAGGCTTTTCGGGCATTCGGGCAGGCCGCTGCGGAGGCACAAGGACGAACACGCAGCCGGGCGTTCCATTATGCAAAAGGATATAAAAAAGGAGACCCCATATATCTTGTGGGTCCCCCGGGTCATGCGCAACTAAATGCAGATTCGATATTTTTTATTGCAAAATACGATACTTTCTATCGGAAAATTGTATACATCAGGACAAGCTTTTTGAAGCTTTATCCGGTCCTTTTACACGCCTTCGGCCTCTACAGCAGCGAGGGGAAGCGTTTTCTGAACCAGAGGGTGATGAGGAAGTTGACGAGTATCACCGCTCCCGAGACCAGGAAGATGATCCTGTAGCTTCCGGTGCCGTCTATCAGGGCTCCCCAGAGCATGGCTCCGGCGCCGGAACCCATGTCCCAGCAGATCAGGTAGGTCGAGTTGGCGATGCCCCTGCGCTTTCTCGGAACGCCGTTTAAGGTGAGCACGCTGAGCATGGGGTAGCAGAGGCCGCAGCCGAGGCCGTCGAATACGGCGAAGAAGTAGAGCATGAAGGGAGTCCTGGCGAAGGGTATGCCGAAGTAGCCCACGGATATGACAGCAAGGCCCAGCAATATGGTATTGTAGACTCCTATGCGCTCGGAGAACCTGCTGGAGGCGATCCTTGTCAGTATCATGCAGGCGGCTTTGAAGGTAAAGTAGGCGCTGACCCCCGCGAGGCCTATGCTTCGGGCGTATATGGCGAGGAAATTGGTATTGGCCGCGGCGCAGACCGCGATGATGAACATTATGACGCTGGCCGGTATCGAACGTTTTTCGAAATACTTCCAAAAGCCCCTGAACTCTTCTTCGGATCCGGCGTTCTTATCCTCTTCGGTGGTCCTCTTTATATAATCGGGATTGCTCTCGTAGCGCAGGGTGCTGACCAGTATGAAGCAGATCACGATGGGGACCAGCAGAGCCGCGAAAGTGAGTTTTGCGCTGATGCCTATGAGGGCTATGCCTATGGCGGGCCCTATGGCCTGGGCTACCGAGTTAAAGAGGCCCGAATAGCCTATGCCTTCCACGAAACGGTCTTTGGGCAGCACGTCGGCGAACATGGTGGTCGACGAGATGTTGATGGTGGAGTTGCCCAGGCCGTGGAGCATGCGGCAGAAGATTATTATGATCATGCCCGCTGTCAGGACGGAGCCTCCGGGCATTTTGACGCTCCCCGACAGAGAAGACTCGAAGATCGTGACGAGGAGGGCGCCGAGTATTCCGGCTCCCACGAGGCCCGCGCCCAGAAGGCCCACGCCCCTCCTTCCCCTGCTGTCGACCAGGCGGCCCGAAACGAAGCGCATGACCATGGAGCTGGCGGTGTACATGGTCGCGACGGCGCCTATCGCGGTGGCGCTGAAGCCTCTGGCGTTGAGGAATATGGGGTATACCGTGAGCAGCACCTGAAGAGTCGTGCCCGAAAAGAAGCGGGCTATCCCCACGCTGATGAAATCACGGGTCCAGAGCTTTGAACGCTTCTCGCTTGCAGCTTCCATGAAACCTCCCGGCAGAAAAAACCTCTTTCAGTGATTTTACACCAAAAGAGGAAGGGCTTCAACCGCTTTGCATAATTTGGGAAATCAGGGTTTGGGGAAAAGACTGCCGTCGGGTGCCTCGGTGCAGGTGTAGATGGGAGGCCTGTCTTTGTACCGGGCGATCTCCGCCGAGAGCTTTTCCAGCATCTTTTCCTTATCATCGGGGAGCCTGCCCCTGGTCCGCACTTCTATTATATCCTGAAAGCCGTCGTAATCGGCATTTATATCGAGGAGCTCCAGCAGGCGCTTTTCCTCTGCCATGGCCTCCTGAACGGAGGCGGGCTTAAAGCTCCCGTCCGCGACCTTTTCCCAGAGGGGCGCCCTTCTTCCGACGAACATGGAGAAGTTGCATATCGCGGCGGGACGGGTCTCGTTGAGGAGGGCCGCCGTCGCTTCTGCGTTCTCAAGGCCTCTGCCCTCTCCCGCGCCCCCGGTCATTATATGGGCCGCGTACTCGATGCCCGCTTTGCGCAGCCTTGCGGTCTCGCGCCTCGCGTCTTCCGCGTCCGCCCCCTTCTTCATGAATGAGAGCACGTCATCAAGGCCTGTCTCTATTCCCACGTAGAGTCTTTTTACCCCCGCAGCGGCCAGGGCGGCCAGCTCTTCGCCGGATTTGGAGGCTATGCCCCTGACGGAGGAATCCATGGCGATGCGGCGGCAGGAGGGGAAAGCCTCCCCTGTCATTGCGCAGATCTTTTGAAGCCTAGCAGCGTCCAGGTCGAAGGCGCTGCCGTCCCCCAGAAAGACGCTTTCCGGGTCTCCTCCCAGGGTCTTTACCCTCTCAAGTTCTTCTTTCACCTGCTCCAAAGGGATCAGCCTGAACTTCAGGTGCTTAAAAAGGCTGCAGAAGAGGCAGCCGTTATAGGAGCAGCCCACCTGGACGGGGAGCATGAAGGACGCCCTCTCCATGGGAGCTCTGCATATCTGGCCTTCGTAATTCATAAGTTTACCTCACGCGTAAAAAACGGACCGTCATCCCGACGGTCCATTATACCACTTTATCCCAGCCTTGTATCGTCTATCAAATAATTGAATAAACGGAAGGATCCCGGGAATATCTTGAAGATAAAGACCCGCGCAGACCGGCGGCCTTCATCCTATTTTGCAAAGACGAGCATACGGGTGACGCCGCTGTCTTCGATGTAGACCGAAGCGCCCTTATCGGGCCTGTTCGGATCGTCGAAGAGGCAGACCTTCCACATGCCGGCCTTATCGTCCCTGTACACTTGAGCCAGCTTATAGGGAGGAAGGCCCCTGCCCTTTATCTCGCCGTTTGCGGCCTCGACTGGCTCAAAGCTTTCGAAAGGCTCTGCGTTTACAAAGCCCTCACTTATGACGGAGGAGTCCTTCTCAAGCTCTGCCTTTTCTGCCTTCCAGTCGAAGACGCCCCAGGCAATATGGCCCGGCAGTGTCACTATCTCATCCTTTTTTATTTCGGGCTCGCTGCCGTCCATCCTCAGGAAGTCCTCCCAGATGAAGACATGGTTCCCGTTTACGGTCAGGGGATCTCCGATATAGACTGTGTTCTCTCCGTCCGCCGTCGAATAGGTGACGGCAAAGCGGCCGTTCTCCCAGCGGCTCGCGATGGAACCGGCGCCCCAGTTGTACCAGTCTTTGAGCATGAGGAGCTCGGTGTTTATCACACCCCTTTGTATGATATCGCCCCTTCTTCTGTAGACGACAGCTTCCTGTACTCCGTCGCCTCCGTATACGCAATTGCAGATGAGCTCGGGTATGCCGTCGCCGTCGATGTCTGATTCCGCGTCGTCGATCTCAAAGCCGAAGCTCTCTGCGGCGGGCCCCAGCTCCTCAAGACCGGGCACATAGTATCTTCTCATATAATGATGGGGAGCGGCCTCTTCTTCCGTGTAATAGCCCGTAAGCCCCAGGAATCCGGCTTCGGTCTTTGCGGCGGGAGCCGGTGTGCGCCCGGCCATGGCCAGGGCTATGCAGGCCGCCGGCATATTGCTCTTCATGTAAGCGCTTCCCTTTATTTTATACAGCGCCTCCGCCCTGTCCAGCCATCTGTCGTAGCTTTCCTGGGCGCCGAGGCCTGAAAACGCCATCTTATCTTTTTCTCCGGCAAGCTCGTTAAAGGTGTAAAGCATTATGTGGCCCTTAAGGCCCCTCTCTCCGCCTCCGGTGAAATGCTCCAGTATGACCCTGAGAGTGTGGTCTCCGAAATACAGCAGCTGCTTCATTGCGGCGGGATGGGCCGCGATGTAGTCGCCGGGGTTGGAGGAATGGGAGGGCGATGACATTATCTCTTCAAAGAGGCCGTCGATGACCGCGGGAACGTCGATGTTTCCGTAGTGCCGCAAAGCCTTGGAACAGCAGTCCTGATGGAGCCTGACGCTGTATTTGTCAAGGTCAAGGGCCTCCTCCGCCGCGTATTCCGGGAACATATCCTTTATATCAGCGGCGTAATAGGACCCGTCCCGGGGGACGCGGTAGCCGATGAGCCTGTAGCCCGGCCCATCCTTAGCTAAGCTCAGCGCCGCGGGCCCGAACCAGCCCTGAACCTCCTTAAAGCCGCCGCCCGAGCGGGCGTAATCCTGCCAGAGCACCGCGAGGTAAGCTGTCAGCACATCGAGGCCTTCGCTGTCCTTTGTGTTTTCGGCAGCCAGCAGCACGTGGCTTTCAGCCTGAAGATCGCCCTCGGTCTTCGGGCCTTTGTTGAAGTCCAGAACGGCCTTTTCTATGGCAAGATCAAGGCTCAGGGATTCGGGAGGAAGCCCATCCATAAGCAGCATGCCGTCCTTAAGGTAAAGCCTGCCCCTGATCTCACCCCCGCTTTCCTGAAAACCGTTGGCCAGGCCCGAAAGATAGGGCGTCCTCGAAGCTGCAAGAGTTCCGTCCTCTTCTTTCAGAACGTAGTCGAAGCGTCCCCTGTCGGCCAAGGTATAGCTTCTGTCCGCCGCCATATCGTAAACTATGATGCGCTCGTCGACCAGGCCGGAGCCGAGGCTTACCGAAGAGCAGAGCTCGGGCAGGCCGTCGCCGTTGAGATCGCAGAAGTAGGCGCTCCAGACCGGCATGCCGCTGATCAGTTCAACGCTCTGCCCGTCCTTTACGCAGCTGATGCGCTCCGAAGTGGAGACGAACTCCGCGCCGGGGAATTCGGGAAGAGCCGTGCGCAGCTCCTTTTCGGAGTGGATCCCGCTCCCCCAAAAGTCGAACCACTTGACCGGCGCTGACGCAGCGCTTTGCTGCGGGCCTTCAGCTGCCCCAAAGCCCTGCTTTTCGGAAGGCATGGGGCTTTGCGGTTTGCTTTCGTCATAGGGTTCAAGATTCACCGACATCACCTTCATCTCAGGTCCGACCCGATAGCCGCCGTTCAAAAGGCTACGATGCTTCTTCATCTGCCCTTGGGCGGTCAGTATGTAGCGGGACCCGTCCTCCGCGGTCAGGGTGTAGACCTTTTCCGCATAGTCGTCGTTTCCTGAGGTATATTCGAACTGAGAACCGGCTATCTTTATGTTCTGTTCTTCGGCCCCGCAGCGCTTAAGGGCATAGTCAAGCACCGCCTGATCGCTCCTGAGCCAGCCCGAGGCTCCGCCTTCTCCCGATACCGGATCTGTGAGGAAGAAAAGAGCGGCGGCCGCGCAGGCGGCGACAGCAAGCAGAACCAACCAAAAGCCGGGCTTTCTGTAGGCCGCTACGGCCTTTACCCTGTCCTTTACCGCTACCTCGCCGAATGCCAGGGGGCAGGCTCTGAGGGCTGAAGCCGGCATGCTGCATGAGAGCAGCACCGAAGCGTAGGCCTTCTTTTCGTCGCCGTCCATTGCCTTTATGACCTTTTCGTCGCAGGCCAGCTCGATGTCGCGGCAGAGCATGGCGTAGGCAGCCCAGACCAGGGGGTTGAACCAGTGGACCGAAAGCACGGCGAAGCCCAGAGGCTTCCACCAGTGGTCAAGCCTTGAAAGGTGGGCCGTTTCGTGGGCCAGGACAGCCGGATAGTCTTCTTGGGAAAGATCCGAGGGAAGGTAAACGCGGGGCTTTGCAAGCCCGAGGATAAAGGGCGAACCTGCCCTGTCGCAGAGGAAGACCCTTCCCTCAAGACCCTCGGGACAGAGGATGGAGTCGAGCCTCACGGCCTCGCTTACCCTGCATCTGAGCAGGGCCCAGCTGGCCCCTGCGTATATGAACATTAAGGCGGTCCCCAAAGCCCAGACATAGGGAAGGACCGGGGTCTGCGCGCCTTCTGAAAGCGCCTTCGCTCCGGCTTTTGCGGCATCGGAGGCTGCATCGGAGACGGTCTGCCCGCCGGGCTTTGCAGCTTCTGCTGCGGCCTGCGCGCCGGGCTTTGCGGTATCGGCTGCAGCCTGCCCCGGTAGACTTTCGCCCGGGACCGCGTTATCGCTTGCAGCTCCCGGGGCGCCGCTCATGCCGGGCGCCGAAGCCTCGGCCGCTACGGGCTTTACGGCCCCGTTTGCGTACTCTCCCGCTTCGCCCGCGCTCAGATCCGCGGGCACTGCCGCCCCGTCCAGCATCTGCGCCGCTCCCCTTGCGGCGCTGCCGTCGGCTATCGATCTCGGAATTACGGAAAGCCCCGACTCGGGAGCGACGGGCAGCACCAGCCTGACAGCGACCAGCAGCCACAGCAGGCAGCGGGTCCAGGCGGGAGCCCTCTTAAGACCCAGCCTCAGCAAGGCCGCAGGCAGTACCAGCAGTCCTCCGGCCAGGCTCATGGTCAGGACTTTAAGAAACAGCGCTTCCATACTCTAATCCCCCTTCCCCATGGAGTCTATGATGGCGCGGATCTGGCGCGCCTCTTCCTCGGAGAGGCCGCGCTTTTGTGCGAAGGCCGCGACGAAGGCGGGCAGAGAGCCTCCGAAGCTCTCGTCGACCAGCTGCTCCCCCCGGGCTGCCCTGAAGGCCTCCTCGGAGATCAGCGAGGTGACGGTCCCCTCTTCTATGGCGAAAATGCCCTTGGCGCAGAGCCTCCTCAGGACCGTGTACATGGTCGGACGCTTCCAGCCCAGCTCCTGCTCCGACAGCCTGACCAATTCCCCTGTGGTCACGGGCTCCCGGTCCCAGATGATGCGCGCGAAGCGCTCCTCGATGACACCCATAGTAAGATCCGGCATTTGATACTCCTTTTGAACAGGCTTCCCCTGTTTACAGCATGTAAACTAACTAAGCGCAGTTTACATCATGTAAACTGCGCTGTCAATAGTTTTTCCCGGGACAGCCTCCCCTACAGCCTTATCTCTTCGGGGAAGGCTTCCTTTCTCATGATGCCCCACATCTTGTCGATATAGGCCAGGGTGTAGAAGTTCTCGTAGTAATGATAATAGAAGGCGCCCTTCGGGGTCATGGTTAAGACCCCGTCCTTTTCCCGGGCAAAGCCGAGAAGCTTCGCAAGGGCCAGCTCCGCCCCATACATTTTTTTAAGAGGCACACCGAAGAACTTCCCGAAATCCCTGCTGTCGACCCTTGTGCTGTAGGCCGTCCAGAAGAGCCAGTAGACCATGCGCTGCCTCAGAGAGAAGCGCAGGGTGAGAGAAGTCGGAAGCTCTCCCCC
>JAEEGL013292051.1_pt1 | contig 10146 bp, 6 predicted proteins | sample 9134231 | NCBI WGS metagenome assembly JAEEGL01 (sample SAMN16246548, study PRJNA631951) | gut metagenome | biome: gut microbiome; feature: rumen; material: fiber-attached | host: Bos | place: Iran: Karaj | collected 2018-10
CGGCTACCACGCAGGAGCAGGCTTCCAGTATCAATGAAGTGCTCGGACTCAGTAACAATATCGTTACGGAGAGCAATAAGCTTCGTACAGAGACAGAGAACATCACGAGCATCTCTGAGAATCTTAACAAGTATTCGGATGAGATCAATTCGGATCTGTCGCAGTATACTGTTTAAGTAAATCATATAAGGCGGAGTATTTGGATTTAAAAGGGAATGTTCATTGCGGCGGCATGAACATTCCTTTTTCTTTACGCAGATAACTCCGTCCCCGGGGGCACCCTGGGGTTCATCAGGGGAATTCGGCGCCGAGGTTTTCAAATGTGTCGATGACTACAACGCAATCGGGGCTTACATTTTTCATGACTATGCGCATCTGATCTTCGGGGATGGCTACGCAGCCACCGGTATACGGCTTATATGGTCCCAAGCAATGAAGGAATATAGCTGATCCGAGGCCCGGGACACATTCTCTGTTGTAGTCGATGTTTAAGCAATACTGATACTGTCTTGTATAATCCACGATGTGTTCGCTGTCATCTGTATTAAGGTCAGGATAATCCTTTATATTGATCATTTCGTTGTATCTCATTCCGTCTCTGACATCCCCCGACCAGTAGATATCGTCATCAACCTGTGTGTAAGGAATCTGACAGCCCGGATCCGGGGCGATCCCGAAAGCATTGTTAAAATGAAATGTACCTACAGGAGTCATACCGTCCCCTTCTTTGGCCTTGCCGAGACCATTCCTTCCTATGAAGCCGGGAGTGGTCATGATCATATTCCATTTCCCATCTTTATCCTTTTCACTTAGAGACACCCATGCGTTAGTTCCTTCATAAGCTGCGACCACGAAGAGCTGACTTGCATCCTTCGCCTGTGGAAGCGATGCTATCCAATACGGTGTTACTTCAAGCATCGTCTGTGTGGAAGCACTGCTCCATGAAGTTTTGACCCCGCATGCGCAGAGCACCAACATTAATACGGATATCGATATAACAGTTCCTGCCATTTTTCCTTTAATCATAGGCTTATCTGCCTCCCATCCGTTACATTATACCATGAACCATGGGGACGGGGTTATAGGGCCATTTTGTTATCAAGCTTTTCTCTCTCGGTCACACCACTTTGCGTACTTTTTTATATATATAAGTAGATATATATCACCACAATATGTTATAATCATATGATACTATGAGGGTTTATGCTCAATATTTCAAGCTTTGTGAAGCATAATATAGGCAAAATGAGTAAAGAAGGGTTACATTATGAAGATATATGTGAATATCAATGCGCAAAATGGCGGTGACGGATCCAAAGATCGTCCGTATAATAAGATAGCACAGGCTGCAGCCGTTGCACTTCCGGGTGATGAGGTGTCAGTTGCTCCCGGAATTTACCGCGAGGATGTAAGTCCGGTGTATGCGGGCACTGAGAAGAAACCCATAGTCTATAAGAGTGAGGTTATGGGAGCAGCCGTGATCACCGGTGCCGATGTATTCACAGGCTGGGAGCACTTTAAAGGAGATGTGTGGAAACTTGCCGTATCCAATGAGCGCTTTGGTGATTATAATCCATACACTACTTTAGTTTGGGGTGACTGGCTTGAGGGAAGCGTGCATGCCCATACGGGTGAGCTTTTCTGCGATGACAGGTCGTTTTATGAGCGCGACAGTCTTGATAAGGTGCTTGATCCTACTTATGATGATACGTCGTGGGATCGCGAGTTTACGCTGCATACATGGTATACATGTCAGGACAATGATAAAAATGAGACTTTGATATATGCCAATTTCTGCGGTATTGACCCCAATAAGGCGACCACGGAACTTACCGTGCGTCCTCATTGTTTCTGGCCGAAGCAGATGCATGTGGACTATATCACACTCTCGGGCTTTAAGGTATGTAAGGCAGCCACACAGTGGGCGCCTCCGACAGCCCTGCAGGAAGGAATGATCGGAACGCATTGGTCAAAGGGGTGGATCATGGAGGATCTGGAGGTATCGCATGCCAAATGCAGCGGAATCTCCCTTGGCAAATACAGACAGCAGAACAATGACAATAAATGGTCCAGATATAAATATAAGGATGGCGCGCAGACGCAGAGGGACTGCTCGTTTATCGCACAGCTTGACGGTTGGAGTAAAGAGACTGTCGGTTCGCATACGATAAGACGCTGCAATATCCATGACTGCGGCCAGACGGGTATAGTGGGCAACCTTGGATGTGTATTCTCGGTGATCGAGGATTGCCATATACATCATATCAACAATAAGAGGGACGTAACCGGAGCAGAACTTGGTGGCATCAAGTTCCATGCTGCGATAGATGTTATCATAAGGAACAATCACATCCATGACTGTGTTCGTGGGATATGGCTTGACTGGCAGACTCAGGGCACACGTGTGACGGGCAATCTTTTCCATGACAACTGTCTTGCGCATGATTATCTGCTTCGCCCGGAGAATAAGCTCGGACTGGGACTCGGCGAGGACATATTCATAGAGATAGCGCACGGACCGGTGCTCGTGGATAATAACGTGATGCTTTCGGAGCGCAGCATAAAGCTTCCGACTCAGGGAGCGGCCTTTGTGCACAACCTTATAGGCGGTGCGATCTGTGCTGTCGGAAGAGGTGTAAAAAACGGATCGTCTAAGTACGATTCGACAAGGTATACGCCAATTCACAGGCCTCATTCAACAGAGATAACAGGCGTTATGTCGGTCCTTCACGGAGATGTTCGCTTCTATAATAATGTATTTGTTGCACTGCCTGTCAGACAGGGACTTATGAATATATGTGAGGAAGACCATGACAATGAATGGGATGACGGCAATCTCATATGCGGTACCCTTCCTTTCAGCGGCTATATGACGGAAGAGAAGTGGAAAAGTTACTTTGAAGGTTACTGCGGCGAGGGCGATGCGGACGGAAGAGACAAGTACTATATGCCGCTTCCCGTATGGACCGGCGGCAATGTATTCTTTAATGGTGCCAAACCCTGCGACATAGAAGCAGACGGCACGGTAGATACAGAGCATATCGTAAGCCTTAAGATTACAGGCGAAGGTGACGACTGCCACGTCGAGACTGACTATATGAAGTACCTGCCGAAGGCGAAGATCATTGATTCTGATACTTTGGGTGAAGCGTTTGAGCCGGAGCAGCGTTTTGAAGCGCCGGACGGAAGTGACATAGTGTTTGATACGGATTATTATGGCAAAAAGAGGGCGACAGAGACAGTTGCGGGCCCTTTTGCATAAGGACACACGGTAAGGATGGTCGTGAAGATATATATTTGGGGATACAACGGAACGCATTGTCTAATGGAGGATAACACGTGCTTGACAAAGAACATGCACAAAATGAGGATGCTCCTGTAAAAAGCAAAAAGACAAAGATACTGATGATCGCGGTGTCGATCGTGGCAATAGCAGCTATTGCGACGTCTCTTTTTATGTACAATAAGAAGATCACGGCCAAGGTCATGAGACTGCTACGCGTAGTCGGTACGGTCGAGCTTGAAGCGGATGGCAAGGTAAAGACAATAGTCGACAACATGCGTCTGATGGACGGTAACGCCATAAAGACCGGAGATGAATCTTTGGCATCCATAAGCCTTGATGATTCCAAAATAGTCAATATAGAGGAGAACAGCCGTGCAGAGTTTTACAAGGACGGCAAGAAGCTTGAACTTAATCTCACTGAGGGCAAGCTCTTTTTCGATGTCAGAAAACCACTTGATGAGAATGAGAGTCTGGATATCAAGTCATCCACGATGGTCGTGGGTATCAGAGGTACCGCAGGCTATGTATGGATAGATCCTGTTACGGGAGAGGAGAGCATATTCCTGGCAGCAGGTAAAGTAGAAGTAAGCAATAACGATGATTCGGATTCAGATACGGATGGCGAAGGAGGCACGTCCGGCGGAAGTGAGCCTACCATAGTCAAGCCGGTGAGATCCTTGTGAAAAAGGTGACGGAAGAAAACGGTGAAAAAAAGGTCGAGACTATAGTCAAGAAGGCAGAAGTCAAGGATATCCCTCCCGAAGTATTCCACGAGCTGTCCAAGAACGAGGATACATTTAATAGATTCATTGAAGAATCAGGATTTGACAGAAAAGAAGTTGAAGAGGTCATTGAGCAGACCAAGAATGAGACATATCTTTCAACCTATCTTGTCAGGATCGATGATAAGGGTGAGATTGTAGAACTGTCCGATGCTGCTGCTCCGGGCAGTACCGGCGAAGAAGAGAAGAAGACATTGACTTTTGTAGTCAAAGAGATCGCAGCCAAGTTGTTCGGAACCGGTGAACAGAAAGAAGGAGATCCTTCGCTTGTAAACGGCGGTGAAGGGGAACAGCCGAATGTTACGCTTATAGCAGGAGAGGATCTGCCCGGGGTATCTGTATCCAAACCTGTCGATCCGGGAACTGTAGATAATAAGGGAACGAATCCCGGTACGTCGCCTGGAGGAAAGCAATCGACATCGCCTGCAGCTTCTGCACCTGCGGGACTTAAGGTGGCAAGTCTTGAAGAGACGGTCCCTCCGGTTACTGTGCCCAAAACAGTGACAGAACTTTTGCCCGAGAAGGAACCGACGCCCGCACCTGTACCTGCACCGGCACCTACAGTGGAAGATGATGAGGATGATGACTCATCCGGCGGATCATCGGATGATCCGGATCCTGAGCCACAGCCCACACCTACTCCTCCACCGGTAGAATTACCACAGGATATCGGTACATCGGGGCTGTATGTGATCTTAAGTGAGACACAGAATGCCAATGTAATAGTGACCACGGATTCCACGGTGCAAGCTGTGAACATGGCGCGTGATGAAGATGATATTAAGTTTACATCGAATTCGTTCGGATATGGTTCAATGCTTTCGCTTTCATCTGAGCTTGGAGCACTTGGAACGTATTATGCGACCGTTTTACATGAATTTACGGTGCCTGCAAGTGTACTGGAGGAAAGTCAGAATATCGTCGTAAGAACCGGTGCGTATCTGCCGGCAACTGTAACCACATCTGACTCAAAGAGCATAATACTCAGCGACGGAAGCGTGGAATTCAAGGTAAGGAACGGATCTGATATTACGCAGATGAGCATAGACCGTGATGCTTCCAATGTATATATAACAAGTGATTCGTTCAATGCAAATGTCATATTCAGGATATATTTGGCAGACGGATCTTATATACCATGTACTTACGCGGATTCAAAGTATACAGTGCCCATAGCTTCAGTTAAGGGCAAGGATCCCATACAGCTTATGGCCTATGTGCCTGCGGCGCTTCCATGCACAATTGGGGCTGATGAGAAGCTTGTGGCAACGGGTTCTGATAATGTAATGATGAGTACAGGCTCCGGATCTCTTGCGGGAACCATGACTCTGTCAGAAAGCGGTTCTGATAAGATACTGGTCAAAGCTGACGGATTTGTACCCGGTATGCAGCTAACGATAAAAGATGGTGAGACAGACAGCGTACTCAATACATATGAATTCTCAATGTCTTCATATGGATATCTGGTCAATAAGAGCATATTTACCGGACACTTTTCCGTGGTATTTTCGGCCGGAAACGGAACACCGTATGCTCTGCCGGATTCATTCGGCAGAGAGGGTAAGCTATACAGATTAAGTGCATCACAGAACGTATATCTGTGGACATCCGACAGTGGTGTTACGGAATACGGCGTATCTCTGGTGGGTGATAAGCTTAGATTTACGTATGGAGCTTCGCTTGGTGCTTCCAATACGGTCAATCTGTATGCCACAGCGGGCCAAAGTAGTGAGAGTAAGCTTAATACAAAACAGTATTACTATGACTATACAGACAACTGTATCTATGTTCCTGTGTCGGTTATAGGCAGCAGCAATGTGGTCAGAGTGGAGGTAAAGAGCGGATTTAGCGCTCAGTTCCCGGATGATGAGGTGAGTGTGGGTACGGATACCATCGTAATGGCAGGTGATTACAGTGACGCATACTTCCAGACCAAGTTTAAGGTTGCAGACAGTTCGAATGTTACATCGATGACTATCACTCACAGAGGGACTGACCTTATTGTTAAGTCGGATTCGTTTGATATAGATAAGGAACTGATGATAAGCGGCGAATCTGTAGGACGATTTGAATACAGCGCATCCGACGGTGGATTTGTAGTATCATCCAATACATTTACCGGTGGGGTGACATATTCACTTAAAACGTATGACATAACCGAATGGATGGTGGGTTCGAGTGCGATTCCCATGTTAAACGGTTCAACGAGGTTCACGCTTAAATATGATTCGAACGGTGTGACAGGAATCGAAGACACAGCCCTGATTGAGAAAGGTATCGACAGCTACAATGTGGTTATATCGGGTGCACATTCAGACACTTTGACCCCGACTGCCGGCAGTATGCTTAAGGTGGCGGTAACGGGTACGACTTCTGTGGTACCTACAACATATTTTGCGACGAATACTGCCAGTGAATTTGCTATGCGCATTCCTTTTGCAAGCATAGGCAATGGAAATAACGTGGTGATAACGACCACGTCAGGCGTTTCGACGATGGCTTTAAGTGCCACATCGCCTGTGTCATATAATGCTACGTCATCCAATGATCCTACTGCGGCGGTGGCATTCACATCAAACAGTGAAACACCTTTGACCCTTGACTTTAATGCGGCTTCTGAAAAGATCAAAGTAACCGCGAGCGGAATGGGAAGATCCAATGCAATATGGCTGTTTACGGCTGAGCCGTCGGATTATGGCAGTTCTCATATGTTCGATAATATCATCGGACAAAGGCATTACTATGACTTTGATGATGATTGTATGTATATATCACTTAGCGAATTGGGTACAAACAAAAACATCTTCGTAAGATATAAGACGGCGCTTACATCGAGGCTGTATGATGATGATATAGCGCCAAGTGAAAGTCTGTTATATCTTAATACGGATGAATATGTTCCCACTCCGTCCGGATTTACATTAAGCGAATATACATTAATTAAAATGAAGATTGCACCGGATTCTCTTATAACCGAAGGAATATATGCAGAATCGAGAGGTTTTAACGGATTTACGATCGAGTCAAGAAGTTTTACCGATGATTATGCAATGGAACTGCTTGATGAAAGCGGACAGGTGATGTCTTATGGCTATGAATCCGAGTACAACAGCAATAACGCCAGGTTTAAGATTGAATTCAGTACGCTTTCGGAAGGAAGCAAACATTCAGTACGAATCATAAACGCATCCAGCTGGACGTTAGGAGGTACTACTTATTCAGATGTATCGAAGACGATCACTCTCGGTGGAAGTGCCAGAAGAATAGTGAATAAGCCGCATGAAGAAAAGGAACTTCAGCTTGACCTTGTAGACAATGGGGAGAGTCTCAAGATTAAGACTAAGTATCCTTCGGCGAATTGGGTAATGACTGTGGCAACGGGTGATTATTACAACGCTAAAATATGGTCCGGAGTAGGTTCGGGTGAGCGTTCCGTTACAATCCCGATAAGTGCGATGGGATCCGAAGTGGAAGTACATACATATGCGCTCGGAAGCGATCCCGCAAGCCTTACGATCCCTATATCAGAATCCGTAAGTAAGAGTGTAAGTGTCAACAACAGCGGATGTGTGACTGAGGTTTCAAAAACAGCATCTTCAAGTGCAATACGGGTTACGCTTACAGATGGAACCGCATCTGTCCCCTGGATCATATCCGATGGAACAGCAAAAACGATATGGTATACAGATTATGCGTTAGCCGAGGTAAATCCTTATATAGATCTTGCGCTTGATGCGACAGATGCATCGGTATCTGTTACGACATCCTCTGAATTCTTTATTTCGTTCGGTGCATCGGATGTGCTCAAGACCTTATATGACGGAGTTGAGAAGACATATACAAGGGCGGAAGATAGCGGAGATTGCAAGTTTAATAAGCATCAACTTGGCATTAATTTCACACCCGAATCTGCACAAAGCTCGCCGTATAAGGTTACTTATACGCCGACAGACGGTGATGCGATAGTCAAATATTATCATACCGGAAATCAGCCTTCAGTAAACGCCGGTATTGATTGCGATTCCGGTGGTACAATTAAGTTTGAGTATGGTCTCGGAGCAACAGATGCCATAAATATTTCGGATGCAAATGAGATAGTATACATACAAAACTCTGAAATGAATTCATTCTCGTTGCAGTTAGGAGATGAATCTCCGGATGGTGGATATGATATATATGTTGACCCGGATAACAGTACGGTAAAGATTGGCCTTCATAATGGAGAGGAAGTATATAGTCTTGATAAGCGTATCAAGTTTACGGCAGCCGGAGATTTTTCTTTGGAGGTGGATCCTCCGGATTATACAACTGTCGAAATGCCGTTCTCTTCTTTCGGAAACTATCAGGTGGGTCTTGAGTATGTGCAGAATTAATGTAGATAGTGATGAGACAGCTGACAGTTAATGAATATCTTAAGAAGAGATATGGGAGAAAGATATACAAGATAGCGATAAATGCGGGATTCACATGCCCTAACAGAGACGGCACTTTGGGAACGAATGGCTGTATATTCTGTTCGGGCAGCGGATCCGGCGATTTTGCGGAAGATCCCGTATTGTCAGTGACGGAACAGATAGAGCAAGGTAAAAAGCGCGTCGGAGGCAAAGTTCCTGCCGACGCGAAATTTATCGCGTATTTTCAGGCTTTTACCAATACATACGCTCCGGTAGATAAACTGCGAAAGCTATATATGGAGGCTGTGGATCATCCGGATATTGTCCTTATATCTATTGCTACGAGGCCTGACTGTTTAGGCACTGATATGATAGAGCTTCTTAAAGAGATAAATGGTATCAAGCCCGTGTGGGTGGAACTGGGGCTTCAGACGATCCATGAGGATACCGCATTATATATCAGAAGGGGTTATCCTTTAGATGTATATGATAAGGCAGTAAGTGATCTTAAAAACGCAGGGATTGAGACAATAACACATGTAATACTCGGATTGCCCGGTGAGACAAGAAATGACATGCTCTCTACGGTGGATTATGTCGGAAAGAGCGGAGTGCAGGGCATTAAGCTGCAACTTTTGCATGTTCTTAAAGGGACGGATCTGGCGACTGAATATGAAGCCGGTAAGTTTGAATGCCTTACAATGGAAGAATATGTGGGACTTATAAAAGACGCGATCGAGATACTGCCCGATGACATCGTCATCCACAGGATGACGGGGGATGGGGCAAGACGTATACTCATCGCGCCTTTATGGAGTCTTGATAAGAAAAGAGTATTAAACGAGCTTAACCGCCGCTTGGACCGCAGGATGTGACAGTAATATATAAGTACATTCCGGTGCGGCAAAACATGTGGATCAGTAGTATCTGGGAACTGAAACATGATATGTATTCCCGAGTATTGCTGTGCAGTATACTGACCATGCGTAGCCTTTCGGGGTCCAGTAGAAAGAGTGCGTCGAGGCTTTATATGTTGTTGCTCCACATACAGGACATTTGGGTGGGAAGTGAAGGGTGACACCTTCGGTTTCAAGAATCTGCCCGGCCTGATAGGTTTCGCCGTAACCGCCGCTTATAAGATTGAGATCATCGTCGCTCAAAAGCTGCATATCGTTCTCTTGTGTTTCAACCTTTTTCATATCTGTATTCCTCCTGCTTTTTGTAAAACAAAGTACATAAGCTTTCATATATTGTATATGTATAGTTATACGATAGAAGAGGGTAGCGGGCAACACTTTTGCATGTTTCTTTGGCGAAATTATCATAGGTAAAGAAAAAATGCAAAATTAAGTAAAAAAAGTGTTGACATACATATATTGCGGTGATAAGATAATCAAGCCGCACAAAAAGCGGTGCAACAGAGTTCCTTGATAATTGAACAGCAATGCAACCCTGAACAATTCCTAAAACATCTGTTAAGGCTCTGACTTAGCAGAGGAGAATTTTTCAGAGAACAAATCCTTTAAACAAGGTAAAACGGACAATAAGCTAGTGCTTATCTGGACGGATTAAAACTTTTTATTTGAGAGTTTGATCCTGGCTCAGGATGAACGCTGGCGGCGTGCTTAACACATGCAAGTCGAACGAAGCGTCCCGCCCGATGAAATGGAGTGCTTGCACAAAG
>JAEEGL014114373.1_pt1 | contig 10146 bp, 6 predicted proteins | sample 9134231 | NCBI WGS metagenome assembly JAEEGL01 (sample SAMN16246548, study PRJNA631951) | gut metagenome | biome: gut microbiome; feature: rumen; material: fiber-attached | host: Bos | place: Iran: Karaj | collected 2018-10
GCTTTCTCATTCTGAAGCAAGTCAAGGTACTTTTCGTCTTCTGCAATGATAGAGAACAATGACATAAGGTGAGATTTACCGGTACCATAATTACCGACTATCTGAATGCCTTTGGTCTCTACTGGTCGTGAAAAGTCGAGATGCTTGCAGATTGTGGGAATTGTGTAGCTCTCGAAAGTTTCAGAACAAACAAAGTTCTTCACAACGTTAGTGCGATAATCCTCATTATCAAGTTTTTCAAATTTGATAATCTCGTCGATAGGATTAAATTGGATAAGTTCTCTGTATTTCATATTTGATGCTATTTATTATTCGACTATTGCGTAAGTTAGATTTTTGAGACTAAATGAATAGTTGTTTTGTTGTGAAAGAAAGTAAAACCTCTCATTCACTATACAACCCTTCGCTTGGATAATTAGCAATTCATCCTTTGATGTCTGTTCAACTATTGTCTCAAGATTGAAAGATAGAGCCGGTTCGAAAAGAATGCCAATATTGCAGAATGCCACATAGCGACCGTATTCAGGATGCTCATGTGTATGTTGGCGAATCATTTTACGAATGGCATCAGAAGCATACATATTAAGACTTGCCTTCTGAGCTTTAGTTTGAAGGGCATCAGCAAGGTATGTACCTACATCAACACTCTCTACTTCCAAAGATGATGAGAGGTCAAATACAAGTCGGTACTTGGGGCTCTTTGACAGATATGAAGATAGGCTACTATTCATCATTGTTATGCTATTGGTTCTGGGATATCCTTGAAACGCATAAGCTCACCAGGCTCCACATTAAGCAGTTTCGCAATCTTCATAAGGGTCTCGAGTGTAGGTTGGCAACTGTTCGTACACCACTTGGAAACAGTTGCGGGATCTTTCCCCAACTGCTCTGCCAGCCATTTGTTGGTCCGTTTCTTCTCTGCCAACACGACTTTGATGCGGTTAATATCTTTATCCATCAGAGTAGTTATTAGTAAATTAATGTGGCAAATATAGCAAATATAATTCAGAAATTGCATAAAAAGAAGGAAAAACTGATGAAAAATAACATTTTTATTGCATTTTTCTCACTTTTCTGCATTATTTTTGCTAAATTTGTGCCCATGAACAAGAAAAATAACTAAAAGTTGTGCCACGAATTGAGACAACCTAAAAGTAATTTTGCAAGCGAATTAAATAAAAACCTATTCAATGATATGAGAGTATTCTTCAGTTTTGACTACAAAGGCGGCAAGGCCTACCTCGGCATGAAGGAACAGCCGCTTATGATGGACATGCAGGTAACGGACATTGGCAAGCTGTTGGATTTCCTGGAGCTGCGCCTCGGTCTGCATACCATCACAAAACCCGATACGGACAGGCTTGTGAGCTACTACAAGTGCGTGCGTAAATATATGAACGCGCATAATGAGGATGCCGGGAACCAGCTGTATGAGAGTTACACGGTGTCGCCACTGGCCACCAGTCGTGAGATGCTGAAATGGCGAGATGCACTGGCTGTGTGTGGCTGGAGCAAAGCGACACCTGCACCCAGCCGAAGGTTGAAGGTGCTGCAGGGTGTGGAGGAAATCTTCGCAGAGCAGGACTATACTGACATCAGTATGCGTCAGCAGGCCATCATCGAACGACTGAAGCAGAGGAAGGGGATGATGAAGGACGTGACCTTCGTGATGCCCTTCGACCAGGAACTGTTGCACCCCGTGCTGAAGGAGATCTTCTCATTGGCAGTGGCCGACGGTGCTAAGACAGAACGGCTGAGTACGCCTGAGATAACTGGTGACAGCAATCTGGCCAAGCTGAAGCGGCTGCTGACATCGCAGACGGCAGAGAGCATGGATCTGGACCCGGAGGATAATTCGCTGAAGATATGGAATTTCAAGGACGACATGGAGGCAGAGGAACTACTGGCCATGCTGGGTGAGGACAGGTTTGACGTGACCATCCAGCCCAATACCAAGCTGACGGACAACTACCTGCACATGATGGGTAAGCCGGTGACTGGCTCGTCGGTGGCCAACAGTGCACCGCAGATTATCCAGCTGTTCTTTACGGGTGTGGCCATGATGGCACGCCCTCTGAACATCGGTGCCGTACTGCAATGGTTGTATGCTCCTATCCATCCGCTACCCAGTAGTTTCAGATACCGACTGGCAGAACGTCTGGCAAGGACGGGAGGATGGTTGCCGGAGTCTATTGAAGAGGAGAAGGACGACTGCTACCACATGGTGAAGAACTGGGTGGAGGGCAAGAAAGAGGCTGAGATGGAGAAGCCCATCGATAAGAAGGAACAGGAGGCCCGTCAGTTTAAGGCATCGGTATTCCTGCCTGACTTTGAAGGTGGCAGCGAAGAGACCATGACAGCCCAGAAACTGCATACGTTCCTGACAGAATTGGCGGCATGGAGCAGACAACGCTCGGTCATCATTGCCCAGGAGGATATGGACGACCTGCGCATCACCCAGCTGAAAAGACTGGCAGAACTTTGTGATACACTGAAGAGTCTGACTGATGATGTGGAGCCAACGGCAAAGGTGGCTTACAGTGAGATAGAGAAGCACATGACTTGTCTGTATGAGCCGTCAGAGTTTGTGCAGTACAGGGCACAGGCTACATCGAGATACACGGTGGCATCGCCAGGACAGATAGCGGCCAAGGCAGACACGATGCTCTGGGCTGGTCTGCATGATTTTGAGCCAATGCTGCCAGCCACTGACTTCCTGACCCCGACAGAGGTAGATACGCTGAAAGACCACTTGAAACTGTGGGACAAGGATGATGTGCGAAAGTTGCAGCAGCAGACGCTACTGATGCCATTGCTGTTCTGTGAGAAGCAACTGACACTGGTGACAGTTGGTACGGTGAACAATGAACTGGTGAACAAGCACCCGATGATGGTACGTATAGAGCAGCAGGTGAAGAACCACGAGGAGCTGACCTATGAGCCAAGGATTGGTGACGAGCAGTATGTGGATGTGCCTGCACTGACCGAAAATGCCCTATGCGGCAGTGACGGTATGTACACACAAATCAAGCGAACTGACCTGATCAAGTGGAAGAAGAAGGAGAGTCCTACGTCGATAGACCATCTGATGCAGAATCCGCTGGACTACACAATGGAGAACATCGCCTATATCAGTGACAACGGCCAGAGTGACCTGAGCAACATTGCCATGACCAAGGGTAATGTGGCCCACGCCGTGATTCAGCATCTGTTCTATATCCCTGGCGATACTCAGAGTGGTTATGCCGCAGCCATCAAGGCAAGGGTGGAAGCCAACTACAAGGAGGTATTCGATAAGGTGGTGGAAACCAAAGGTGCTGTGCTGTTGCTTCAGGAAAATGCCATTGAGCGCCGCCAGTTGTTTGAGAATCTGAGGGACTGCATAGATCACCTGATTGACATCATAGACAAGAATAACTTGCATGTGGCAGCCTGCGAGATGAAGTTGGACGGCAATACCTTCGGTACGCCTGATGACGAGACACCTACCATGGGCGGTTATGCAGACATGGTGCTGGCGCGTGAAAACGGACAGCATGTCATCTTTGACTTCAAGTGGACTACTTCGAAGAGCTACTATCAGGGACTGTTGCAGAAGAACCGTTCATCGCAGCTGGCCATCTACGCAGAGTTGTTGAGTGAACTGACGGAAGACAGGGAACTGCCGACGGCATACTTCCTGATGCCAATAGGCAGACTGTACAGCATAGAGGATTTCAAGAGCTACTGGGCAACCAAGCTCACTGTGAACGAAGGTTGTGAGGGTGACATCATCAACAAGATTGTTGCTGCCTATCGCTACCGCCGCAATGAAATTATGTCGGGTAAGATTGAGATAGGTGAAGGAGGAAAACTCGAAGAACTTGACTACTTCATCGACACTGAGACGTATAACCTCTTCCCCTTGAAACCTGCCCATGGTGATGACAGCGTGAAGGAAGTGAATGGTTTCAGCAGTTATAATCTTTTTAAAGGATAAGGAGGACGACGTATGAAGAATGTAACATATATCAGCGCAGGAGCCGGTAGCGGCAAGACCTATACACTGACCACCAAGCTGGCCGACCTCATTTCAAGGGATAAGAATGATCCTGAGCACGTCGAGCCGGAACAGGTGATACTGACCACCTTCACGGTGAAGGCTGCCAACGAGTTCAAGGAAAAGGCCAAGGCTGAACTGTATAAGATTGGCAAATATGACGAGGCATCGCGACTGGACAATGCCCTGATGGGAACCATCGACAGTGTGGCTTCGTCACTGATTCAGAAGTACTGGTACACCATCGGTATGTCGCCCAAGCAGGGTGTGATGGACGATAGCGCCAAGGCGACGTACATCAACCAAAGTATTGCCACTATCCCCTCGGACGAAGACCTAAAGTTCTTTACCAAGTTTCGCAAGGCATTCAATGTGGTGGATAATGATTCCAAACCTGATGAGAACTTCTGGAAAGACCATCTGAAGGTGATTGTGGAGAAAAGCATCAGTTTCGATATTTCTGACTATACGGCCAGTGTGGAGGAGTCTCTGAGAATACTCAAAGGATTGTGTAAAGGTGTGCATATCACCATTGAGAACGGCCAGCGCATTGCTGTGCTGGAGGCCCTGCATACAGAGGTGGAAGGTTGTAAGGAATCCGGCAAGAAGAGGGACACACTTGCTGCCATTGACCTGCTCCAGAAGAACAGCCGCTATAAGAGCGATATCGAGTGGTTTACTGATTTTGGCAATATCCTGAAAGGTGCACCTGCATTACCCAAGAATGCAGTACCCATCGCCATTCTGGAAGATGCTAAGCAGAAAGCAAACGACATCTGGTGCAGTCAGGAGGTGTATGACCTTCAGGAGAAGTACATCCAGACCATCTTCCGACTGGCCAAGCAGTGGAATGCTCAATATATGGAGTACAAGCGGAACAAGCGAATTGTGGACTTCAGCGACATTGAGCACTACATGTACAAGCTGCTTCAGGACAAGGAGGTGGCCGCAGAGGTTGGCCGTACATATACCCACTTGTTTGTGGACGAGTTCCAGGACTGTTCGCCGATTCAGGTTAAAATCTTCATGGCGTTGGCCGATGTGGTGAAGCAGAGCTATTGGGTGGGCGATACCAAACAGGCTATTTATGGCTTCCGTGGCAGTGACACGCAGCTCACTAAGGCTGTGGCTGATGCGATTGCCAAGCGTAAGGGTGATGATGGCTGTAAGTCGCAGACACTGGAGGAAAGCTGGCGAAGTGTTCCTTCACTGGTGAATGTCAACAACAAGGCCTTCGTAGAGATATTCCGTCCTGTATTCAAGGAAGATACTGAGGAACTGGTTCCCCTGAAATCGGCCATGAAACTGCATCCTGAGAAGTTCAAAATCAAGTTGGAGGACAGAGCCAAGAATCCTTTGCGCTATCTGAATATCGAGGAAAGAAGAAGTTCACGTTCGCCGAAACTTAAGGTGGCAGATGTGGCTCAGTATATCAAGAATGTCATTGAACAGGAGGATGTCAAGCCGTCGGATATTGCCGTTCTGGGCAGAACTGGTTATAGCCTTAATGATGTACAGACGGAATTAAATGCTCGCGGCATTGACTGTGACCGCGAGACCACGCTGAACAAGGAAAGCAGGGCATGTCAGCTGATGATGGCCTTGACTACGCTGACCGTGAATCCGCAGGATGACTTGGCAAAGGCTTCTATTGCCTTCCTGACACAAGACAATATGGGTGTTGGAACTATCATTGACTCCAAACTGGAGTATAACAGTACGCCTGTAGAAGAGAGAAAACCTTGGCTCGGTGAAACTGAAATGGTCAGTAGAGTGAATGCCTTGCGACCTGCTGTGATGTATCAAGGCATCGGTGCTCTGATGGAAACATTGGCAGTGGAACTGGATGTGAAGAACATCATGGAGCGTTGGGAGATGCCTATCGAGGAGTGTATGACGGATGTAAAGGCACTGATAGCTGCCGCCAAGCAGTATGAGGAACGCAGTAGTGAGTTGGCACAGCCAGCCACACCATCGGGATTTGTAACCTTCCTCAGTGAGAATGATGTGAAACTGCCCATTACAGGCAACGGTGTACAACTGTTGACCTATCATGGTGCCAAAGGATTGGAATGGAAGTATGTGTTTGTGCTGATGGATGAGACGTTGGAAGCTGAGAGTATTCTTTCACGCGACTTCTACGGCATTCATCATTTCCACCCTGAACTGCCATCAGCAGATAATCTCTATCCCAATATGAGCATCAGACTGCTGCCTTGGATTTTCGGCACATTGAAGAATGTACCTGATAGCATCTCAGACCAGTTATTCCCCTCGAAGGATTATGGTATGCTGGAAGAGCATACGCTACAGGAAAGCGCCAGACTGCTCTATGTGGGCATGACACGTGCTGCAGAGGTGCTGGTGATTGTACCTTGGTGGGTGAACAAGGAACTGAACTGGCTCAAACAAGTGGGACTGCCTAATGCTGGCAATCTGGATGGTGGTGATGTGCTGGGCATCGGAGTGCCGTTCGATATTGTCAAGGCCCAGTACCCTGTAGAGGCAGAAGAGGAAGAGACTGCCGAGCCTGAGCCTAAGCAGTGCAGGAAACTCGACTATCATTCTGACAGCCCATCCGATGCTGAGTGGCTTACCATTGCCCCAAGTGGAGTGAAAGGCAAGGCCGATCATGTTGAAGTGGTCTATCGCAGCGAAGAGTATATCAAGATAAACTCTGGTAAGTTGCATGGACGTGACTACTCAGAAGTTGGTGACTGCATCCACAATGTCTATGCGGCTATAGAGCTTCTGGATAAGGCAGAAGTTGAGCAGTTGATCCGCGCACATGGCATGGATGATGTACTGCCCAATGCAGATGAAGTCATCCGTGCATGGGACAACCTGCAAGGTTTCCTCAAAGAGGAGTACGGAGAGCCTGTCGCCGTCTATCATGAGCGTCCTTTCCGTCAGTTGCAGGAGAATGGCACTGTGGTTAACGGTAGCATAGACTTCGTTTACAAAACATCAGAAGGTGCCGTCCTAATTGACTTCAAGACGTTCCCGCAGGTGGAAGCTATCACCAATCCAACCTCCTCGCACTTTGCAGGCTACTATGCCGGTCAGCTCAATGCCTATGCCATAGCCCTCGAAGCCGCTGGAGAAAAGGTCATCAAGCGTTATATCTACTATCCCGTAAGTGGAATGGTAGTTGAAATTGGAAAATAATAATATTGGCTTATGAAAGTATTATCAGTAAAACAACCTTGGGCATCTTTAATCTGTTCTGGTATTAAAGATGTAGAAAACAGAACGTGGAAGCCCAAAGAAGTGCCAGGGAGAATCCTCATTCATGCTGGTTCTACAAAGGTTTCTTCTAACTTCTTTGATAACAACCGTGAAGAGTATGAGTCATACATCACCAACGAAATCTTTTATGGGAATCTACCTCAGTTAGATACCCTTCCTACAGGTGCTATCATTGGCTTTGTTACCGTTTCCGGGTTTGAAGATGATTATACAGGCTCGGTTTGGGATGGAGGCTCACAAAACATCAAATGGAAATTGGAGGATGCTTGGTTATTTGATGAGCCGATACTCAATGTGAAAGGAAAACTGAACCTTTTCGATTATGACCTGGACGAGAATAACCTTCCCCAGGCACATCAAGTTGAATTGGAATATGCCGAAGTGTTGGATAATGGTGATGTCGTAATACCTGCTTTCAAACAGGTGTACGATGAAATTGATGACGGTGAAAATGCTTTCTTTAAGCTTTTCCTTACTGATGACTTGATAGACTTGTTCTGTGATCAAAAGGATGATATGCTAGTAATGAAACCTTTCAAAACTGTTACACTCGTCTGTGGTGATAAGTTCAAAAAGTTCGAATTGAAAGAAGATTCTGGAGTCTTTTGTATTCCTGATCCCCAAGATGAGACAAAACCTTATCTTATTGAATATCATGATGGTCAATGGGGGGCATGGCAGGTCGTCGAGTTCTCATTAGGAAGTAAATTGGACGAAGGTGAACTAGTTTGCTTAGATGATAGTAATTTAATCCATGAGATTAATATGAAGCCATTCCTTAAATAAAGAATAGAGGTTGCTCCATTTTGAAGCAACCTTTACTTTTTATAACGATAACTCTGACAACAGATTTATCATCAATTCACGGATAGACTTCCTAAATTCCATATTATGCCTTAATCTTAAGGTTTCACCATCCATATAAGCTTTTTTGTTCACTTCCAGCATCATGGACTGATAGGTAAAGGGACAATCTGGTGTTTCGGAGTTGCTGTATGGCTCGTTAATGCCAACCTTGTAGCCATTGTCTTCAAAGAGGTTGACCGCCAGTTCTATAGTTTCCTTATTGGGTTTTGACCAATCTTCGTTATACCCAATACAGATATCTACATCGCTCAATTCACTAGGGAAAGAGTGACAGTCCAACAGGAGGGCATCAGGACAGAGATTGTGCCTTAATCGCTCTTGGTGATGATGCCATAGATTCAACAAATGTTCCTCATATTCTTGGGGAATCATTCGCGAATAACCATTAAACTGTTTATATAGGATTCCCTGGCCTTCTGCCTCCAGAGGGTCATTCCAAAGACGTTCCGCGTCAACTATGAAACGTGAATAAGGGAATCTAACTGTTCTGATACTCTCCTTCCTGTAACCATGAAAGAGATAGTCCGTGTGCCAGTCAGTCCACTTCAACACAATGTCATTGACGAACTTCTCGTCAATGTTCCAAAAACTCAGATGCTCGTCATAAAGCCCCTCGATGGAGGCATGCGGTTCATTAAGAACAATTCGGGTGTATTGCATACCGTTATTATTTTAGTTAATACTCTCTTAACTCGCATCGTCTTACCACCGTGGCATAACGAAAGCTCGGTTGGTGTGAACCTAATCACTCTTGATGCTTTTTCGGGTGCAAAAGTAGTGAAAAACAACCAATTATGCAAACTTTTCAATCTTTTTTTGAGGTTGTCCCACGAATTGAGAGAACCTCAGTTTAATTTTGTCCTTGAAATTATAAAAATCATAGATTATGGCATACAAATACACAATTAAGGGAATCCGTAAGTTCAACGAAGAACGGGTTATTGAGAAGTTCTTTGATGCATTCAAGGAAATTGAGAACATTGAGGATGTGAAGATCTTGAATCACAATCCTGTAAATGACGAAACAGACTCGTACACGGTGATGACGTTGAATGTTTCTACCCAAGGTGTCAACATTAAGCACTTGGTTAGCAAAGATATTCTTGTGGAACTGCCGTGGCTGGCCTCACAGATGGATGTCAAGCTGTGTTATGCCTATCTGAACGCAGTGAAGAAGGTTTACCGTGGAGCCAGAATTCTGGATGAGGAGGAGAAGGGCGTGAAACTGACCGAGACAGAAACCAAAGAGCAGTGGCATCTGCGCTGCAAGAACATGGATGACATCATTAATCGTGGTGAAACAACAGTCATCTCTGGCGCGATAAGAGACTTCCACCTAAATCCTGCCAAGTACATTGGACGGGATGAAGCGACTAATCGCATAGATGATGCTTTTGCAGACTTTCTCCATGTCCAGTGGGCCAATCTGGAGGCCATTAACATCAGGGAAGAGAAGCGTCATATTACTGAAGACGAGGAACTGAGCACCATCCGTGTGGTTGATAATACGGAGGATGTATTTATCGGTGCTTGTCAGTATGTGGGTATGATGAAGGATAACACTTGTAAAATGGTGAAGTTCGTGGACTTCTGCAAACTGATGGAGGAACAAGAGGAGTTCCAGCTGTTAGATGGAGCCCAGGCTCTGCTTGGGCAGATAGAAGATGATCAATGGGGCGAACTATATAATAAGGCCGAGGGTATTGTTAAGGAAAACTATCGTAAGACCTTCATCATGCGCTGGAATACCGACATCAGCAATTACAAGCTGTCTGAGTTTGAGGATGCTATGGAGGATTTCTTCGACGAGGGATTCTACTACGACTGGAGTATCTGGGATTATCAGAAAGCCCATATCGGTGACCGTTTCTATATGATCCGCACTGGAGAAGGGGCAAATGGTGTGGTAATGCGTGGAACCATCATCGGCTCTCCCTATCCTGATGAGGACTGGAGCGGAAAAGGCCGTAAGGTGTATTACATCAGAATGA
>JAEEGL014303129.1_pt1 | contig 10146 bp, 7 predicted proteins | sample 9134231 | NCBI WGS metagenome assembly JAEEGL01 (sample SAMN16246548, study PRJNA631951) | gut metagenome | biome: gut microbiome; feature: rumen; material: fiber-attached | host: Bos | place: Iran: Karaj | collected 2018-10
ATTTAAAAACACGTGTCATCTAAAAAATTAATTAATTAATAAATTAATAATTAATTAACTAAATTAATAATTCATCGCTTGTATGAATTGTGGTGGTCATTGTAAGGTGATAGGCTCACTCATGAAAATTATTTAAAAGATAATATACGTACAAAAATTTTTGAATCAATGGCAGATTATTTTTCCAATAATGTTTCAAAAATAAGGTCATTTAAAAATGATTTTAGTTTTATTGATTTATCAAAATATAATAAAGAGGATGAAGATGAAAAATTTTATCCATTGTTTTTCATAGTTAATAGTACAATAAAGCAAACATAGATGAGGTGCTTGAAATAAATAAGGAAAAGTTTTCAAAGGAGGAAAAAGAATATTTGAAAGAAAGAGAATATTATTTGGCTGACAAAAATATGCAAGAAAATTTTCAGATAAATTTTTGTGTGATGATGTTCGCTTCTTTATTATTGCTTACTATAAGAATGGTGAATATTATTACTAATTGAATAATTGCCTAAGGATGTATAAAGATTCTTTTTTGCATGCTCTTCCATCTTTCTAAATAAGCAATTTACGAATATTATCAGATTCCTTTTCGTCAAAAAAAATATAAAATTTTTATTCATCAGTCATATAACTTGCCAATGCTTTCTCAAAGAGATGAACCCAAAGTTTTTTTGACTTATTAGCTACTTGAGGAACTTTATTTTCTACAATTATCATAATAGATTTTAGTCAGCTATACACTTTAATATTTTATTATCTAATCCAAGATTATACCAATTATTTCAGGGATTGAAAAGTTTTTTTTGAAACGATATAATACTTTTGTTTCGTTATTAAATTCCTATTTCTTTCTTTTTACTAAGCAAATCTATCTATTGGGGAAACATTCTGAAAAATAGGATTCGTATAAATGTTTATTTTTTTTATAATTTAATTTTTATTTTTCAAATAACTAAATAAATAATTTTTTTTAATATAATAAATAATTTTAATTTTTAAATAAAATGGAAATTCGATCACCTTACAAACAAGATTCATTTTCATCTTTTTACAAAAACAAAGAAGGGTCTTATCCAAATTCAAAAATTAATATAAACAGTTATTATTTTGGTAGTAATTCAAATAAAAAAAACAATATAGAAAATAATAGAAATAATTTCCAAAATATTCCTCAAGATCATTTAAAGACAAAAAATAATTTAAGTATAATAAATGAAACAATGTCAAATTATTATTCTTCTGATAAAAAAAATTATGAAAATTATAATGAAAACAATAATAAAAATGAAAAACAATCAAATTATTTTCATTATATTCAAAAAGAAAATTCTCCTCAAAGACCAATTTATAATCAACAATATGGTCCTGAAAAAAATAAATTATTGAAATTTGATTTTAAAAAAGAATTCTCAAGTAAAATTATATTTTATAATTAATTATAGATTTAGAAGATTCAATTAAAACTTTTCCTCTTGATAAAATATTATTTATTCAATCAATAAAAAAACCTTTAATTCAAAATTTAAAATTATCAATTCCTTTAATTTTCCTTTTTTTCTTTTATTATCTTTTATATTTAAAAGGAAAATTTATTTCATTATTTTTAATATTTTTATCTTTATTTTTTCCTTTATTATCAAATTTTCTAATAAATTCACTTATTAATCAAAAAAAAAATTATTTAAGTTCAATTGATAATATTTCATTATATAATTCAATAATATTTTTTTATACTGGGTTTATTCCCATAGTATTTTTTACGGTTTTTACTTTAATTTTAAAACTAATTTCTTTTGTTGGAATTTTTCTATCAATTATAACTTTAATTTATAGTAGTTTACTTTCAATGAAATATATAACTTTATTTATTTCTAATAATTATGATAATGACATTAGCGATGGAGATATTTTATTAATTTGGATTATATATTTTATTTTATATTCCTTTTTCTTTTTATTTTTAATTTAAATATTAAATTAGAATTTATTATATTTATTTTATTTTTACTTTCATTTTAAGTAAAAACAAATATAATGCCTCATTACTGCAAAATTTAATTTATATTTTCATTACATTTCAATTTAATAATCAATATGTAAGAAGTATTTAATTATCTTCTCTAAGAATATTTTTAATTTTATTTTATTTTTCATTTTTTTAATTTATTATTCAATCAAATATTATAATTTGAGTAAAATGATTTTAAATAATTTAGTTAAAAATTATTTTGATTTATCGGCATAATTATCTATATTTTCTTCATTAATTAGTATTTGTAGTTTCCATATAATCAAATAAAGAATTTTAAAAGGTTCAATTATTTACTCATTTTTTGTTCTAATTTATAATATCTTTTATACTTTTTAGATTTTAATATGAATTTTTTCTATTTAAATTATTTACAATTCATATTTATTATTTGTAAACTTTTAACTTTTATTGTAGGTTTTTTATATATAAAATGTAATTGAATCATTCAATGAATAATTAAACAAAATATTAACAAATGATTTATAAATATTTCTAAATTTTTTCTTAAATATAATCAAAAAAATAATTCAAAAAACTAAAAAATTTTACATTAATTATAACAACAAAATGATATCCTCATTTTTTAATTTATTAAAGTTATAAAGAGATGTATTTGTGATAAATATATAAGATTTTTTGATACTATTCATTATAGTTATTTTTTGCACTTTATGTAAAATGATTTATGTGAAATTTTTAATATTTGATTGTATTTTTTAAGAGTTAATAAAATATAATTTATTTAATTATTTATATAAAAAAATTTAATTATGAATAAAAAAAAATTATTATGAATAAAAAGAAAGTTATATCATATGATAAAAATAAGATAAAAACTTCAAAACAAGTAAATTTTAATGATAAAATAGAATCAGACAAAGAAAAATTTATCTATTTAAAAAGTTACACAAAAAGAAGTAAAAAAAATAACAACAAAGAGGAAAATACTTTTAATAAAGATTTAATGTCTTCGTCATCAAATGAAGATTATTATAAATCATTTTTAAAAAGTTTGAATGAAACAAATAAAGAAGATGAAAATAAACAAAATGAAGAAAAAAAGAAAAAAATAAAACCTCCAAATCTAAAATTAAATTTTTCTCCTCTTTTAGAAAATGATAAAAGATTTAAAAAGAAAAATATTAAAAGAGAAAAAACTCAATTAACCTTTCAAGACATGAAAAATATTTCTCCTAAAATCATAAAAAGTTTTTCTCCTTTAAAAATTAGAAAAAGTAATTATAATAACAATCATATAAATATTAATATTGATACTATTTCTTTTAATCAAAGTGAACAAAATCAAGGTGATAAAACTAGAAGAACGGATTTTAAAAAATATTATTCGAATAAAAATAAAAATAGAAATTTACTTGATTATAGTTTACCTAATTATTTAAATATAAGTCAAAGTTTATTAAGTGAAGATTCAAAAAGTAATTTATTACCAGTTAAAAATAATTTTTCTAATATTAAAAAAAGAGAAGTTGGTGAAAATTCTACAATTTCTTTAAATAATAATAAAAAAAATGGATTGCCAAAAACAAATAAAAATCAAACAGAAAATAATTTGAAAGATAAAGATAAAGATAAAAAGAAAAAAGAAAATCAAAATGAAAATAAAGTTAATTATATAAAAGGTAATTTTTTAAATGTTAAAAAAATTGATATTAATAATAATAAAAGGAAAAAATCAATAAATACTATTAATACAAATAAAAACGAAAATAGTAATTTAGATAATAAGATTGAAATAGATAATCACAATAAAGATAATAAAGATAATAAAGAAATAATAATTCCTAAAAAAAAAAAATTTCTTTTTTGTTGTATTCCGTTACATTAAAATATTATTTTTTTAAATGTTAATTAAGAAATGATATATTAAAAATTATTAAAGACTATATTGATCAAATATATATAGTATAAAATAATACTTTTTTTATATATAAAAAATTCACTTATTTTAATTTGATAATTAATAAAACTTATTTTTTTCAAAATTCAAATTTTAAAATAAAGGATAATATTAATGAAGTTTTATGTTTTATTTAAGTAAAAAGATAAAATAATATAAATTAAATATTCTAATAATATTTTATTTCTCAAAATATATAAAAAAAAGATAATAATTTTCGAAAAATAAAAAAATACAAATATAATTTGAAGAACCAATGAAGTTTTATTCTTTTTTTCTAAACTATAATAATACTTTTTTTATTTATCATTAAACACTCTTAATTTCCAAATATTAAAATAATAAAAATAAAATGAAATAAATAATTATTAATAATTTATAATTTATTAAAAATTAAATTAAAACTTTTTTTATTTTTCAAAAAAATAATCAAAGCAATCAATCATATATAACATTCAAAATTTGTAATTAATTATATAATAATATTATTTTTATAATATAAACAATTTAATAATTTTGTAATTTTAATATTTTTGCATTATGAGTTTCTATTTCTTCATATTTACATTCATATTTTTTTTCTTTTTTAGAGTTTTTATCTAAATACATCTCATTAAAAGCTATAATCGTTTCTCCTTCATTTTTAATATTTCCTTCATAAACTATAAAATCATCAATTAAAATTTTAATTTCTTTAACTGCAATATCTTTATATTTTTCATAATTAAAAAATTTAATACAATATATAATTTCAAGTTCATCAAACATAATAATAAGTCTATTAATAATATTATCATTTAATTTTTTATTAATATTATAATAATTTCCAAATATTACATTATGAGGATTAATTAAAACTTTATCTGGAAAAAAATAAGTTTTTCCTTTTAAAAATAAATTTTCTCCTTTATCATTTAAAATTTCAATTGAATTTAATCCTATATATTCTTTATTACCATAAGTTGATAATAAAAAAATTTTAATTATAAAGCCAGAAGGACAAAAAGGAGAATAATAAGAATTATTTAATATTGATTTTTCGTTAAATATATTAATATTATTTATTTCTTTTGGAATAATTTTACTTTCAAAAGGAAAAATTATATTTTGACCATAATCTATTCCTTCTTCTCCACAAGGTTTTATTAAAAATATTTTATTATATGAATGTGTTAATTTATTATTTTTATAAAATAATAATTTTAACTCTTTGGTACATATATCTAAAAAATAAGGACAATTATAATTATAAAATGTTATTTTTTTTATTTTTAAAATTTTTGAAAATGAAATTTCAACAAAAGCATTTTTAAAATATGTTATAAACATATATTTTTGATTATTTACTTCTTTTTTTGGATTTATTAAATTCTTAATTACTTTTTTATCTAAAATAAAATCCTCTCCTTTTGAATTCAATATATTTGAATTTATATTATTTATATATTTATTTAAAGGAATTATTTTATTATTATCATCAATTAATTCAATTCCAGTTAATCCAATTAAATTTTTATTACCATAATTATCAATGAAAAATATTTTTAATTTATTACATATTTCATAATTTACATTTTCTATTTTTGTATACAATTGTCTTTTTGTTTTTTCATAAAAATAATCAATTAAATCATTATTATTTTGTTTAATTAAAAATTCATTTGAATTTGAACTTTCAATATGAAGATTTTTATTATTTATATATAAATTTTTTTTATTGCGAAAATTATTTTGTTCAATTTCAATTTTATATATTTTATTTGATAATTGATTAATTTTTGGAATAATTCCTTTCCATATATTATATCTTCCATCTTGAATAATTGAAATATTTTTTATTCCTGAATCATTAAATCCATTAAAAATTTCAATTGATTTTAAAATATATTTTCTTAAAAAATAAATATTTAATTTTTTAATTTCACTTTTTGAATATTTACTACTCCAAGGATTATTTATATCAATTTTTCCTTTTTCAATTGGAATAATCTTATTTTCATTACTAATTAATTTTATTGAATTAATTGAAATTTTAGTATTATTTCCCCAATTAGAAGAAATATTAAAAGTTAAAATTGTACAACAATGTAAAATTTCTTCATTAAATAAGTTATGAAAATTATATTTTTTATTTCTAAATATCATATTACTTTTAGGTCTTTTTTTTTTAATATTATTTATATATAAATTTTTTTGACTAAATTTGATTTCATTATTTGAGTTATTTTCATTTTTTGTTTTTTTTTCTACTTTTGAATTTTTATAAATTAAAGTACTTCTATTTCTATTTTTTGTTGTCATAAATCTTTTTGAATCAGAACTAAAATTCAAATTTAATTTATCTTCATTTATCTTTTTAATATTTTTATTATTATATTTTGGCAATGATTTTGAATGAAAATTTAAATTATTTTTACCAAGTGAACTAAATAATCTTTTATTTAATATTTGATTTTTTATTTTTTGATTTTTTAAAATTTCTTTAATGATTAATATTTCTTCTTCTTTTTTTTCATTTCCTGTTGTTAAACAAGTTGAATCATAATTTTTATTTTCTTTATTATCTAAATTAGAAATTTCATTCATAATGGAATTTTTATTTATTGGTTTAATATTAATTATTCCAAATTCTTTTCTTTGAATTATATTATTTGATTTATTACTTTTTAATTCTTTTTTTATTTCTTTTTTACCATTTTTATTTGTGTTAATTTGTTCTATATATTTTATTTTTTTTGATTGGAATGGAATAATATTCATTTTTTATCAATTATATTATTAAATAAAATATTTAACTTTGAAAAAGTTATTTTATTTTTTTCTATAAATATAAAAATAAATTTATTTTTTTAAATTTATTTACATATAAAAATAATTTTTAATTTTAATAATAAGTGCTTTTATTTTGTTTATTTAATAAATTATTTTTATTATTTGAAATATAATCAATTGCAGAATTTAAATAAATTTTATTTTGTTTACTACTTTTATTAGAATTCATTTTTGAACTTTCATTAGAATTTCTAATATAAGGTTTATTAAAATAACTTTCTTCATGACTATTATTATTTTTTAAATATTTAATATCATCTTTTGTGTTTTTTTCAACTTTCTTTTTATAATATTCAGAATAATTATCAATTCTTCTTTGTTTTTTCGTTTTATTTTTTATTTTATAACTATTATTATTATTATTAGTATTATTATTGTTATTATGACAATTTTTAAAAACATTATCTAAAGTAACACAAGAACCAATTTTTTTGTTTTCTCTATCCGATATTTTAAAATCACTTTTATTAATTTTAAAAAATAGTTCATTTTTTTTCATTGGAACTGGAATTTTAGAAATTATTTTATTTGATAATGCAGTATTATTTATTTTTATTTTATTATTATTATTATTCTTAATATTATTTTTAGATAAATTTTTAGGTTGAAAATTATAATCTTCATATCTTTTATTTTGAAATTGAGTTTTTTTAATTATTAAATTTGATGAATTACTTCTTTTTGATAATTGACATTTATTATTAAATTCATTAAAATTTAAATTTAATAAATTATCATTTACTTTATCTTTAATTTCTTTTTTAGGAAATTTTTCAATTGTTTCTTCAAAATAATTAATTTTCTTTTCTTCAATATTTTTATCTTCTTTAATATTTTTATTTTCATTTTTAATTATATTATTATCTTCATTATTTTCATTTTCTTCTTTTTCTTTATTAAAATTATATAAAGACAAATTAATTTCTTTTGTTTCATTTTGTATTTTATATTTATCTTGATCATATTCTTCTAATTCAGTAATTTCATTTTTTTGAGTTGAAGAAATTAAAGATTTTGATTGTTGATTTATCATTGATTCCATAATTGAACTTTTTTCTTGATCTTCTATATTTTTAATTGAATTTAAATTTGTTTCTATTTTAAAATCTTCTTTGGTATTTATACTTATAAAACTTGGATTTTGATTTTGAATTATAATTTCTTTTTGCATATCTATATTATTTTCTATATTAAAATCTGTGTCATTTATATTATTATTATTTTCATTTTTTTTTTCTTCATTATTTCTTTGTAAGTTCATATCCGGTTCTTTATTAAAATTTATTTTTGAATCATTTTCAAAATTAACTAAATCAAATTCTAACGAATTTATTAAATTATTTTTATTATTATTTTTACTTTCATTCATTTTATTCTTTATATTATTATTATTATCAATTACATTCATATTTTTAATATTATAAATAACATTTAAATCTTTTTCTTTTTTTCTATTTGAGAAAGTATTATTTTTATTATTTAAAGAAATATTCATACTTCTTAAATTAGAAAATATATTTTCTTCATAATTTTGATTATTACTAGAAATCGCATTATTTTCAGATTTATTTCTTTGTAAATTTTTAAAAGGATAAACTTGAGGAACTTCTTCTTCTTCATAATTATATATAATAGAAGTTTGAACTCCATCATCATTTTTTTCAATAATATTTTGATTTAATTTATTTATTACTTTTTTATTATCAGTTTTAATTTTTTCAACAATTGATTTTCTTTTATTTATAATATTAACTAAATCCTGATAATTTAATCCATTTATATTTCTTGTTGATTTTACTCTTTGTTTATCTTTTTTTTTCTCAAAAATTGAGATATTAATACTATTATTATCTTCAATGAAATTAGAATGAATATTAAAACTTTTTGAATCATCACTTGTAAAATAATTAGTATTATTTGAATTAAAATTAGTTAAATTTCTATTAAAGATTTTTTTAAATTCTTTCTTGTATTTATCTTTATTATTGCTTTCATTAAAATTTCTCGAACTCATTATATAAGAATCATCATTTTCTTTCATTTCAAATTGATGAAATCTTGAATTATTACTCATAATACTTTTATTCATATTATATATTAGATTAAAATTATTTAAATTTGGTTCCATTAATTTTATAGGAATATTATCACTTGTTTTTATATTTTTATTACTATTTGAATTTGACATTAAAATGTTAGATGAGTAAATATATGAAGGAGAATATGAAAAATTATTCATTTTTAAATCAATTTATTTATATTTATATTTAATAATTAAATTTATTTATGAATAAATATTACCAATTTTATATATATATACTTATTATATCAAAACAATTTATTCAAGCTAATTTATTAAATATTGTTATTTTATTCATTTATAATTTTCATAATTGAATATTTTTACTATTTACATATAATTTTAAAATTGTTAAATCATTTTCAAAATTTTGATTATCCTTATTACTTTTATCATCAAAATCATTTTTAGATTTACAATTATTTATTTCATAAGAATTATTTGATGTATCAGTGTCTACATTCAAAGAATCTTTTTTAAAGAAAAATTTACAATTACTATCATTTATATTAAAATCAAATTCTGTAACAAGATTCTTTTTTAGATATTCTTTTTTTTCACAATTTTTTTCGTGTACTGGATCTAAAACAAATTTTTTTACTTTTTTTTTTGGAATTAAATATCTATAATATTATAAAATTATTTAATTTTCTAACTTTATTTTTGGCGCATTTAACAATGAAATATTATTAAAATTTGATTTAGATTCCATTGTTTTTAAATAATATATTTATAAATTTAAATAGAAATTAAATGGAAAATAAAAATTAATTAATTAATAAAAAAAAATTTATTGAAAGAATTATTTTTTTATTTTTGATATTCAAATAAATAATTTAATAAAAACTTAGATATAAATACTCTTGAAATCTTAGAAAAACTAAATAATTTATCTAAAGTAATTTTTGAATTTCTAGGTTTTACTCCATCAATTCTTTTATACCATTCAATTTCAAAAATTGTCTTTTCAATATTATCATCATATTCAACATTTACAATTTTTAAAGGATAATCAGTATTTAATTTTCCGTATACTATATTATTGTCTTTTTTATTTTTATTTAATGTTAAACTTTTTTTTATGATTCTTTTTAAAGATTTTTTTTTTTTCTTTTCTTTTTCAAAATTTTCAATTAATTCATCACAATTGATAAAATTTTTTTTTGGTTCTAAAGTTGGAATTGAACCATCTTTCCATTCAACTTTATAATATATTTTCCCTTTTATTTTTTTTTTTTTTAAAATCTTTGTAAATTCAAAAATATCATTATTTTCTTTTTC
>JAEEGL015031271.1_pt1 | contig 10146 bp, 8 predicted proteins | sample 9134231 | NCBI WGS metagenome assembly JAEEGL01 (sample SAMN16246548, study PRJNA631951) | gut metagenome | biome: gut microbiome; feature: rumen; material: fiber-attached | host: Bos | place: Iran: Karaj | collected 2018-10
GAACTGGACGAAGTCGTCGCCATGTGCAGAAAGTACGGGCTGTATCTCATCATCGACCTGCACGGTCTGCCGGGCTATCAGAACGACTATGACCACTGCGGCAAGTCGAAGTCGATGAGCCTCTTTGACGACACCGAAAAGGGCGCCCGTTACCGCGAAGCGGTCAAGGACTTCTGGGTCACGCTCGCTGCGCGCTACAGGGACGAGCCGAACATCGCCATGTATGATCTGATGAACGAGCCGCTCGGGACGAATATCACGATCGACAAGAGCTATCAGCAGCGCTTCTTCGATTTTTCCGATGCGCTCTACCGCGCCGTTCGTGCCGTGGACAGCCGCCATATCATCTGCATGGAGGCCATCTGGTCGCCCGACGCGATTCCCGGGCCGTCGGTCTACGGCTGGGAAAACATCGTCTATCAGGAGCACCTCTACGACGTGACCAACCCGACAATCCTGCGCAAGGTGAACGAGATCCGCGACGCGAACTACGGACAGCCGTTTTTGATCGGCGAATTCTATCCCCGGGGTCTCACCAGCTTCAGCTATCTGTTCTCGATCTTCAACGACCGCGGCCTGAGCTGGACGACCTGGACCTATAAGGGCGCAGGGCCCCGCGCCGACCAATCGCCGTGGTTCCTCTTCGGTTCGTCGGACATCCAAAAGGTCGATTTTGAAAACGACAGCTATGACACCCTGCTTGAGAAGTTCGGCCCGGTTCTGCGCACCGACAACGGCAAATTCAGCCGCACGGCCTTCGCCGATTATGTGAAGAACTTCGTCGGCGGCGAAGTGGACAAGGCGTCGCTCTATTCTTTCGGCGCCGTGGAAACCCGCGGCACGCTGCGCGAACGCGCCATGCTGTTTGCCGATAAGCTGCGGGCCGTCTATACCACAATCCTCGACTGGCTGCGCAAGCTGAAGACCGGCGATCTGCTTTGATCGCCGACCGATGAACCCGAACCACCGAAAGGAGATAGATTTATGAAAAAGCTACTCGCTCTTGTTCTTGCGCTCGTGACGCTCTGTCTGCTCGCGCTGCCCGCGGTCGCGTCAGACGTGAATCCCTATCTGCAGGGTGAAACCTCGCTGGCAAAGCCGGCGCAGCTTTCGGCTTCGACCGGCGGCAAAGCCAAGCAGCTTGTGCTGCGTTGGAGCGCCGTCCCGCGCGCCCACGGCTATCAGGTTTTGCGCAGTGAAACGGGAAAAACCGGCTCCTACAAGGCGGTGATTACGACCACCGACACCACCTTTACCGATAAGGCCCTGAAGCATTCCAGGACCTATTACTACGCTGTGCGCGCCTTTGCGTTCAACGGAGAAAAAACGATCTACAGCCCTTATAAAAAGGCCGCGCTTTCCACCCGCGTGAGCAAAAGCTTCGTCTCCGGCCGCTTTGTCAGCGCCTATCAGGCGATGAATCGGTTCACCAACGCCTTCGACCGCGACGCGGTGGAAAAGGGGACGGCGATTGCCAAAATCCGCAACGGCTGGTACGGCTACTATCTGCCGTTCACCCTCGAGGGCTGCAGCACCAGACAGGACGCGGCGACCTATCTGACCCGATTCTTCGCCAAAAAGGCCGCCAAATCGCTGGCCAAATTCTTCCTGAAAACCATCGACGGCAAGCTCTATCTCTGGCTGCCGCAGGACCGCGGCTTCGGCACGCTCGTAATCAACGACACGCCGACGCTGAAGATCTCCTACAGCGACAAAAAGATTGTCTGCAAAATCGGCACCTATGTCAGCGTGGACCCGGAGCTTCCGTTTGAGTATTGGCCGATCAAGCTGCCCATGGTCTATGAAAAAGGCCGGTGGGTCTTTGCCGACGACGACTTCTGGTACGGCTTCAACTATGCCTATGACACGTTCGTCACACCGAACGACGGCCGCGGCCCGGGCGAAGGATAAGGGGGAATCGTGATGCAGAAGTTTCTGGCGCTGACAATGGCGGCCGTTGCGTGGCTTTACAGCCTGCTCGGCTTTTATCAGGCGCAGAATGTGGATGTCTTTCTGCAATCGGACGACACGGTGGCCGTCGGCGAAATCGGCGAAGGCTGGCTGTTTGACGGCCCGGGCGAGCGCGACGCGCTGATCTTTTATCCCGGCGCCTTTGTGGAGGCGACCGCCTATGCGCCGCTGCTGCATAAGCTTGCCGCAGGGGGCGTCGACTGCTTCCTTGTGCGGATGCCGCTGCGGCTGGCGCTGTTCGGCGTCAACAAAGCCGACCGTCTCATGGCGGCGTATCCCTATGAGCGCTGGTATCTTGCCGGCCATTCCCTCGGCGGCGCGATGGCGGCGCAGTACGCCGCGAAACATCCGGACGCGCTCTCGGGCCTCTTCCTGCTGGGCGCCTATACCGCGAAGGATCTGACCGCCGTGCCCTTCTCCGTGGTCTATCTTTACGGCACGAACGACGGCGTAATCAACCGCGCCAAGCTGGAAAAGGGGCTTCTGCTCTCGCCGCTCGGCACCGTCACGGTCGAGCTTGACGGCGGCAACCATGCGCAGTTCGGCTCCTACGGCCCGCAAAGGGGCGACGGCGAAGCGACCATCTCCGCCGGGGAGCAGCTGACGCAGACGGCAGACGCGATTTTACAGTCCATCCGCGGCGATGCGCCGCAGGCTGCCGCCGCATAATCGATCATACCGCCATACGGCGTGTTGATAATACTTTTTTTACAGGAGCGTGCTTTTTGAAGAAGTACAACCAAACGGAGATTGTTCGCTGACCGGGAGGTTTGCGGACAGTCGGACAAACCTCCCGCCGAAGTGCCATGCAAGTCAACATGATTCAGGAGGTAAAACAATGAATACAAATGACATACACATCCGGTTGGAACAACAGGAAGACCGCCGGGCTGTGGAAGCGCTTGTCCGGGAATCATTCTGGAACGTTTACCGGCCCGGCTGCAGCGAGCATTATGTGATCCATATGCTGCGGGACGATCCGGCGTTCGTGCCGGCGCTCGATTTCGTGATGGAAAAGGACGGCGTGCTGATCGGCCAGAACATGTTCATGAAAACGGTGATTGTTTCCGACGACGGCCGCACCGTCGATGTGCTGACCATGGGCCCGATCTGCATTGCACCGGCGTTCAAGCGAAAAGGCTACGGCAAACGGCTGCTGGACTATTCGCTGGCGCAGGCTGCGGCGCTCGGCTTCGGCGCCGTGCTGTTCGAGGGCAACATTGCCTTCTACGGCAAAAGCGGCTTCGATTACGCGCGGTCGTTCGGGATCCGCTATCACGATTTGCCAAAAGGAGCCGACGATTCGTTCTTCCTTTGCAAAGAGCTGATTCCGGGATATCTTGACGGCGTCACGGGCGTCTATCAGACCCCGCAGGGCTACTATGCGGACGACGCGGAGGTGGAATCCTTTGACAGAAGCTTTCCGCCGAAGCAAAAGCGAAAGCTGCCGGGGCAGTTGTTCTGAAAGGATAAAAAAAGGCAGGAGAGGCAACTCTCCTGCTTTTCCGTTTTGCGGGGTTATTTGCTTGCCTTGTCGCCCGCTTCGCCGAGAATCTTGTGGCAATGGGCCAACGCGGTTTTGATCCGCTGATAGGAGTTCGGACCGACATATTTGGCGGTGCCGGCTTCATACTGCTTGATCGCCGTGTGCATGTTGACCAGCATCCGGCGCGACCCGGCCGGCAGATCGTCGCGGTGCAGCATATAGTAGGGGGTATAGCGGATGTCGGTGACCTTTGTTTTGCCGGTCTTCTGATTCTTTGTCAGCTCCAGATCGAGGATGATTGTCGTCTTGGTCGCGGGCTCCTGCTGCTGGTTCGAGATGAAGTTGCCGAAGGAATAGATCACGAAGCACTTCTTTTCGTTGCCCTGCTTGTCGGTGACCTTCACCGTTTCATAGGGCTGCAGCACATGCGGATGACCGCCGAGGATGATATCGGCGCCCTCCTCGAACAGGTGGTTGGCAATCGTGCGCTGATAGTCGTTCGGCGCGTTCTGATATTCCACGCCCCAGTGGATCATCACGGCGATCAGATCGGCGCCGAGGGCGCGGGCAGCCGCCATGTCGGCGTCCACGGTTTCATAGTCGAAATCCTTGAGCGTGGTGGTGTAGTCCTTGTTGAAGATGTTGACCGCGAACTTCTGATCCTCCTTGAGGCTGAAGCCGTTGAGGCCGTAGGTATAGCACAGGAACGCCACGGAGATTCCGCCGACGTCGGCCACATAGATGCCGGAATTGAGGTCGCGCTCGGCCTGGCTGCGATAGGTGCCGACATGGGCGAGCCCCAGCTCGTCGAGCACGTCCAGCGTGCGGTAGATGCCGTCCACGCCCTGGTCGCGCGTGTGGTTGTTGGCTGTGGCCAGCAGATCGAACCCGGCGTTCTTTGCCGCCTCTGCCAGCGCGTCGGGCGAGCTGAAGCAGGGGAAGCCGGAATAGGTCGGCCCGCCGCCGAGCACGGTCTCCAGATTGGCCACCGCGTAGTCCGCTTTTTTGAGCTGCTTTGCCGCGTCGGTGAACATATGGTTATAGTCATATTTGCCGGTGGAAGCGACATAGGCGTCGTTCAGCTGCGGAATATGGCTCATGATGTCGCCGCCCGCCATCAGGTGCGCCTTGATCGGCGGGGGATCGGTGGTCGCTTCTTCGGTTGTGGTGTCCGACTCCACGGTGACATAGGGGTTGTTTTCCATCTCCTCCAGCTGCATCTGGGTGGTGCAGCCGGTGAGCAAAAGCAGCAGAAAGACAAGCAGCAGCGCCGTCAGCTTTTTCATAAGACGATCCTCCAAACGGGAATGTTTGACAGTATTATAATATAAAACGAAAAAAGAATCAAGTGGATTTCCCATTCTGCATGGAAAGGCGCAAAAAAGTTGCACAAAGAAAAACAAAAGCCGTTGACGATGCCGCCGGAACGTGTTATATTTAGATGGAAGAATATTTCCGACAGGGAGGTATCGGATATGAATCAATACGACGTGATTGTGGTCGGCGCGGGCAACGGCGGACTGGTCGCCGCCGCAATGGTTGCGAGGGCCGGCTACCGCACGCTGCTGCTGGAGCAGCACAATATTCCCGGCGGCTGCGCCACCAGCTTTGTCCGCGGACGGTTCGAGTTTGAACCGTCGCTGCATGAGCTTTGCTCCGAGGCGACAAGGGACGACCAGTCCTCGGTCAGCGCCATCTTCCGTTCGCTCGGCGTCGACGTGCCGCTTTTGTATGAAGACACGCTGCTGCGCGTCATTGCCAAGGGCGAAGACGGCTATGACGTGACGCTCAAGGCCGGCAAAGAGCCGTTCCTCGATTCCATGGAGGCCGCCGTGCCCGGCTGCCGCGAAAGCGTGGCGGAATTTCTCAATCTGATCGATCCGATCGACGACGCGATGGGCGAAATGGGCGACGGGGTGCCGAACCCCGTGAAGCTTTTGAAAAACCACAGCGACTTCATCCGGATTGCCGGACACAGCACCGAAGAAGTCATGAACGCCCTCGGCATTCCGCAAAAGGCGCAGGACATTCTCACCACTTACTGGGGCTATCTCGGCGTTCCGACGGACGACCTCAACGCCCTGCATTATATCAGCATGCTGACCGCCTATATCAAGGGACGTCCCTCGATGCCCTATCACCGGTCGCACGAGCTGTCGCTTGCGCTGGTCAAGGTGCTGCAGGACGCGGGCGGCGAGATCCGCTATAACCGCGAGGTCACCCGGTTCCTCTATGACGGTCGGGACGCGGTCTGCGGCGTGATCGCGGGCGGCGAAGCCCTCTGGGCGAAAAAGGTGATCTCCAACGTCATTCCGAACAACGTCTTCAACCGCTCCGACAACCGCCACATCTCCAGGCGCAGCCGCAAGCTGGCCAACGCGCGCAAGTTCGGCATGTCGGTCATCACGGTCTATCTCGGCCTCGACTGCACGATGGAGGAGCTCGGCGTCAAGGATTACAGTGTCTTTGTGGAAAGCGACCGCAATCCGCGCAGGCAATATGACGAACGCAAAAACTTCGGCATGTACATCGTCAACTGCCTGAACAAGGCGCTGCCGGGCGCAACGCCCGAGGGCACCTGCACGCTGTTCTTTACGATTCCCGTTTTCCCGGGCGATCTGCCCGAGGATCTGACGCCGCAAACCTACAAGCAGTTCAAGAACGCAGTCGCCGAAAAGTATATCCGGGACTATGAACAGACGATGGGGCTTTCCATCTTGCCGCATATCGAGGAAATCTCGGTGGCAACGCCCGTCACCTTCGCGCGCTATCTCGGCACGCCGCGCGGCACGATTTACGGCTACGCCAACGACGGCTGGGACAACGTGGTGGCGCGTACAGCGAGCGAGGCGATGGATTACGACACGCCGAACCTGTTTTTCTGCGGCGGACACTATATCCGCGGCGACGGCTATCCGTCCGGCTATATGACCGGCGAAATGGCGGCAAAGGCCGCAATCGCCGCTTTGCAAAAGGAGGGCAAGTGAGATGGCAAACAACAAAAAGCTGCAGGCCCTTTCCATGGGCGGCTTCGTCAAAACCATGGCCGACCGGCTGCGTGCCGTCAACAAAAGCAGCGACGCACCGGTGCCCGAGCTGCTCTCGTACCCCGAAAACCGGCTGGCAGAAGCGCTGCATCCGCATGTGCAGTTCCTGGTTGTCCGGGACGTGATCGAGCATTCGCCCGACATGAAAAGCTTTCTGCTTGCGCCCGACGAAAAGCGCGGCGCAAAAACGCTCGCCTGGTTTTCCGCGGGGCAATATTTGGTGCTCGCGCTGAATATCGACGGCAAAACCGTCTCGCGGCCTTATTCCATCGCGTCCTCGCCGCGCGACACGCTGCAGGGCTTTTATCAGATCACCGTCAAACGTGTGGAGGGCGGCATTGCCTCCGGCTGGATTCTGGACAACTGGAAGCCCGGCACGGCCGTGACCGCCTCGGCGCCGCTGGGCGACTTCACCTATGAACCGCTGCGCGACGCAAAGACCGTAATCGGCGTCGCCGGCGGCAGCGGCATCACCCCGTTTCGCTCCTTTGCCCGCGCCATCGCGCAGGGCGACGAGGACTTTACCCTTGTGCTGCTCTATGGCTCCCGCGCGAAAAAGGACGCCGTCTTCAGCGATGAGATCGTCGAACTCGCGGCGCAGTGCGGCAAGATCAGGCTTGTCAACGTCCTGAGCGCGTCCAAGGCGAAGGACTGCGAGCAGGGCTTCATCACCGCCGACCTGATCCGCAAGTACGCCCCGCAGGACGAGCCTTATTCGGTCTTCCTCTGCGGCCCGCAGGCGATGTACCGGTTTGTGGACAAGGAGATTGAAACGCTCTCTCTGCGCCGAAAATTCGTCCGTCACGAGCTGTTCGGCGAATGCTTCCACCCGGAGCAGAACGCCGATTATCCGGGGGACGGCAAGGCGGTTTATACGATTACCGTGCATATGGCCGGCGAAACCTATACCACGCAGTGTCCGGCGGACACGTCCCTTCTGCGCGCGATGGAGGCCGCGGGAATCCGCGCGCCGTCCGATTGCCGCTCCGGCCGCTGCGGCTGGTGCCACTCGCAGCTTTTGAAGGGCGACGTCTATGTGCCCGAGAACGTCGACGGCCGCCGGATGGCCGACAAGCTCTATGGCTATATTCACCCGTGCTGCACGTTCCCGCTGTCCGACTGCGAGATCGACGTGCCGCCGATGCCGTATGCGTAAGACCATATGAACTATCTGATTTATGCTGTCATCGGCGTTGCCGCCGTCGTTGCGCTCGGTCTGCTTCTCGGGCCGCTGCGGACGATTTCGTCCCTTCTGCGCGAGGGGGTGCATTTGCTGCGCCTTGAAAGAAAGACGCCGCCGGCGCCGGATCCGAAGACCGTCTTCGGGGCCACGTCCATCTATCTGCCGCAGGTGCTGCGGGACTTCCCCGACTTTCACAACAACGACGCCGTTGCCGCCGTGAAGACGCTCCTTTGCGAATATCTTGCCATCCGTTATGAGGGCTGGCGGAGCTTTGCCAAGAGCGTGGTGTCGGAGGGATTGACTGCAACCATCGACCGGCAGCCCGGTCACACGGTCGAAAACGAGGCCGTGCATCAGGTCGCCATGTCGCGCTATGTCAAAACGAAGGAATGCGCCACGATTACCTATCAGGCGAGCGTCGGCTATCTTCTCGACGGCAAACGGGTGGAGGAACGCTACGCTGTGGAATACACGCTGAGCCTGCGCGACGAATTCGGTGAAAAAAAGGCGCTGATCTGTCCCCAGTGCGGCGGCGTCTATGCTTCCACAAGCGAAAGATCCTGTCCCTTTTGCGGGGCGGGAATTGTGCGTGACACGATCAAATCCTGGCGGTTTACGTCGATTGCCTTGTCGTAAACGGCAGCGTATCTGATCCGGATGAAAACACAAGAGTCAAAGAATCAGCCAAAGCAACGGAACCCGGAAAGGACTTGTTACAATGAAAACCAGAATAGAAGCCGATTCCATCGGTGAAAAAGAAATCAGTATCGATGCGTATTACGGCGTTCAGTCGTTAAGAGCAAAAGAGAATTTCCCGATTACCGGCATCCCGATGCACTTTGAAATGATCAAGGCGCTGGCCCAGCTGAAACGCGCCGCGGCCATGACAAACCGGGATTCGGGCAGACTCGACGGCAAAAAGGCCGAAGCCATCATTCAGGCCTGCGATGAGATCATCGGCGGCAAGCTGCACGACCAGTTCATCGTTGACGCCATTCAGGGCGGGGCGGGCACGTCCGCGAACATGAACGCGAACGAAGTGATTGCCAACCGGGCCATCGAGATCCTCGGCGGAGAAAAAGGGGATTACAGCATCGTTCACCCGAATGACGACGTCAACATGGCGCAGTCCACCAACGACGTTTATCCCTCCGCCGGCAAAATCGCGATCGTTCAGATGCTGGAGGTTCTGATCCCCGCCGAAAAGCGCCTTTATGATGTGCTGATGCAGAAATCGAAGGAATACGACGGCATTGTGAAAATGGGCAGAACGCAGCTGCAGGACGCGGTACCCATGCGATTCGGGCAGGAATTCCATGCCTATGCGTCGGCGGTCAAGCGTGATATCGAGCGCTTTGTGTTTGCCGAAAAGGCGCTGCATGTGCTGAATATGGGCGCGACGGCCATCGGTACGGCGATCGACGGCGACCCTTACTATCTGACCTATGTTTGCGACAATATCTCAAAGGTTGTCGACGGCGACTATAAACAGTGCGAAGATCTTTTTGACGGCACGTCCAACCTTGATATTTATGTGACGGTTTCCTCCACCCTGAAAACAGCCGCGCTGAACCTTTCAAAAATGTGCAACGACCTGCGGCTGCTTTCCAGCGGCCCGAGAACCGGCATCGCCGAAATCTCGCTTCCCGCGAAGCAGAACGGCTCCTCCATCATGCCGGGGAAAGTCAACCCGGTGATTCCCGAGGTTGTTTCTCAGGTTGCGTTCCGCATCATCGGCAGCGATATGACGGTGACGATGGCGGCCGAGGCGGGACAGCTTGAACTGAACGCGTTTGAGCCGGTCATTTTCTACAGCCTGTTTGAGGGCATCCAGGCGCTGACCAACGCGATCGGAACGTTGATTGACAACTGTATTTCCGGCATCGTGGTCAACAAAGAACGCTGCGAGGAGCTGCTGCACCGAAGCGTCGGAATCGCCACTGCGCTGAAGCCCTATATCGGCTATAAAAAATCGGCGGAGATCGCCAAGGAGTCGCTGCGCACCGGCGTGTCCGTCAAGGATATCGTCATCCGGGACGGGCTCATGAACGAAGCGCAGCTTTCTCAGGTGCTTGAACCCAAAAACATGACGGAAGTCAAAAAGCTGAAAAGGAAGCATTGAGCGTCCGGCGTTTGAAAAAAAACGAAGCGTCCTCGTTTTTCATGAAAAAAGCAGAGCCTTGAAAGACTCTGCTTTTTGGCCTTTTCGTCTCATTCAAAAAGACAAGCATCCGGGAATCTGCAATCCCAGATGCTTGCTTGGTGCGCCGAATGCGGTCAAATCCGAACCATTCACTGTGTTTTCAATTTCTTCAAAAGTGATAGTTTTGCTGCCGTCCTTATAGTTGAATGTAATCACCATACGGTCATCAAAGAGATAAATGGAATTGATAAAGCTGTCAATCAATCTGCGGCGATGGTCAATCTTATGAATGTCCATTTTCCGCAGACGATGGAAC
>JAEEGL015535874.1_pt1 | contig 10146 bp, 8 predicted proteins | sample 9134231 | NCBI WGS metagenome assembly JAEEGL01 (sample SAMN16246548, study PRJNA631951) | gut metagenome | biome: gut microbiome; feature: rumen; material: fiber-attached | host: Bos | place: Iran: Karaj | collected 2018-10
AAGCAGCCTTCTTCTGAAATCTTCCGAAAGCTTACTGTCATCGGGATTATCCTTCTCAGGATCGTAATCCTCAGATCTCACATGCTTAAGCCTTGCTTGGTAAACTGCCGGTCCAAGGCAGGACAATGACACCTCCGAAAGAGATATTGCCCCGTCTTTATACTTCAGTTTTCCGAAAAAATCGATGTATTCTTCATCATGAGACGGTCCGCCTATACTCCAACGCGTCTGGCCCACAGCATCAAAATACCATTGGCCGTTATAATACTCTATGAAATACAGCTCCCCAAACTCAAGACCTGTACATTCATAATCATCCTCGATGGTTTCCTTCAGCTTTATTGTATCTTCATCCACTTTTTTATAACCGTCATTACGCCAGACAGTTATGGTATTGTCAGATCTGTTTACGGAAAACTGAACTGTGGAAAACAGATTGTTATTATAGAGTTCAACATCATCTGCTCCGTAGATCGAGACCGTCTTTTCCTCGTTCGGATCCACTATTACCAAGGCATCTCTGTAGAACCCGGTTCCCCTGCCGTCACAAGCCGTAAATCCATATTCTGTTATTCCGTCTTCATCGAAATCACCCGCAATACGGAAGGTTTCTTCCCAGTCTGATGCAAAGACATTAACGGGATATAACTCATTCCCCGCTTTAACCACATACCCTTGCAGACTGGTGGCAGCATATAGTTCTGCATCAGAACCTTCAAATGAGCCTTTATACCAGAAATCCCCGGGAGTTTCATCCCGCATAAAGGCTTCATATGTATAAGTTCTTGCTTCCTCAAGATCCTCAAGCGTCACGTTATAAAGCCGTTCCAGATCTTCTTCGAGATCCGGATATGATACCCTGCCGTTTTCAATGCAATAAAGGTCCTGTCCCTTTCCATTCTTTCCAAGTGTTCTGACTCTGATCGCAAGTTTCGGCCCCTTATCCGCCGTTACATAGACCGTATAATGCTGTTCGGCTGTCATCACCTGTTCCATGGAATAGTCCTTCAGAGTCGGGATCATTGTCTTAACCGCAGTGATAGGGTCGACATATCCCACAAGATTCCTTCCAAACATATATCCCATCGGAGTCACGTCACCGCTGATCCTTTTCTCCTTCATAAATGCCCGAAGGATCTCAGCGTTTTCTTCTTCCTGAAAAGAAAGCAGTTCATCAAAACAAGCAGAATAAAAATCCACCCAAAAATCTGAAACAGGCCATAGTTCTTCTTCGCCTTCAGCTTCAAGCGCCTCTTCCACCGCCCGGTCGAGGGTGTAAAAGTCCATAGATTCAATAACCGCTTTGCCGTCGTTTACAGAAAAAGAAACCGAACATTTCACCGGCTTAAATTCATTGGGGGAATTGATATAAAAGAAAGTTTCATTATAAGACCGCCCCTCGTCATCTCGGAAAGAATCATCCCACGAAGGTCCGGTAACAAAAAGAGTATCCTCAGCCGAAAGCACGTGATTTTCCACGCAATAAGCTTTCGTCTCGGAATACATATACTCATCAAGTTCTTTATGTGTCGTGAAATATGTGACGGGTTCTTCTTCCAAAACAACCTCATCGACGACCGACGGCTCACTTTCCGACACCGTCACAGACTCCTGCACCGTTTCCTTCGGCTTATTGCAGGAACAGAATAAAAAGACCGATAATAAAAACAATAATACCCGCTTACTCATAAAACCCTCCCCATTTCTTCGCAGCATCTACGCCGCAAGTAACCCTTCTCATATTTAAATTTACTACGCAGCGAGAGCTTTTGAAAGGAGGCAAATCTTAATAATATCTTATTTTGCAGATCAACTTCACGGGCATAAAAAAAGACACCCTCTCAGGTGTCTTTTTCAACGCGTGCGTGAAAAGATTCGAACTCTCGACCTTCTGATCCGTAGTCAGACGCTCTATCCAGCTGAGCTACACGCACATGGTGCCTTTTAGTCGGCACGAAAGATATTAGCACAATGCAAAGTATAAGTCAAGAAAGGATTTTCCCACTTCTTCGGGAATATTTCCTGATATTATTCTTGAAATAATATCTCGCATTATGTATTGACATATTATCTCGCGCATGTTATTACTAATGTATCACGTGATATTACTTCAGAGATAATATCGACAATAAAGAAGGAGGAACTTATGGCTAAAAAAGCAAATGTAACAAACGAGGAGGCCGCAAGGCCCATTACCGTAAGCGATCATATTGAGTTAAATGAGCGCAACACAAAGAAAGCCCGTACTACGGTAAATGATGTTTTGAAATTTCCTGTGGGGGATCAGTTTGAAAAGGATCTTACAGAGATACTGGAAAGCGACTGCGAAGCAGAAGGCGAGACCGTAGTCATCGCACTTGTTGATTTTGACAGCTTCATGCATATCAATCAGGATTTCGGCGTAGATGCCGGTGATAAAGTTCTTATCGATACCGGACTGTATATTAAGAAGAATCTACCCAAAGACGCCACCGTATATCGTATCGGCGGAGATGAGTTTGGGATCATATTTAAGGGTGATACGGAACGTGAAGAGATCTTTCTTTTCTTAAATGAACTTAAGAACAATTTTGATGTGAAGACTCCCGACGGAGCCGAACAGTCCATTACCATAGGAATGGCAACGGCATTTATAGATGCTTCCCGTTGCGCGGAGCTTATAAGAAAGGCTGACGGTGCATTGTACCGCGCCAAGACAAGCGGAAGAAACCGTGTCGTAATGGCAAGGGAAGAAAAAATGGTTCCCAAGACAAGCCATTACACACAGGATCAGCTTCAGCGCCTTGCCAAGCTTTCAAAGCTTGAAGGTATCGGCGAAGCCATACTTTTAAGAGAAGCACTGGATATGCTTCTTAAGAAATACGATAAATAGGCGGCCGTCCACCGAAAGTGAACCGTCTCAGTTTTCACCGCCCTGAGCTTCTTTTTGTTCCTGCGCGTACTCGGAGTAGCTCATACCGGTGTACTTTTTAAAGCACTTTCCGAAATAGTTGGGATCCGGAATACCGACTTCGGAAGATGCCATGAACATTTTAACGTTTCTTTTTGCAAGCTCCATGGCCTTGCGCATTCTGCAGACGGTGAGATATTCAACGAAATTCTTGCCCGTTTCCTGCTTGAATTTTCGGCTTAAGTAGCTTGAGGAGAAGCCGAAATGCTGGGCAACGGAGGTAAGGTTAAGCTTTGAATCCTTGTAGTTTTCCTTGATGTATCTGGTAATGTGATCGATGGAGGAGAACTCACCCTCGTAATTGATATCATTATCCTCAAGGGTCTTTTTAAGCTTTGCCTTGTCATCAAGGATCTTCTTCGCCCTGTTAAGAGTCTCGAGGATCTCTACCTTGTTCACGGGCTTTAACATGTAATCAATCACGGGAAGGCTGATGCACTTCCTTGCATACTCAAAATCATCCAGTGCCGTAAGGATGACGATCACAAGATCGGGATATCGCTTTGTTGCTATCTCCGTAAATTCAATGCCGTTCATAAAGGGCATGGAGATATCGACAAAGGCGATATCCGGCAATATTTCATCAATGGTATTGATGGCTTCGATACCACTCTCCGCTTCTCCCACGATCTCCATGTCAAGAGAAGCCCAGTCCACCGCAATCTTTAAATGCTTTCTTACCGACGGTTCGTCGTCTATGAGCATTACTCTGTACATCGCAAATAACCCCCGCTAATGATTGGTATTACAGGGAATGAGGAAGGTGATCCTTGTATACTCTCCAACTTCACTCTCTATAAAAACAACATCCTCTCTGTCACAAAAATACCTTATCCTGTCAATGGTGCCCCTGAGGCCGAAGCCGGAATGACCGTTTTCCATCTCCTCGGGACTTTCCCCGGCCATTGCCATCTCTATTTCTTCAGGCGTCATTCCCACGCCGTCATCATATACGCTTACGCGAACGTAATCCCCGTCAAGAAGAGCGGATACCTTTATGATACCCTTCTCGCCCTTTGGCCTTATTCCATGGTAGATACAGTTTTCGACAATGGGCTGTAAAAGAAGCTTCGGGATCCGCTTGTCCAGTACCGCCTCGTCCACATCATACTCATCTTCTATGATATCACCGTATCTTAATTTCTGCAGTGAAAGATAATCCTTTATTATATTGATCTCACGTCTTACGGAAATCTCACGGTCACCCTTGTTTAAGAAGTTTCTGTAGAAATTTCCAAGGGTTTCAAGAGCATTGTAAACCTCATCCGCCCCCGCCTCATAAGCCATGTAACTTATGGTGGAAAGGGAGTTATACAAAAAGTGTGGCTTTATCTGTTCCTGCAGCACCCTCATCTCCGCTCTCTGCACCGCTTTTTCATTATCAATGAGCCTGGTGAACAGATCGTTTAAGTACTCGATAACGCTGTTGTAACTGTCGGCAAGAGTCTTTATCTCATCTACAGGTGCCTCGATATCTATCTTCTTAAGCCAGCCCGCGTTCTTCGTCTCCTCCATGGCATTTGCCAGTTCCGAGATGGGCTTGTTGATCTTTCTTGTTACGATTGAGGCTGCCATCAGTATGGAAAGGGTAAACGCAAGAAGAAGCAGTCCCATAACGATCATATAATTGGCCGGAATGGCAAGACGACCGGGAGCCGTTGAACACACCACGATCAGGGGCATGTCCGGAACTCTGTAAAGGGATATCATCTTCCCGTCCTTATATCTGTGAAGAATGCTGCTTCCGGACTGAACCGGCTCGTAATACTTCACAAGATCCTCATCTCCCGCAAGTCCCGTGCCGTCGCTTGAAAGTATCGCCAGCCCCTCTTTTCCCTGAACGTTCACAATGCTTTCAAGCATCTTGGTGGAAACGTTCATAAGAAGGATACCCGTGCGCTTCTGGGTATAAATGTCATATATCGCTCTCGCAACGGTTATCATCTCACTTCCGTTCTTTCGGTGGATGGCATCGTTTGCGTTCATAACAACAACAGCCTTTCCCCGCCTGTCAAGGATCACCGACTGCCAGCCCGGATCGTCCATTAATGTAAAACTTACGTTATATTCCGCACGGCCCGTACTTGTGTAGCCCCCGTCGTTTCTGAAGATAAATACCGAATCAAGTCCCGTAGCCACGTTCAAAACGTCCATGATACCGAATTTGGCGTCGTTTTTTGTACCTGCGTCCACCTTTTCGGCATTCATGAAATAGATAACGTCTTCGTTTAGCATGATCATTCGGGAAATATCTTTGTAGTTATCGATACCCGCAACTATATTTCCCGCAACGGAGTTGATAAGAGTCTCCGACTCACGGATCTCCGAGTCCCTTCTTACCTGCCCCGTGATTATGAAGATGGAAAGAACAAAAGCCACGCCAAAAATTCCCAGCGCGGTGATGATGACATACCACATCTGAGAAGCCAGGGAAGTACTCTTAAAAAGCTCTGAAAGCCGTTGTATTTTCTTCTTTGTACCATTCATAGTCTACTTATGATTTTAGTTTAAAATGAAAAAAAACGCAATTACCGACATACCCATAAGAGCATGCCGGTAACTGTTGAATAAAGAAGATTATGAAAACATTTTAACCCTTAACTGCACCTGCAATAAAGCTTTCCTGGATCTTTCTGCTTAAGAAGATATAAGCAAAAAGTGTGGGGAATGTAGCAATGACCAGAGCCGCACCGATGGGTCCCCAGTTGGTGGTATACTGGCCCGAAAGAGCCTGAATACCTACGGGAAGTGTCTTTAACTGGTCTTTACTGTTAAATACGTTTGCAAACATCAGCTCGTTCCAACACTGTAAGAAAGTGTAGATACCGATGGTTGCAAGTGCCGGCCTCATCAAAGGAACGATGATGCGGATAAATATGCCCCATACTCCGCAACCGTCAATCCTTGCCGCTTCATCAAGATCCTTGGGGATGTCCCCCATGAAGCCGCTGCAGATGAGGATACCCATCGCAAGGGAGAAGGCCGCATAGGGAATGATCAGAGCCCAGTATGTGTTAAGCATCCTGATCCTTGAAAGCGTTACATATATCGGAACGATGGATGCATGGATCGGGATCGTAAGACCCAGCATGAAGAAAGCATTTACTGATTTTGAAAGCTTCCATACAAGCCTTGTGATCGCATATGTAGCCATCAGAGCCGCAATAAGCGTTATTATTATGGTGGCAACCGTAACGATGATACTGTTTACAAAGTAGGTTGCCATATGGCCGGTCTTCATGGCACTTGAGTAGTTGGACCACAGCCAGTGCTTCGGAAGTCCCGCAACGTTCTCACCGAAGATCTCCTTGTTGTTTTTAAGGGAGAAGGTGAACATCCAGTATATGGGGAAGAGGTTTATAAATGTCCAGAACAACAAACCGATGTAAACCAGTACGGTGCCGACCTTGCTTGTTTTTTTGATGGTGTACTTGTTCGCATCCATGTCGAATAAGGTCTTTTCGTTTTCTGCTGCCATATCACGCCTCCTCCTTAAACAACTTATTGATCAAAAGCGCGAATGCGAAACACAGAACGATCAGCATGACCGCTATAGTACTTCCCATTCCATATCGGTTACGAAGGAACAGCATATCGATCATCAGGGTACTGGGCACCTCCGTTGCGTGAAGAGGACCGCCGTTTGTCAAAACGTAGATAAGGTCGAATGACTTAAGTGAACCGGTGATGGCGAAGATAACACTGACCTTTATAATGGGTTTGATGCAGGGAATTACGATATAGCGGTTTACCTGACCGTTGGTCGCTCCATCGATCTTCGCAGCCTCGCGAAGATCGGGAGAGACACTTTTAACACCCGCATACATAAGGAGCATATGATAACCTACGTACTGCCAGAGAGTGGGAACAAAGCAGGCTCCCAATGCAGTTTCCTTGGTTCCCAGCCAGATCCTGGTCCAGCTTTCAAGTCCGATCCTTGTAAGGAATACATTGAGGATACCGTAGGAAGGGTTATAGATCTTTAACCATAACTGACCTATAACAACCGTCGAAATAAGAACGGGCATAAAGAACACCGACAGAAATCCGCGTTCACCTCTGATCGAACGTCCCAGTACAAGAGCCAGTCCCAGGGAGAAGGGAAGCTGAACGAATACCGAAAGACCTGCAAGAAGAAGTGAATTGCAAAGTGCCTTTATGAATCCGATGGCATCACTTGTGAAAAGTTCCACATAGTTGGAAAAGCCTATGAATGTCTTTGCGCCGAATCCGTTCCAGTCAAAGAGGCTGTAATATCCCGATAAAAGAATGGGAGCTATTAAAACCCCGATGAACAGGATCATCGCCGGCAAAAGAAAGGCTATGATGTTGATGTTGTTTATGACCTTCTTATTCATGAACCAATGTACCTTTCGTCTTCATACATTGCGGCTTTCCCGGTTTCCCGGAAAAGCCGCAGATTGTTTGATCTACTAATCTGTAAGCGATTATCTGATGTCGTTTGCAAGACCCTCAATGAAGCCTGCACCATCGATCTCGCATCCGTAAACCTTCTCTACGTATGAAAGATATGTGTTAGCATCGTCTGCGCTCTGAGCGGTATCACCAAAGAGAACGTAGCTGTCAGCGTTTGCACAGATATCGGAAACTGCCTTGGTAAGATCGTTGATTCCGCTTGTGTCACCGTAAGGTGTCCATGCAGGAAGTCCGTTACCGTCAAGGTAGCCGTAGTGGCAGATAAGACGACCAAGCTCGAAAGCGAAGTCAGCTGCTTCTGCTGCGTGAGGTGAGGAAGCTGCTACTGCAAGAGTATCTGAAGGACCACCGATGAGCTGTCCGAGCTTAGCTGCTCCGGAGTTAATAACGGGGAATTCGGAAACCTTAACCTTTGCGCCGAATCCATCGGGATCGTTTGCAAAGTCTGCGCAGTTCCATGTACCGTTCATGTAGAATGCATACTTGCCTGCGATGAAGTTAGCCTTAACTTCGTCGTTGGAAAGAGCGATACCTTCGGGATCGAAGTATCCCTTTGTTACCATAGCCTGGAACTTGTCAACTGCTTCAGCAACGTCGGGGTTGTTCCATGTAGCTTTTCCAAGGAAGATGTCGTTAAGGGCGTCAGCGCCGATGCTCTTCTCGATGATGGGCTCAAGATACTCGGTTACACACCAGGTCTCTTTACCTGCACATCCGAAAGGAATGATGCCTGCTGCAACAAGCTTATCGCAGCACTCGATGAACTCATCGTATGTTCCGGGAACCTCTGTGTATCCAACGGATGCAAGGATGTCCATGTTAGCGAACATACCAACAATGTTCATTGTTGTGGGAACGCCGTAGTGCTTTCCGTCGTATGTTGTGTTACCAAGCATAACTTCGGGAAGTTCGTTCTTCCACTTTGCAAGAGCGTCATCAAGGCAGTAAACACGGTTTGCTGCAACGAAGTCGCCAAGGAATGCACATGACCATGTGAAGAAGATGTCAGGCATTTCGTCTGCTGCTACTGCAGCTTTGATCTTTGTCTTGTAAGCCTGGTTTTCGAAGGTTTCCCAAGTGAATTCAATTTCGGGATGAGCTGCGGTTACGTCAGCAATAGCCTTCTCATAAGCGGGACGGTTTGAATCGCTCTCAGTAGCGATACACCACATGTCGAGGCTGATCTTCTCGCCCGACTTAGCGGAACCGGACTTACCACAGCCTACACATGAAAGAACAAGTGCAGCTGCAAGTAATGTTGCCAATACTTTTTTCATAATTACCCTCCTATAAAAAAGTGTTTTGGTTGAGGTCTCAAAGACTGTCCTTCAAGACCATGTATTGATCAAGACTTTCGTCTGAGATCACGTTTTACTGTGCTGTGACCATGGACCAGGGATATTCCACATGGAGCGTGTCACCTTCGATGTAAAAATAAAGGGTTGTGTCATAAAAATGATCGTTATATACAAGCTTTACCGAACCCGCTTCTTCATCCACCGTATAGAAACCGGGGAAGTAACCGTCCTCCTTAAAGGTTCCGTTGTCGGTGAATTCATAGCTCCACTTTGTACTGTAATCGTACCAGTTGCCGACTATGCTTTCGGGCATGCCGTCGTCCATATAGGTGTACTCACAGGGCTCGTAGAGATAAAACTCCTTGTCGTCCTTGTAATACCTGAGAGTGAGATCTCCGTCCTTTTTTGACGAAAAGGTTATATGGTCGTCTGTAAATGTATATGTGTACTTCTTTCCTTTGTAAACGGCCTTGCCGTTATCCTTTAAGGTAAGGACCGCAGTTTCCGGATCGTGGATATATGCCCATTTTCCGGAAAGTTTCCCGGTCTGTTTGCCGCAGCCGGAGATGGATAAAAGCATCAGTACCATTAATGCCGTTAAAATAAGAATACCCGGTTTTTTCATAACGCCTCCGTGTTCCCTCTTTATTGATTGTGCAACTTATCCCCCTGAGTGTAAATGTAAATACTTTACCTCGTAGTGGATATTTTTTACTTCTTTTTAACTCTCTGTTAACAAATATACAGACATTTTGCACAAAAATCACGCATTTTCATGGGGTTTTTGGTATAAAAAAACTGCAGATCCATTGGATCTGCAGTTTCTGTGTAAAATTCTTACCTATTGTTCCTTCTCTGCCGCAAGTGCGTCGCAGAGTCTCTTATAATGAAGGAACTCATCAGAACCGGCAAGGGCCGTTATCTCTTCAAAGGTGGCAAGCTTATGATCTATGGCTTCGGATCTGTCGATACAGATATCCGCCTCGTCAAAATCGCTGACAAAGTGGTAAATGTCTGTAAAGTAATTGTCCCCGCGCTTAAGATCGATATTCTTGTACCAGTGGATGAGCTTACCCTCCTCGGGCTTTACCGCAACTCCGGTCTCTTCCCTGATCTCACGGATTATGCCTTCCATGGAAGTCTCGCCGCTTCTTACGCCGCCGCCGGGAACCTCCCAGGCTCCGGGAGCCCATTTCTTGTCAAGGGCCCTTCTTGTTATGAGAAACTTATGATCCGGTCTCTCAACAAGAGCAATGACGATAAGCTGGTACTCACCTTCATTAAGGAAGCTTCCCTTCCTTAACATGGTCTTTCCGGTCTTTTCTTTATTATCATTGTAGACGTCAAAATATTCCTGAACGCTCTGCATATATCAGCCTTTTTCAAGAGCAAGTGTTCTTGTTGTAAGGTCGCAGACCTCTGAAGGTCCGTAGTACTGGATAGCGCCGGGGAAGGTGAAGC
>JAEEGL016176144.1_pt1 | contig 10146 bp, 5 predicted proteins | sample 9134231 | NCBI WGS metagenome assembly JAEEGL01 (sample SAMN16246548, study PRJNA631951) | gut metagenome | biome: gut microbiome; feature: rumen; material: fiber-attached | host: Bos | place: Iran: Karaj | collected 2018-10
GAGAACAAGGAGGAGAATAGAATGAAAGCGTTTCGTATTGGTTTTTGCGTGATCGGAACCGTGGCCACGGCCGTCGGACTCGGCATGCTGGTAAGGAAACTGTGGAGAGAAGCGGAGAAAAGGCAGAATGCCCGCTGGGAGCAGGAACTCAAAGACTTCTATGAGAGCCAGAAACCGCAGCGCGATCCGTGGGACATCCCACTGGAGTTTCCTGCCTGAAATCAGTCAGACATTCTCCACATGCAAAAACACATTACTTAGCTTTGTTATGAAGCAGATGATGCCATTGTGCAGAATGGACAATTACTCATTTTTGCGCTTTATAGATCGTGTGGCTATTGTTAGTTCTGCGCAATCAATAGGTTCTCATTTCGCACATCAGCTTAGCTGTTTCTGCATATCTCTAAAAACTGCATTAGGTGATCGATTAAAGTCCTGAATCTCGTATTCTGCGCTGACCTTTTTGCCGCGATAAACGTGAATCTTGCCGCCTTCAAATACAATAGTGGCATCCCCGAAGATGAATCCAATATCAGTTCCGTCATCGTTAATCTCTGTGCTATTCAGTGCCCGTTTCAATTCAGAGAACAAGCGGTATTCTGCTTCACTGCGAATGCCAAGTTCCGGAGCGTCTGAGCTGTGTTCTAGAAGGAACATGTTAGTGAATTGCCTGCCCATAGCTCGTTCTTTAATAGCAATCGGCTTGGAGAGAGTCTTCCACTCCTTCACTTCCAGATAATAGTACCATTCATCGGAGATTTTGGGCAGGAAACGAATGTCTTTCCGTCTGACGCGAGTACAGTTTTTCACTTCTCCGTAATACCGGATGCCAGATCCTGCGCCAAACAGTCGGTTAGACTGATACAGCGCCACATATCGAATGGGAAGGTTTTCTTCTTTCACCTGGGATACAGGAATATGGTAAAACCTATGCTTAAGGCACACATCCAGTTGAGCAACTGATCTGAGATCCCCGATCAAAACATCTCTGGTGGTCCAATCTACTTTCTGAAGTTTGTCCTCAATACCCCGTGGCAACGTTGCGCGCTCAAAAGCGGACTCCGGCGAATCAGAAATGAGTTCGTCTAGCATCTGAGATACCAAACTCATTGCCGAGGGCAGGAACGGAAGGCCACCTATATTAACCTTGCCAATACTTTCGTAAAAACGATGATGCCGATACTCTTCTTCGTTGGAATAAGGAAAGAGCACATACGCCCCAAACATGGTACGTTCATATGGGGATGCCCCATTCTGATATACAATGGCGTCCCTGTAACGGTGCATGGTGTTGATATCGCCTACTTCCGGACCAGGCTTATGAGAGATCGTTGCATAGTAATCCGTTCCGGGCAGGGCCGGATTGATCCTGTATTTGGCATCAAATACGTACTCATATTCTGTGTCAGCGCCTTTTTTCCGAAGTTTGAGCACGTTGTCAGGGCGTTGAGTACCTGTGGGCAACTCGGTCTCTTTTGGATTGTAGGAGAGCGTAATAAGCTCTCCGTTTACCGGATTGCGGTACTTGACCCGGGATCGGCTTCCCTTTACGAGAGAAACATACAGTCCATTCCCCTGAACCTTTACGATATCCTGCGATACCAGTTCGTAGCGGTCTTTCATCAAACTATTCAGCTTGATAAAGCACCAGTACTCATATAGCACAGCCAGATCCTTAACAGAGATATTGAACACATCCCCTGTAATAGACAGGCCGCGCAACAGCATCAGGTAGTACTTGTAAAGATCGCGATATCCAGGAGCCATAGAGAAAACCAGCGACATTCCGGCAGAGGACTCATGCGGTCCGACATTTGCCAGGAAAGAAGCATTGCTCCGGCGATTCAGATTGCGGATCATATCATCAATCTGATTTACAACTGCTTTGTCCTCATCTCGTTGGAGATTCAGGTAGTTTCGCTTGAAGCTCTCCAACTTTTTTGCAGTGCTTTGAAGGATATACTTCGTCAGCCTGTTTTCTTTCGTGTCGTAAGTAATCTGCTTCTTTACGGCAAGAGTTCTTGCAATAAGTACCCGGTCTGTGCTGATCTTTGCCTGATCCGGGTGCTTCTCTATCCAGCGTAAGCTGCGGTTATCAATACGCTTTATCTTATGGCTCGGCAGAACCTCGTGAGTGGTCTCAAGAAGATGATGCGGCTGCGCCAGAATCATATCCGCCGCCTTCATGAAATCGCCAAATATTTGCCGAATAACTGCAAAGAACTCAACAGGGCTGCTGATAACACGATCACTCTGTTGATATCCGAGATACGTTTTCTTCAGAAAGTCAAATACCAGGCCATATACCTCTCGGGTGACATCCTCAACAATGGCCTTATAATCGTCCCTGTAACTGATTTTCGTAGGGAATACTTCGATGGTAAGGCGCAGATAGTTGGACCCATCCACCTGAATGACCAGGTCGGACAAGCCAATCTCATTCCCAAAGTTGATCACGCCAGACAGAATCCGGCTGTTACGACCAACACGGGTAACCTTGTTGCGGATATTCAGGTTATCATGCCAGAAAACGATTTCATGATCACCGTTGGACTCAACAACGATTTCATATCGCTGCTGCTCATAGAACAGCGGAGCTACGGTATATATCCCGGAATATACGCTGCCGACAACCATTCCTGCTCCGGCATCGGCACATCCTTTCAGAGATATTTCATACTCCTCGCTACATGAGATCTTGAATACAGATTCGCCGTCACTGTATTCAACGCCCTGGAAATTGGGATGGGCCGCCGGGCCTTTAATTGTCAGATTTACTTTATCCGTCTGGATATATACCAACTCATCAGAGCCAGTAGGAAGTAAATCCATCCTCTTCGAATCTCCTTACCATAAATGCAATCTTCTGCGCAGATTTTGCGTACTTACAATCAGGCCGCTGAGCCACTTTCACCATTTTCGAACTGAGATCGCTCTCCGTGTTTTGGCCCTCATAATCTGGCGCATACCCGGAACAGCTCACAAAGCATATTTTTGATCGAGGCGGAACTTCCCTGAATACGCGGCAGAATCTTCTGCCTGATTTCAATGTCGATTGCCTCGTTTTCAGGAAGCAGGTCGGCTGTCTTATTGTTCAGGAGATAGAAAACAACCTCATCCCGGACCCGGTAGCCTACATGAGCGTTGGCCTGCTGAAGAATTCGGTTGAGCCGCTGCAGTTCCAGACAATAGGCGTTTATCGCTTCCTGTTCCTCTGCACACTGTGCCAGCAGCAGATATTCCGTCTTCAGGAAATCATTGCCCAGAATCAGCGGAGCCGGTGAACCGGCCGCCCATTCTGCAGGCGGCGTCAGATCCACAAAGGAGAATTCAATCGTGTTGGCACGATCCAACACCTTACGGCTGAACGGGAACGTGGTCTCATCCATGTTAACGGTTCCGATTACATAAAGGTTCTCGGGGAACGGTACTGTGCCGTATCGGCCTGCAGCTGCGTTATCACTGCCATAATATGTACCGGAAACCAGCGGCTCTGAAACGATGTGCCCCGCCTGGAAATCACGTGTCTCAATCACAGACAGGAAATCGCTCAGATAATACTCAACCCTGGCCAGGTTCATCTCATCCAGGCAGAGGAAATACGGATGTGTGCTGTCCAGTTCCGCACGTTTTACAAAGTCAATGATCGCGCCGGGCACAAATTTCCCATTCAGATCTACATGGCCAAACAGGTCGGAAGAATCCGACCAATCCGGTCGAACGGAGACCATCTTATAGCGTCCGTTGCCGGTATTAGCACCGACAGCTTCCGCAAACAGTTTTACCAGACGAGTTTTTCCAGTCCCACTGGTTCCAGCCAGGATTACGAACGGCTTTGATTTCAGGCTGAGATAAAAGTTTTCAATCAAACCTTCCTGATAACTGAATCCCTTGGCTTCAATATATGCCTTGATACGACTAATAGTTTCTTTGATTGTCAACTCTTCCTCACCCTCTGTTCTAGCAGGCTCGTCATACTGCTTTTCATGTTTTATACTATTAGCCAGATAACCATCAGCATACTCCCTATAGATCCCCATCATCTTGGCAAGATCATCTTGGAGTTCAGCCTCTTCCGGAATGGCGTCACGCCGGTATTCTTTATAAAAGATTGTTCCTTTTTGATATAACTCACCGAGTTCAGTTAATCCATCGCCTAGATTAATGTCTTCATCCGAGCGGAAGCCCCGAGAGTCAATTCTTTCAATGATTTCGGCGGCTTTTTTGCGCATTATTTGAATTGTTTCCCGTTTCGAATGTGAACTGCGTATCTCAGTGCAGCCTTGGTTAAAGGTCAAGTACAGGGATTGCCCACTTTTTTCAAGGAGATAGACGATGTAAACACCTTTTGTCGCAGACGTAGTGATACTCCGGTCAAAAATACAAACCCAAGGTACCATTGCCCAGTTTCCCTGACCAACGCTTCCTGTAACCAAATAATTCTTTGAATCTACAAGCCCAGTATCATAGATGTTTCTGGGGATGTCATTACGAAAATATGCGCCAAGAGGGTGGCCTGCAAATATTTCTCGCTTTGCCGGAACGTAATCATTCAGCATTTTTTTGATGATTTCCCGCATATATCCACTCCTGACGTTATCTTTATCAACGCTGAAAAAGTATTTATTTAGCTTCTTGTCTACAATTTGAATGATCGATTCGATGTCTTTGGAAGATAATTGGCTCATAAGATCGGGGGATAAAACGAAACGATCTTCTTTGCCGGGCTCTTTCGACATGAACCCATGACTGCTTATCGCACTAAAAGGATTGCGAAGGATCAGGTTAAGAACTTGTGCATTTGAACTTGTCTCAACATTTGCAATAACAGAGTCAGCATCAATATCTGGGAGAAAACCAGCTTTTTTACGTTCAATATAATAGTTCCGAAAATCAGACGAAATGGAATCACAGGTTGTATCTTGACCTGTGAGCAGTCGCGAAAAGAAGACTTTATAGAATACGAGCTTGTACGACCGCTGATAACCAGCTAGTGAATCTACTGGCCCTAAATACTTGAGAAAAGCTTCCTTCATATTATTTTTGACTCTAAACTCGAGCACTCTATCTCCCAAAGAGAATACTTCGATGTATCTCTTTGAATGGGAATCGGCAAAATGAATATCTGAAAATAGCGCCTTTAACTTTTGGCAAAGTGCGCTACTTTCAGAATAACGAATTTGGAATACAACCCGCCCTGATTGTTGTTCGCTAAAATTGACATTAGTCAACACAGCTGCGTAGGAATTACCATCAAGCAGAATCGTGATATTAGTGCGTTCACCCTTTGATAATTGAACGCCAATCGCCTCTTGGATTTTTCCGTGCATGCTAATCGGAACTGTCAGCCCTGACTTCAAAAGGGATTGATCAACTTCTTTTTCGAATAGAAAAGTACTCATATCTCTGTCTCACAATCGTCACTACTATAGCTTGTCGTTACTCTATAACTTCTTTTAGGAGAATCTTCTTCTCAAAGGTGCCACGCTCAATTGCTTTTCTCGCACGTACTCTTTCTAAAGCATCGAATGTATAGCCATGCGTAGCAGCAGCGGCTCTGATCACTTCCAAAAGATCAGCTAGTTCTTCGATGCTGTGATCTTGGTGGTACTCAGCTAGCTCTTCATCTAGTTTCTTTTCAAGGAATTGAAGGTAATCTTTATCGGAGAGAATTTCAATAGTACAAGTTCTACCCGAGGATTCTATGATTTCGGGAATCCTATCTCGGACAAGTTTGTTATAACTGTGAATCATTGAATAACCCCCTCCCAGTTATGCAGCTTACCTGATTCTCATTGGTACAGCAAGAGGAATAAATGATGAATATGGATGCTGAATAGATAGGAACTATCTTTACACCAGTACGGTTGACCTTGATCATATGGAAAAGAGGTATCGGGAGATAATGCTAGGGCCCCTAGCAACTCTTTAGCTTAGGATATGGCGAGACTAAGACCTGAAGAAGGCTTTCTTACCAAATTAACGATCGAGCACGAAAGGAGGAACATTCTTGGATCATGTGGTCATCTTTATAGGACTGACCAGAATTGAATAAATATTTTAATAAGCATGGTGATCTTCTTAACTTATTCTATTATATTCTGCTGCGCAAGATAGTCAAAGGTTTTTTAGCTGGATTATTCAATCGCGATCAACCACGCATAAAAATCGACGCGTCGGTGTTCATGAATTGTTTACATTATTCCCCAAATGTGATAGACTAATTTTGGATAAGTCTGCGCAGGAGGTGCCCTATGCCAAACGATAACAGGCAGAAAATAAAGCTGCTTTATCTCATGGAGATGCTGCGGCAGGAGACAGACGAAGCGCATCCTTTGTTGACAAGCCAAATCTGCAAGCGCCTCGGCGAAAAGGGGATAAGCTGCGAGCGCAGGACTGTCGGTATGGATATCAAGGTTCTGAATGATTTTGGCTTTGAAGTTATGATGAAGATGGTCGGGCACGAAAAAGGGTACTACATTGCCGACCGCAGTTTTAGCATTCCGGAAATCAAGATCCTGATGGATGCCGTTCAGGCTGCTAAGTTTATAACGCCCGGAAAGAGTGCTGCTCTCATAGATAAACTTGCAGCCCTCGGCGGAAGTCATCAGGCGGAAATCCTCAAAGGGAATATCGTATGTTTTAACATGCGCAAGCATACGAACGAAATGATTTTTTATAGTGTTCAGGCTCTTGAGAATGCAATCAGAGAGCGGAAGCAGGCATCATTCCTATACTTCGATTTGAACGAGAATCGCGAGAGGGTTTACCGGAAAGAAGGCGCTCGATATCTGGTGGATCCGATGGCCCTTGTATACAGCGAGGACAATTATTATCTCCTCACGTACAACCAAAAGCATAAGTGTGTCACAACATACCGGGTTGATCGGATGGAGCGAGTCGAAGTCGAGACGACCGAGGTCTGCCAAGAGGCCATCGTTGAAGGCGCCGACATCCACGAATATACCGCCCAAGTCTTCCAGATGTTCAACGGCACACCCGAGGAGATAACACTTGAATTTGATGATTCCCTGATCGGCGCGATCTACGACAAGTTCGGGGAAGACGTGGCCATAAAACGAATCGGGAAGAAAAAATGCAGCGTGACAGTAACCATTCAAGACAGCCCGGTATTCCGGGGCTTTGTGTCTCAGTTCGGAAAAATGATCAGGGTTAAAAGACCTGTTCCCTATAGCGCCTCAAAAGAAGAATAAGCCTGAGGAGGATCCGCCATGGCAAAATACGCTCCCGGTATGCGCGTGGTCATCCGCGATGAAGAATGGATGATCCGCAAATGCGACCGAAACAGCTTTCATACCTATACCTTGCAATGCGTTGGCATTTCGCCTCTTGTGCGGGATAAGACTGCCTATTTCTTGAGCGATCTGGAAAGAATCACCGTTATCGACCCGGCAAAGACGACTTTGGTACCAGACAATTCTGCCCGATTCAGCCGGTCGCGGCTTTATTTGGAAAGCCAGTGGAGGCAGAAGATCCCCACGGATGCAAAGCTCCATATCGGCCATCACGCTGTAATGGATGTGATGCCTTATCAGTTGGAGCCTGCGGCCATGAGTTTGGCCCGTCCGCGTCAGCGCATCCTGATGGCGGACGGCGTTGGCTTAGGCAAGACGTTGGAGGCCGGCATCCTCATCAGTGAGCTGATCGCCCGCGGTAAAGGCAGACGCATTCTGGTCGTCACCGTAAAAAGCATGATGGCCCAGTTCCAGAAGGAAATGTGGGAACGTTTCTCCATTCCTTTGATCAGCCTGGATTCCGCAAAGATCCAGCGTATTCGCCGCGACCTTCCCAGCAACCACAATCCGTTCCACTACTATGACAAGACCATCGTGTCCATCGACACGATCAAACGCGACAGCGAATACCGGGTCCATCTGGAAAACGCCCGTTGGGACATCATTGTCATCGACGAGGCGCATAACGTAGCCAAGCGCGGCAACAGCAACTCCCAGCGGGCCAGGCTGGCGGATCTGCTTTCCAGCAGGAGCGACACGCTTATCATGCTCTCGGCAACGCCGCATGACGGCAGCGCCCGATCTTTTGCCTCGCTCATGAATATGCTGGATCCCACTGCGATCCCGGACCCGGACAACTATACCGAGCAGGACATCAAAGATAACGGTGACGACATCAAGGGCCTTTTCATCCGCCGCTTCAAGAAGGATATTCAGGATCAGGCCATGGGCGGGTTTAAGGAGCGCCATATCGCTGAGGTCCCCTGCACGGCGACGCCAAAGGAAGAGGCCGCGCTGGAGGCCTTCCTGACCTATGAATCCATGTTGCCGAAAACCGAAAACGGAAAGCTCCGAAACATGACGTTTAAGAAAGCCATGTTCTCAAGCTCGGCTGCCTGCCTGAAATCTGTTCAGGGGCGCATGGGGCGGCTGGCGAAAGAAGGAACGGATGACGCCAGGAAGGAGCTGAGGGCATTGTCTGTTCTGGAAAGCGCGCTTCAGGCAATTGCCCCTCAAGATTTCTCACGTTACCAGGAATTACTGAAGCTCCTGCGTGATTCAACATATAACTGGAACTATCGAGCGACAGACGACCGTCTGGTCATTTTTACGGAACGGATCGAAACGATGCGCTGGCTGGCCGAGCATCTGCAGCAGGACTTCCGGCTCCCCGAGGGCGCGATCCAGACGCTTCACGGCGGCATGAGTGATATTGATCAGCAGAAGATCGTTGAAGAATTTGGCCGGGATGAAGCACCTGTTCGCGTTCTGGTTGCCAGCGACGTGGCGTCTGAAGGTATCAACCTGCATTACCTCAGCCATCGCATGGTCCACTTCGATATTCCCTGGTCGCTGATGGTATTCCAGCAGCGGAACGGACGCGTAGACCGCTATGGCCAAAAGGTTTCCCCCGACATCCGCTACATGGTCACCCGGTCCGTGAATGAGGAGATCCGCGGAGATATGCGCATCCTGCAAGTGCTGATCCGCAAGGAGAATGAAGCCAATAAGAACATTGGTGACGTTGGCGCTCTGATGAACCTGTATGATCAGGACGCGGAAGAGCAGCTGACCTATCGGGCCATGGAAGAAAGCAGCGCGGAAGCCTTCGAAGAAGAACTCACCATTGACGAGGGAGCCTCCCTCGAAGATCTGTTTGCTGACTTGTGGGGCGAGACTTCTGATTCAGTTACTCCTGAGAGCCCTGAACAAAGCAAAGGCCCGGAGACGGTTGAAGATCGCACTTTGATGTCTGATATGGACTTTCTGGATGGGACGATCCGCCTCCTGGCGGAGACGCGGCCTTATAAAGTCCAGCCGCTGCAGAACGCGGAAGGCCTGGAGATCCGTTGGACCCAGGACATGCAGCGCAGGTTCCGGAACGTTCTGCCTCCGGAGGCCGCCCCTGCCATTGACGAGTGGCTCATGGTGTCCCCGGACAAGGCGTTTGTCGCAAGGGAAAACCGCAAGAGTTTGCAGAACGCCCTGGAAGAGGACAGCTGGCCGAAGGTCCACTATCTGTGGCAGCAGCATCCAATCATGCAGTGGGCAAATGATAAAGCGGGCCTGTTCTTCGACCGGCAGCAGGCGCCGCTGGTCGGCATCCCCACATTGGCATCCGGAGAAGTGATCTTCTGCATGGCGGGTACCATCCCGAACAGACGGGCTGTTCCCGTTGTGGATGAATGGTTTGGCCTTCGTTTCCTGAACGGAAAATACGACCGCCTGATGACGATGGAAGAGCTGATCGCAAAGACCGGATTTGACCGCGGTGACCGTCCCAATCCTGGGAAACTGGTGGAGGAAGACGCGGCGAAGGTTTCCGCGCTGCTTTCCGATGCGGTAAAGAACGCAAAAACGCATATGAGCGAATGCGTACGGGATTACCGAGATCGCACGGACGAACCGATTTTGCGTGAATGGGACAAGCTTGACGAGCTGAAAAAGCGCCACATGGAGCATATTGAGGAGAAGTACGAGCAGCTCTCTGTTTTTGGACAGAGCAAGCGCAAGGACGCAGAAACGCGCCATATCGAAACGATTTTCAAAGAATTTGAAGACTGGGTTCGGGACGGTGTGGAGATCGAGGATGTTCCGTACATCCGCGTGATTGCAGCCTTTACGGGGGTGAATGTATGAGCATGGATCTTACCGGCATTCAAAACCGAAA
>JAEEGL016737969.1_pt1 | contig 10146 bp, 10 predicted proteins | sample 9134231 | NCBI WGS metagenome assembly JAEEGL01 (sample SAMN16246548, study PRJNA631951) | gut metagenome | biome: gut microbiome; feature: rumen; material: fiber-attached | host: Bos | place: Iran: Karaj | collected 2018-10
GCAAGCGTCTGTTGCTGCCAGATTTGCAGTGTCGTCGCGTTGGTTCTCGGCATCATGGGGCTGAGCGAAATCAGCAAGTCCAATGGTCGTCTGGAAGGCAAAGGCGACGCCGGGATCGGCATCGGACTGGCGATTCTGCCGTGGATCATGTGGATCATCCAGATGATCTTCGCCCCGCAAATGGCGGAATCATACATGAAAAGTCTCGATAAATACATGGGGACAAATAGATACCATATTGAGGAATATGAAGAGGAAACGGAGGACCTTCCCATAAAGCCGTTGCCCGAACCGAAGCGGATTGATGAAGAGACTCCGTCGAACGATGCGCCGATAAACAACACCCCCGACGAACTGATATGACGGCCATGTGGCCAACTGCCCGCATGGCGGCCGGATTGCGGGGGGGGGGCGGAGTCCGGATATGTTGATTTGAGCGTGTCATGGGATGATTCCGTCATTCCATGCTGCGTTGCTCGTTAGGCCCAGGCGCTTTCACAGAGGGATTTTGGGAAAGACAATACTGCCGTTCTCAATATTTTTCAAAGAGACGGTTTGTTCAGAATCCCGATTAAACAATATGCGGGGGAGGGACGGGGCGGACTGGCCGTCCCGTCTGAAAAATCCTTTCCAGGATGTTCATGGAAATTTTTTAGAAAAACTATTAAAATGGTAGATTATAATTTGCATGAATGAAAATAGTGCTTATATTAAAAGGTATAACAACGGGAAAAAATGCCCGTTGTTATTTATCTTGTAACACTGCTAAAATGGTAGTGTATAGTCAACCCATCAGTCTGAAGAGGTGCATCAAGGAAGACATGAAGACGCATTCATCGGAGGGGGGCCGTTTCCTCCCGCAACCCGTTTCCTTTGGATGGTCCATGCGATGTCCGGGCGAGTGAACGAGACGCATTTGCCATTGCATGGAGACAACAAGACAAAGGAGACGAACATGGACAAGCATACCATCATTCAATTTGTTTTTCTGGCGGGCCTTCTCGGTGCGACGCTTTCAGGGCAGGAAACGGTCGGAGGGACGCGGACAATCCGTCTTCTCCAGGACGACGGGCAGTTGCGCATGGCGAGCAGGCTCTATGAGCTGAAGCACGTCAAAGCGACGGATGTCCGCCCGTTCATCGAGGCGGCGGTCAAGCGGTACAACAGCAGCTCCAAAGTGGAGCGCGTCAATTACGGCGCGGCGAAGCGGCAGTTGTTCATCGTCACCACGGGGGAGGATTTCCTGCCTTACGTGGACGATCTGGTCGCCGGGCTGGACCAGCCGGGAAAGGCGGACGCCAACGGCTCCATCATCGACGGGACAGGCGTGACAAGAATCACCTATGTTCCGAAATACCGGTCGGCGGACGACATCCAGCGGATTGTCAACAATGTCCTGAAGACGGCGGAAGGCGCTGTCTTCCTCAACAAGGACACCAATACCATCTATTGGAAGGACGACAAAATCGCCGCGAATGCGGCTCTGGCGTGGGTCAAGTATCTGGACCGTCCTTTGCCCCAGGTGAATCTCAGGCTGAACTACTATGAAATCCGCGAAAGCGACCTGCGCGACGTCGGCCTTGACTATCTGGCCTGGAAGAACGGCGCGGGCCTGCATCTTTTATCGGTCGGCTATGACGGCGGAAGGGTGTTTTCAGAAGAGGCGGCGGTCCAGCTGGGCAGGCTGGCGGACCTGACGCGGAATTTTACGACATCCTGGGGATACGGGGCGTTTCTGTTCTCGCCGCAGTTCGACCTGAGCTTCATTCGGCTGCTTCAGCAGAACGGGCGCGCGACACTGGCCGCCCACGCCGATTTGACGTTTGTCAACACGCCCGTCTATGATGATGCGTCGCTGAACGCGGCGCTTCCAAAGACCTACACGGCCACGTTGGCGCCCGGCTACGCGAACATCGCGAAGACGAAGGACGGCGCAAGTTCCGTCACGTCGGGCGGTGACAGCACGCTGACGCTTACCGTCCGGAATCCCGTCATCTGCTTTGGCGCGTCCGCGGATGAAGTCGGCCCGAAAGGGGAGCTTCCGACGACGGAGGAGTTCTACGCCAGGAACCGCGGAGGCGTCGTATTCGCATACGAGCTTCATTCGAAGAGCGTTGTGGAACGCGACAATCTTGGGGACGAGCTGGGCAAATCCAGCGACATCGGCGGCGAGCTGACTCTGGGCTTCCAGACGGAAAAACTGCTGGCCAGCCATGTCAAGGAGCAGGAGGTGAAGCAGGAGACGGGCGTTCCGGTTCTCGGAAGCCTTCCTGTCCTCAAATACCTGTTCGGCTCCACGACGAGCCACAAGGAGCGGACATACATCATCGTGACGGCCGAGGCGTCCCTTGTCCATCCGGATGCGACGGTGCCGCCCCGTCCGGCGGAAGAAACGTCCATAGGTTTATGAACATATTGAATACGAGGAGGTTGAAATATGAACACGATAAAATTGCAATGGTCGATATTGCTTACGGTCGCGGCGGCCGTCTGGGCGCAGGAATCAAACATCAGTCTGACGCCGCAGCAGATTCCGGGCATCGCCAAGGCGGATGTCAACAGGCCGTCGGCGGGCTACGGCGACAGCACGGTCCAGACGCAGCTGCGGGTGGACGTGAAGGAATCGGAGGGGGCCATCCGTTTCGTCCGCTCCAACACGGACCCGTATGTCCTCACGAAACTCTACACGCTCAAGCATGCCGAACCCTATGCGCTGCGTGGGTATCTCCTTGGCGTCGTCAAAAGCACCAGCAACAGCGCGAACACGGTGCATGTCGATGCCATCCGCTACAACGACGGCCGCGGTGTCCTTCTGGTATCCGCCGAGGACTACCGTTTCCAGAAGAACGGGAAGGGCGACAGCATCGATGACATCATCGAACGTCTGGACCAGCCGGGGATCGGGTACTCCAGCGGGCGTCCAAAGCACATCTATTTCCCGAAGGTCAACGCGGCCGCCAATCTGAAGGAAATGGTGCTGAACGTCGGGGCGTCCGCCAACGACGCCGAGTTCGGCAACGGCGTGGACCGCCTTGTGGTGGATGGCGGCCTGAACGCCCTGTTCGTGGGGGCGCCGCACTGGAGCTGGAAGCACATTGCCGAGCAGCTGGAGAAATACGACCGCCCCATGCCGGAAGTCCGCCTGAGCTACCAGCTGATAGAAGTCACGACGGACAACGGGGACAAGCTTGGCGTCGATTTCCAGAACTGGAGGAACAAGGAGGGAAGCGCTGTCTTCTCGGCGGGCGGGCGCTACCGCCGCAACTGGTCGCCGGCCTTGGCGGGCGGCATCGACGGTTCCCGTAGCAGCCGCACGGACTTTTTCAACTTCAACCCGAAATGGGACACGGAATATCTTGATTTCCTTGCGGCCAACGGGCATGCGAAAGTCGTGACGGAAGGCGTCATCGTGGCGAAAAACCGCCGCCAGTCCCGCATCAGCGTCGCCTCCGGCGTGTTCCAAGTCGCGGAGACGCAGGTGGCGGACAGCCGCCTGAACGACAGGATTATCGACGGAAAGGAAAAGGTTCCGGACATCGCGAACCTGGAGCTCAGGCACGGGAACGCGCAGGTCACAAAGACGGCGAACGGCTTCAAGTTCGAACTGGACGTGACCCCAGTCGTGACGGGCGAGGCATCCATCCTGCCGCTGAAAGTCACAGGGACCAGCCTGCTGGGATGGAACAGCGACGGCACGCCGAGGCTGAACTCGTCCCGTTTCGAGACGGAGGTCCACGTGGGGCATGAGGGGAAGGATTTCGTTGTCGGCGGCATCCGGCGGACCGATGTCGTGCGCAGCGAGTCGGGCGTGCCTTTGCTGAAGAGCATTCCCTATCTGGGGAAATTCTTCTCGACGGAGAGTGAATCGGAAAGGCATACGGAGCTGCTGCTGATTGCGAGGGCGGAGTATTCCGGTCCGTTCGACAAGGTAACGGAGAAAATCCGCGCGGACATCCGGGGCGCGGCAGCCGGAACGGAAATCCGCGAATAGCGGCAAAAGCCGCCACGCCAGACCATGGCGTGGCGGATGAAATTGGAAATCAAAGTCTTGTACGATAAGGAGAACACACATGAACATTTCATTGAACAACAGGGTTGTCAGGACAGGATTCGCCTTGGCGGCATTGGTCTGGCTTCTGGTGGGCTGCGGACGGAGGAAGGTGGCAGAGGGCGTGGAAAGCGCGGCAGCGGAAGCCAGGCCGACTCAGATTCTGCGCGTCGGCTTCGCGCAGGGCGGCGGCGGAACGCTGACAACGATCATCCGGGAGGAGAATCTGCTGGAGACTTGCGGCGTCCAGGCGGACTTCGTCCTTTTCACCAATTCGAGCGACGGTCTTAACGCCTTGAATGTGAACAAGCTGGATATCGGTGTATCGTTTGGTACCTGCGGGCCGCTGACCTTTGCGTCGCAGGGGGCCCGGTTCGTCATCATCGGCGGAAGCCTTTCAGGAGGCCATCCGATCATGGTCAAGCCTGAAAACGCCGCCCAATACAAAACCATTCAGGATTTCAGGGGCAAGACCGTGGGGACTCCGCGCATTTTCACGTCCGACGTCATATTCCGCGGGGCTTTGTTCGACGCGGGGATCGACACGAAGAAGGACCTGACGCTTGTGGAGTTCAAACGCACGGTCGATGTGCTGGAGGCGGTCATCAGCGGCAAGGTTGACGCGGGCGTCGGCGCGACGAGCGTCCTGGGGCGCGCCGTCCAGGCCGGTTTGTCCTTCCCCATGTTCAGCAATGATTTCCTGCCGAACCATCCATGCTGCCGGATTGTGGCGACGGAGGAGGCCGTGCGGACAAAACGCCCGGAGCTTGTCCGGTATCTGAAGGCCACGCTGCTTGCGGAGAAGAAGTTCACGGAGGATCCGGAAACGGGAGTCCGCGCCCTCGTCAACCAGCAGAAGCTTGGCGACAAGCTGGCCAGGGATCTTGTCCTGGAGCCGCATGTGCTGATCCAGGCGGACCCGAACAAGAAGGGCGTGGCGGCGATGTGGGCGTACATGAAGCGGATCGGCTACGCGCAGGGGGACCTGGACTTGGACAAAATCATCGATACGACACTCTATCGTGAAGCCTTGCAAGAACTTGGAAAGGAATCGCCGGATCCGTTCTGGGAAAAGCTCAAGAAACGCTACGAGGAGCAGAACTTGTGACGAAAGCGCTTATACAACTTAAAGGCCTGTCGTTTTCATATGCCGGCGAGACGACGTTGGCGGACATCGATCTGACGGTCGAAGAAAGCGATTTCGTCGCGATCATCGGGCCGTCCGGCTGCGGGAAGAGCACTTTGCTGCGTCTGGTCAGCGGGCTGCTCATGCCGACATCCGGGCAGGTGCTGGTCGGTGGCCGGCCGGTTTCCGGGCCGGGACTGGACCGGGCGATGGTCTTCCAGGACTACAGCCTGTTCCCATGGAGCACCTGCGCGGAGAACATCGTTCTGGCCCTGGAGCAGGCGCGCCCCGACTTGGACGCCCGGAAACGCAGAAGCACGGCGGAGGAGTATCTGGCGATGGTCGGCCTTGCGGGCAGTTGCGACAAGCTGCCCGGCGAGCTCTCCGGCGGCATGCGGCAGCGGGCCGCGATCGCGAGAGCCCTGGCGATGAATTCTCCGATTCTTCTCATGGACGAGCCATTCGGCGCCTTGGACGCCATTACGCGTGCTCGCCAGCAGGACATGCTGCTGGAGATATGGCAGTCCGGCGGTTCGCTGGCGAAGACGGTCCTGTTTGTGACGCATGACGTCGATGAGGCACTGATTCTGGCGAGCCGCGTCATCGTGCTCGGCGTCCGGCCGGGGCACATCGCGGCGGACATCCCCGTGGACCTGCCGCGGCCGAGGTCGCGTGGCAAGTCCATTTCCAGCGAGAGGTTCCAGAAGTTGCGCGGCAGGCTGATGCATGAGCTGGATCTTGCCGTGAGCAGGCAATTGGAGTTGACGCAGGAACAACAGGAGGGCAGCGGAATATGACGAGACAGGAATATGAATTGAAGCGACTCAAACGCGACCGGCGTACGGCGGCCATCGGGGCTACAGCCATTTTCATGGCTTTGATAATGGGCTACACACTGTTGACGGATGTGACAAAAGTCCTGGATCCCGTGCTTTTTCCCGGCTGGAGCGCCATCCTGCCGGAGATGGCGAAGTCGTCCGGCGAACTGTTCAAGGGGTTCGTCCATTCGATGCGGCTTCTTGTGCCGTCGCTGGCGGCGGCGATTCTGGCCGGCGTGTCCGTTGGGATCGCCGTCGGCATGCGGCCGAGGATGAAACTGGTGCTGATGCCGTTGTTCCGCGCCCTGAATCCGATTCCGCCGACCATGCTGATCCCGTATTTGATCGCCGTCCTGCCGTCCTTCTGGCTTTCATCGGCGGCGATCATCTTCATCGGCGTGTTCTGGGCCGTCCTGATGAGCACGCTTCACGGCGTGGTGATGCTGGAGCCTCGCTGGATCGACAACGCGCGTTGCCTCCAGCTCACGGGCAGGAGACTGGTCTTCAAGGTGATCCTGCCTGGGGCCATGCCGCAGATTTTCGCGGGAATCGGATCCGGCCTGGTTTCAAGTTTCATCCTGCTGACGGTAGCGGAAATGTTCGGCGCGAAGGCGGGCATGGGGTACTACGTGCAGTACTACGCGGATTTCGCCCAGTACGGGAAAGTGCTGGGGGGGATCATCTTCTTGTCGGTGGTCGTGATTGTCATCATGTCGTTTTTCGACCGCGTCCAGCGGCGTGTCCTTTATTGGACAACGAAACGATAGGGTTTTGGAAACAACAGTCAAAAAGCCAGGAGGGCAAAGGTCATGGAAGAATATGATGTTGAATTGACGGAAAGAGTGAAGGAATACGCCCTGGGGCTTGGGGCTTCGCTGGTCGGCGTCGCGGATGCGCAGGTGCTTAATGACGCGCTGGAGAAGGACTTCCGCCCGGAGGACTGCCTGCCGGGCTGCCGTTCGGTTGTCGTCGTGTCGCTGCATATACCGGACGGGGCCTTGGAGATCATGCGCCGCGGCAAGATGAACTACAGCTACAATATGTTCGGATACGCCTATTTGAATCGAGAATTGGACTACATCATCTATCATACGACCATGTTTTTGGAGCGGGAGGGCTACGCGACGGTGCCGCTGCCCGCGCGCGGCACGCAGTACGGGGCGCGGAAACCCGCCTTCGGGCCGATTTCCTACCGGCATTGCGCCGTCGCCGCGGGGTTGGCGACGTTCGGTCTGAACGGCCTGGCCCTGACGCCGCAGTTCGGCTCCCGGCAGCGTTTCGCGGGCATCCCCACGACGGCGCCGCTGAAGCCGGCCGAGAAGCTGATGGACCAGTCGCTGTGCGACGGCTGTCTGGAATGCATCCGCAACTGTCCGGCCCATGCGTTGTCGCTCAATCCGCCCCACGTCTGCAAGATGGGCGGCATGACCTACAAGTACGCCCGTTGCGACGCGACGGCCTGCACGCACATGTCCCGCGGCCTCAGCAAAAACGTCTGGGAAGGCGCGGTGTTCAATCCGGATGTCGAGGTCCCCGTGGAGGAGAACCAGAGCCGGGCGGGGCACTATGACGATTTATGGAACAAGCGGGACGCGAGAATCCGCATCAGCGAGCATGCCGAGGCGACCTATGGCGCGACGCTTTGCGGCCGTTGCATGGCCTTCTGCACAGCCGGCCATGACGCCATGAACCGCAGGCTGAAGCCGGGGCTGACGTCGTACCAGAACGACGAGGTACTGTTCAAGGACGGGACGGTCCGCGTGCCGGACCGGATCGCCAAATTGCGGGAGAAGGCAGGGCAGGAGTGATGCATGGCGTTCAGCCATTGAATGTTATGAAGTCAGATACACATGAATCGGAGAAATTGTCCATGGAAAAAGAGAACAAGAAATGCACGTTGAGCTGTTCGGAGTGCTCGGTCAGGAACTGCTACAGAAGGGAGAGCCAGTATCCCGCGTTCTGCCTGACGGAAGCCTATCGCGACGCCGTCGGGAAGACGCGAGAACTCTATGCGTCCGACGGCGTCGACGGCCGTCTGGCGCGGGCGGCTGCGGAAATCGAAGGGGAGTACTACGGCAGGCTGACACGCCTTGAGGAGACAATCCGTTTCGCAAAGAAGCTCGGTGTGAAGAAGCTGGGCATCGCCAGCTGCATCGGGCTGCTGGACGAGGCGTCGCTGTACGCCAAGATTGTCCGCACGGCAGGCATCGAGACGAAAACGGTCATCTGCAAAGTCGGCGCCGTCGACAAATGCGAGATCGGCCTGCCGGACGGTCTGAAAGTCTGCCCGGGATGCAACGAATCCTGCTGCAATCCCGTGTTGCAGGCCCAGGTTCTCAATGACTGGGGTGCGGAGCTGAATGTGCTGGTGGGGCTGTGCGTGGGGCATGACGCCATTTTCACCCGCCACAGCGACGCTCCCGCCGTCACGTTCATCGTGAAGGACCGCGTGCTGGGCCATAATCCCGCCGCCGCGATTTACACGGCGAAATTCTATTACAAGCGCGTGCTGGACGAAAAGACCTTCCCCGAACCGCGCAAGGAGGCCATTGAGGCGGAGGAGTCCGCGAAGGCCGCCGCAAAACCTGCCGGAGGAACGGCGAAGGGGATGAAGGGACGGAAAAAAGGGCAATAGCCGCCGGGCTAGCGGGGAGGGGAGTTTTTTATGGTCCGGGCCACTTCATCGACGGCGTCCTGAATGAACGCCGTCACATTGTAGTCATGGATGCCCACGACGATGTTGTCGCAATGATTGAAGGGGATAAGTATCCTCTTGGCATTGCTTTGCGCGACGGCTAGAGCCATGGCGGGCGTGATTTCGCCGAACATGGAATCCGCGATGACGATGGCCAATGGGCCGATGATGATGTCCGCCTTGCGGCAACCGACGACGACGGCGTTTTCACCGGTCGCCGCATGGGGGGCTCCCGCCTTCAGCATGACGCCGGTCGCCATCGTGTTCGTGCCGACAGCCGTGATGTCCATCTCCGGAAAATGCTTTTTTAGCGCGATGACGAGCTGTTTCCCGAGTCCGCCTCCTTGCGCGTCTATGACCAGTATGTTCATGGGCTGTCCTTTGTTTGTCGTTCTAGGACGCTGGATTCCAGCGTCCTAGAACTGTTTGGATTATTTCTCCGAATCGTCTTTCTTGTCAGTCTTCTTGTCGCTGAACAGAGAGATGCAAAAAACAACTATCGCGACGACGACAAGGCCGCCGAAGCCAGCCAGACAATAGGTGACAAATGTCATAGTATCCATAATGACTCCTTCTTTGTAATCTGTTGATTTGCTTGAAAATGAGATGGTTAAGCCTGCTCTGGCAGGCCTTGTCTCATAATCGGAGCGGAATGCAGACACAACGTCGGAATGCCATGAAGGATGTATTGGAGAATGCGACTTCCATGTTGGAAGTCGCTTGGATGAAGGGTGTTCCGTCATTCCAACGGATCGTTGGCGATTTGAATTTCTGAAGAATCGCCCCATGGGGCAGATCCAGAAGCTTCAACGGCGCAAAAATGGTCGCATCCGCCTGCGGACGCCAGACGCATGGCTCCTCATGGCCGTCGCGTGGCCGCTGGCAGAATACCAGCAGAAGCGTGGCCAGGAGGACCAATAGAATCTGTTGATGGCGGAAATAGCGCATGTTGCGGAAAATCAATGAGTTTTACATAAGATTATAGACGTCTTTGTCCGCACCGTAAAAGTCCGTCCATGCATTTCGGAAGGTCTGGACGGAGAGATCGGTCATGGGATGTTCTGTCATCTTCCATGCAAGATCCGGGCTGAGCGTGACGGTGTGGGCGCCCGCCAGCAGGACATCCGTGATTTGGCGGACGTTTCGGAAAGAGGCGGCGAGAATCTTCGCGGGGAGATTGTGCATCTGCAGATAGTCGGCAACCTGTTTAACGAGTTCCGCTCCGGAAGCGTTCAAATTGTCGATGCGGTTGATGTACGGCGCGAGGAAGCTCGCGCCATGTTCGGCGGCGAGAATGGCCTGCGCTGTGGAATGGATCGTCGTGGCCGTGAAGGCGATGCCTTCCTTGCGGAGAAGCGGCATCGCTTGGAAGCCCGCCAGCGTGACGGGAACTTTCACATAGAAATCGCCTGAAATCTGGCTGCGGAGGGCGATGGCGTCCCGTAGGATGCCGTCTGGC
>JAEEGL017179489.1_pt1 | contig 10146 bp, 5 predicted proteins | sample 9134231 | NCBI WGS metagenome assembly JAEEGL01 (sample SAMN16246548, study PRJNA631951) | gut metagenome | biome: gut microbiome; feature: rumen; material: fiber-attached | host: Bos | place: Iran: Karaj | collected 2018-10
AAGAAATTCAACAAAGACAATTAATCTTCGTCAAGAATTATCATCTAAATATCCATATGAAAGTGGTTTTCTAAGATTAACAAATCAATTTTTAAATGATCTTTCTTTTGACTTTAAAACAATTCTTCAAGCATTAGATCGTTTTAAATCATCAAATATAAATCTTTCAAATAATTTACAAGATAATTTAAATAAAAATAATGAATTAAATATAAAAATTCAAAATTTAAAAAATCAAATTTTTTCTCTTGAAACAAGTCTTTTAAATGCAAATCATCAAATTCAAGATTTAAGTTTATTAAATAAAAATAATGAAAATTATATTGAAGAATTAGTAAATAAATTAAAAATTTCAAAAGAAAAACCATATTCAAAACCAAATTGTTGTTTATGTGATTGTTTATTTTGTCAAAATAATTACTCTTTTAATTCATATAAAAATAAATATTGTCCAGTTGAAAATTCATATGAATATGAAATGAATAGTACAGGAAGAAGTACTTTAGTAGTTGATACAAATAAAACAAATAATAATAATAATATTAATAATTCAAATATACCAAAAAATGTTAATATTAATAATTCAAATTTAAATAATAATAATAATATTAATAGTAATACAAATATTAATTCTACTAATTTTTCTCCTGAAAATAATTCTTATCAATATAATATAAATAATACAAATAATTCTCAACAAGATACTTTTAATAATATTCAACCATCTTCAGTTCAAATTTCTCCTGTTCCTTTCTCTAGTAATTATAATTCAAATGTTGAAAGTATTAATAATAGAAATAGTTTAGAACCAATTCCAAATATTAATATACCTAAATTAATTCCTCAAAATAATTATGATATTAATACAAATGAAAATATTCAAATTAAAGAACCAAAAGGAAGAGATAATAATTATAATATAGATAATTTTAATAAAGATAAAAATATGATTCAAATTGATAATATTATCACATCTGTTCCATCATCAAATATTGGTTTGAATATAAATCAAATATCAAATGATTTTTTAAAAAGTAAAAATGTTCCAAATTTAAGAAATCAAAATTATAATGAAATGATTAATCAAATACCAGAAAGAGAAAATAAAACAGAAGAAGTAAAAAAAGAAATGAATATAGATGATAAAATAAATAGAATAGAAAAATTAGTTCAAAATGCATTAAAAGATGAAAATATAATAAAATATCTATCAATTAGAATGGGAGATGATTTTATAGAAAAATTAAAACAAGGAGATGTGACTGAAGAATACTTAAATGAAATAGAACAATATATTGAAAATTATAATGAAGATCAAATGTTAATGAATAATAATAAAATAGATTCAAGTAATAGTTTAAGAAAAAATTATAAAATTGATTATAAATTTTTACCTAAGAGAAAATTTAAAGATCCAAAAGAAAATGATGATTATAATAAAATGCAATTAAAAAAACAAATTACTGATCCTAGATATCATTATAGAGAATATCCTCGAGGATGGAATTCTTCAAAAGATTATTTTGATAATAATAATTCTAGTAGTGGAAAAATTGAAAAAAATCAGATTAAAGTACCTAATTATCCAAAATAAAAAATAAAAGAGAAGGAAAATAATATTAATTTAAATAATTTCTTTTAAATAACTATTTAATTTTGAATTTTTTTTTGATTTTGAATTTTTGAATTCTTTTATTGTTATTATTTATTTAATATTTTATTTTTACTAGTGTATTATTTATACATATTTTTATTTTTTTTATCTTTCTATATTTTTTTTGTCCTATTTTTCATATATTTTTATTTTTTCATTATATAAATATTATTATTCTTTCTATTTTCATTTAAAAAAAAATGTTTTCTAAAATTTAATAAAATGATAAAATGATTGTTTTTATAAAAAATAAATATATTTTATTAAATAAAAATAAAAAACAAATTTAAAAAAAATCATAACCTTTTTCTCTTATTTTTTCAATATTTTCATTAATCTTTTCTTCTAATTTTTGATTATATTCTAAAGTAGAATTTAATTTCATTTCTAAAATAGAAATAGTACTGTTTAATTCTTTAATAGTATTTTCTTTTTCCTCATATTTCTTTTTCAAAAGATTATTATAATCTTTATCTAAACTCAAATGACCTTTCTCGACTTGTGCTCTAATATTATTTTTCCCAAAAATATTTTGAATTACATTATAAACTTTTTTTAATAATTCTTCAATTGCATTTGGTTTACAAAAAATAACATCATTAATTTCTTGTTTTGTTAATCTTATACCTATTTTTTTTAATACTTTATTATTTAAAGTTTCCCAATTAATTAATTTATGTTTAGTAGAAGAACAATCAGGATAATTATGTAAATCTACTAATTTAGGAACATATTTTTTTAATATTTCTGCTAATAATAATCCATCACTAAAATCTCTTGCTATATTTTTTTTTGCTCTACTTAATTGAAAACTATCTACCCATTCATATATTTTGATTGTTTCATTTGATTCATTATCTAAATCATTATCATTCATTGAATTATCATTTTCTATTTCATTTTTGTTTTCATCTTTATTATCTTCTAATTCCACATTTTCATTTTGTGATGAGTTCATTTTTTAATTTTTAATTGTTTTATATTTTTAAAATAATTTAAAAGAAACAAATTTATTTATTTATTTTTATTTATATTTTTTATATATATATTTTATAATTATTGTTTTAGGTTTTTTATTTCTTCTTCCATTTTTTTTACTTTTTCAGTTAAATCATCAATTATTTTTTCATATTTTTTTTCATTATTTCTTAATCTTTTTATTTCTTCAATTAAATTGCTAATTAAAGTCTCATCATCTGTTTCAGCTTTTGGAATTATTAAAACTGGACCATCCATTAAAGGTAAAGGTGATTTAAATGATAACAAAAAATTAGAATTTTCATCAATTAGTTCTGAATTAAATTTTTTTTTATTAATTGAATCTTCAAAATAAGGTAACATATTTTCAATTGTATCATATAAAAATAAAACTGATTTTTTTTCTTTTGTTGTTTTTAATTCATCAATTGAAAAATTTTTTGAATAAATTTCTTCTGGAAAAGAATCTTTTAAACTAACTAAAATATTTAATTTTTCATTTTCTACTTTAAAAGTTAATTTATATGGAATATTATTTTCTGTTAATAAATTATCTTTCACCACCATTTCTTTAATTGAATAAATAGGAGTTATTGTTTGATTTTCATTTTCTTTTATTTCATTTTTATTTTCTTCTTGTATGGACATTTATAAAATGATTATTTTAAATTAAAAAAAATTTACTACAAAAAAATGTACTTTTTTTTTAAAACATTTCACATATAATATAATAAAAACAATTTAAAAAATATAATAGTTTTTAATTCTTTTTCAATTCAAAATGTCCATTTTCATTTGTGAAATATGTAAAGAAGTTTATAATGAAAATAATAAAAAACCTTTATCACTACCTTGTGGAAATATATATTGTGAAGAATGCATAAAAAAATTATATAATAATCAATCAAAATTATTTTTATGTCCAAGTCATAAAATATATCATCAATTTAAATTAAATAATATTCCAATTTGTGCTCAAGTTTTTGAATGCTTAAAAGAACATAAACAAACTTTAAATTTTAATAATGATTTAATTGATAAAAATTGTACAAAAAATGAAAATTTAATTTGTTGTAGTAGACATTCTAATAATATTATTAAGTTTTTTTGTAAAAATGAAAATATGTTTTTATGTTCAATTTGTGCCAAAACTCATACTGAACATAATATAATTTCTATTACAATTGATAAAAATACTTTTAATGAAGAAATAAGTGAATTAAAAGATAAAATAGAAGAAGAAAAAGAAAAATTTTTTCAGGCTAAATTTGATAATGAAAAATATACTAATAAAATTAATATTCATATTGAAGAACAAATTAAAAAAATAAAAGAATATTTTACTTCAATAATTGAATTATTTGAAGAAAAAAAACAAGAATATATAAATAAATTTAGAAATATACAGGAGAAATTTCAATATAATATAGATTTATTTAAAAATAATATAAATCAAATAAATGATATATTAATAGAAATGACAAAGAAAATTTCCTATTCAAAAAATGAACTATACCCTAAAAATGAATATGAAAAATTTTATCAAGAAAAAATAATATTAAACTCTTTATTAACAAAAGTTACAATATCAGAACAAAATGAAAATTTCGGATTTATATATAGTCAAATGGATTCAATTCCATATTATAATATACCAAAAGATATATATAATAAAATTTTAAATGAAGATACTTATTATTTTGGAATAATTTATGAAGATTCAGTAAATAATTCAATGTCTAATTTATTTCAATCTGAAAAAAATCCTACAAATAAATATTTAAATATGAGTCCAGTTGATGAAAAAACTATTGGAGAAGATGAAAAAACTTCAAATAATTCTGTTAGTAATATTAATATTAATAATAATTCAAAAAACCATTTAATTGATAATCAAACACAAACTCATTCTTGTTTTAAAGATTCACTTGAATCAACTTGTTATAAAAGAGACAATTTAAATATTTTTAATCAAAATTTAATGAGTGATTTAAATTCTCAAAATAAAACTAAAAGTAAAATTAATAAAAAGATAGAAAAAAAAAAATTAAAAAATGAATTTAGTTATTATTATTCACCAGAGAAATATAGTAAAGATACAATATTTTCATATTCTTCATCAACAAATAATATAACAGGAACATTTAAACATGATATTATAGTTGATAAAAAAGAAAAAATATTTAAACCACCTCAATTAATAAAAAATCCTTTAATATGTAATTTAAATTTAAAAATTAGAAAAGATAAATTAAAAGAAAAAAAAGAAAAAGACAAAGAAAAAGAAAAAGTCAATTGTTCAATGAAAAAATATTCATTTAATACAAATACAAGTATACCAAATAATACTAAACAAATAGTAAAAAATGTATCCACAATAAATGCAATTGATAGTACTAATGTTAATAAAACAAATAATTTAAAGTATAATAGTAACAGAAAAGTTAGTAAAACTTCAAGAAATAAAAGATTTGCAAGTAATAGCCCTGAAGTAACTTGTATGAGTAATCAATTTGAAACTAGAAATAGAAATAGATTTAGATATTTTAATCCTTTTTCAAATTTAAATAATTCAAATAATAGTATTTTTAAAACTAAAGAAATTAAAAGAATTTCTTCTCAAATTTTTAGAAATAAAAATCAATTTAAAATTAAAAGTAATATTAGATATAAAAGCCCTCAAGATAAAATAAATAATTCTTCTTTGTTTTATTATAAAGATAGAAGATTTAATAATTATACAAGAGATGGTGATAAAACAATTGGTTAATTGTTTTATAATATATATCTTATATTTATTATAATATTTTTTTATATCAAATATTTAATTGTAATTTTAAAATAATATTAATTAAAAAAAGGAACATTAATATACTTTTAATAATAATAAAAAAATAATCTAAATATAAATCTTTTATCTCTTTTTATCTTTTATAAATGTAAAAATAAAAAACAAATAATATTTTATTTAATTAATTGAATCATGTAATTCAAATATAATTAAATTTTAAATAAAAATATAAATATAAATATATAATTAAATAAATTTTTAATATGAATAAAAGTCTTCGAGGAAATCTAACAAATTTTAAAAGAAGAAATCTAAGTGAAGGAAATAGAAGAAGTAACAGTGTACAAAAATATAATTCAAATAACATAAGTCAATCAAGTTTAAGAAACAATGATAATATAAATTTAGAAAATGATGATACAACTGAAGATGAATCCAAAATAAAAGAAGAAGCAAAAGAATTAATAAACAGAACTAGAAAAATGATGGAAGATTTATCTTTAGTTAAAATGGATTCTTTTACAAATGGAAATAATAAGAAAAATAATAATTTAAATAATTTACATTTTCAAAATAATATATCATCAAGTTTAAATGATGATCCTTCTCAAAAATTAATTTTAAAAAATAAGCAAATAAAACTTTTAGAAAGAGAATTAAAAGATAAAACAAATCAATTAAAATTAGCTCAAGATAAATTAAATATGAAAAATGAAGAAATTAAAAAATTAAATGAAGCATTAACAATTGAAAGAAGTAATAATTTAAGAGCAGATAATATAAAATTACAAAGGAAAATTTTTGCTTTAGAAAAAGCAAATGAAGAAAATAAAAAAATATATGAAAAAATGATTGATGATTTTAAAAATAAAATGAATAATGCTAATAATAAAAATAATGATAGTCAAAATGAAATTAAAGAAATGCAAAAAAAGAATTATTTATTACAAGAAGATAATAAAAAATTACAAAAAGCATTAAATGAAAAAATTAATTTAACAAATCAATTAAAAGAAAAAAGTGAAATTGATAAGAAAGTAAATGAAAAAAAAGATATTGAGATAGAAGATTTAAAAATGAATTTATCTAATTTAATTGTTATATTAAAAACTTTATTTGCAAAAGAAACTGATTTTTATGAAAATAGAAAAACATTTTTAGATAATTTTGAAAGATTAATGAATTCTGAAAATCAATATAATAACTTATTAGGAAGTACACATTCATCAAGTCAAAATATTGATTTAGGTTATGATAGAGAAAGAATGAATGATAATAATATTAATGATCTTTTTTCAAATAAATAAATATTATTTAATCTTTTTTTTTTTTAACTTTTACTGGCTTAAGAATATATTATTTTTTTAAAATTTGATTTTTTAAATTAATAAATAAATAAAAATCCGGATTTTATAAAATTAAAAAATCAATTCAAAAGAATCTTTATATTAAAAGCATATATATATTTTTTTATATAATAAAATTGAAAATAGAATTATTAATTTTTTAAAAATTTCTTTATAAATAAACTTCAAATAATATGGTTATTGGAGGGGTAAAAAAAAATGAAGAAATAGGAATTCCATTAATTGATAAAGAAGATCCAATTCATATTTTAGATAAGGAATATGAAAATTTTATGTATTCAGCAAATCAATTTGAATATAATATTTTAAAAGTATCTCAAGAAAAAATTAAGGATTCTTTAATTAAACTAACAGATACTGTAAATAATATAAATCGAATAATTTTGGAAATTTTAGGTAAAAATGAAAATTATGATGATGATTTCCAAAAAATAAAATTAATATCTTTTAATGTTTCTGGTAAATGTGAAGAAATTTATAATAAAATAAGTCAATTAGAAAAAAATTTTTATCAAAATAAATTGGAGAAATTAAAAATAAATGAATTAGCTGAAAATTTAAAACAAAAAAGTAAAATTATTAATAAGGATGTTTGTATTAGGATATTAAAAGTAAATAATCAGTTATTTAATTTTGAAAAATATGAAGAAGATTTAAAAAAAAGGAAAGATTTAGAAAAGCAAAAAACAGAAGAAGAAATGAAAAATATTGAATCTAATATAACTGAAACTTGTTTAGGAATTATTGTTATTTTTTCTGTACTTTTGTTTATTTATTATGGTTTTTGTTTTGAATAAATCTTTATTTAAATATATATAAATTTTAAAAGGTAATAATAAAAGAAATGATATATTTATATATTTCATGTATTTGAAAATAAATTTTGAAATAATTTATATTATATAATTATTTTAAATAAAATTCAAAATTATATTTCATTGTAAAAAATAAATTAAAAAATATTCATAATCTTAGTAACTTTCTATTTTATATCATTAAAAAGCTTTTTTGATAAATTATATATAATATTAATATACCCATTTTTTTCTAATTAATAGAATTGTATCAAAAAAAAAGATAATTGATTTTTAATTATTATAAATTGTTTTACATAAGTAAGTTTTGAAATTACAAAACTTAATAATATATTACCTAAACTCTATTTATATACTTTTAATATTATTTTTTATTTTAATTTTTTTATTTCATCTCCCTTCCCAAAGCTACCAGAAAAACCTAATAAGTCCATTTTTTTGCAAATAATATCCTTTTGATAATTTTTCCCAAATTTCAAAGCAGAATATTTTACAACTTTTTTTCCATTTTCAAAAGTCATAACTCTTTTTAATTTATTATATTCTTTATTATTGTTTTTTTGATTTAAATCTTGAATATATTCACTATCAGTTTCTTCAAAAAAAGAGCTTTTTCTATGATTTAAAAATTCTTTTCTATTATAATTTTTATTATTTTTTTCAAAAATATTACTAATTTTTCTACTAATACCATTTATTTTAAAAGAAGAATCATCAAATTCACTTGAAGAATAATTATAATCTGAAATATTAAATTTTAAACTAGATTTTTTTGAAGTTTGTTTTTTTTTTACATCATTTTTATTATAAACTTTTGAATTTTGTATTTTATTATTACCATTATCTTTAATTAATAAAATATCTTTTGAATTATTATTTTTTATTGGAGAAGGGGGATAAATGGAATTTATATCTTGCATTGATAAAATTGGAGAATTTTTACTATCAAATTTAACTAAACAATTTGGTCCTTTTTTAATTGAATCTTTAAATAAATCTAAAAGAATAAAATCTTCTTCTATTTCAAATATTTTTGATATATTATTTAATTCTTTTTGATTTTTTTTCTCTTTAAATGAAGAATTATTTTTGTTTGTATCATTTAAAAATTTTTTTAAAAACAAACCTTCTAGTTTTAAATTTATTTGAAAAAATATTGATTCAACTGATTTTTCTTGTAAAATTGATGCAGGAACTGAATTAATTGCATTTAAAATATCTTTATTAAAGTATTTTGGAACTCTATTTTTTTGTAGATAATAATAAATATTATTTTGTTTAGTTGAAGCAATAAAAAATTCAAAAAAAAATTTTTGTATATTATAAATTTTTTCAAGTTCAAAATACTTTAAATTATCATCAATTTTATTATTATTATTTAAAAATATTGTGAGAAATTCATAATAGTAATTTTGATTCATTAATTTTAAACTATTTTTATTTAAAGGATATTTTTGATTTAAATTTACATTAGTATTTATAGAATTATTTTCATTTTGTCTAGATAATTTTTTCTGTGAATAAACATGAATAACTGCAATTCCAGACAAAATTGGTAAATATTTTATAAAAAAACTATATCTTGGATAAGTTGAAGTACATTCAAATTTTCCAAAATTGTCTATTAATATTTCAATGTATTCTAAATCTGAATGTGATCTTAAATGACTTTTATATTCAACTTCTAATTTTTTTGCTATTAATAAACAGTGTTTAAATATTTTTTCATGTTTATAAAATTTCATATTTTTTTTTAATTTTTGATTGTTTACTTTGTTAAAATCAAATATTATTTCTTGTTTTTCTAAATCTATATAATATACATTTTTTAAATTGATATTATGTAAAAATAATTCTTCTCTATGACTTATTATTTCTAATATTTTATTAAAATGAAGAACTAAATATCTTAAAAAGTATTTTTCATATATTTTAATTTCTAAATAATCATTAAATGAAAATGAATATTTATGATGATTCCAAAATTTTGAATTCTCATTATTTTGAAATTCAGAACTATCATCATTATTATATGAACAGACTAATTTTTTTTCATTTTCGTTTATATTTAAATTATTTTGATTTTGAAATAAGTCATCAATTCTTTTATATTTTTGATGACCTAAAAATTTATTCTTTGAATTACTTTTTTCTGTTTTGGGATTTAAGATTGATAATTTTTCATTAATATCAAATTTAAAATTAATTAAGGAAATATAAATAAATTTTAAACATAAATAACAATAATAATTATTCAAATCATTATTAAATTTTCCAACTAATATTTGATTATTTTGAAACATATAAATAATTTTATAATTATTTAAATAAATTGTATATTTTATAAAATTAGATTTTGGATTCATTTGATTTATTTTTCTTAAACTAATTAATGAATGTTGAATTAAGGACTCTTCTTTATTATTTTGACTTTGAGAATCAAAAATTTTATTAAAATTATAATTCATTATTAATAAACCATTATTATTAAATAAGAAAAATTCTTTTAATTTAAAATTACTTATATTCATTAAAGTTAAT
>JAEEGL010070015.1_pt1 | contig 10145 bp, 11 predicted proteins | sample 9134231 | NCBI WGS metagenome assembly JAEEGL01 (sample SAMN16246548, study PRJNA631951) | gut metagenome | biome: gut microbiome; feature: rumen; material: fiber-attached | host: Bos | place: Iran: Karaj | collected 2018-10
CATACTTGCTTATCAAATGCTCACAATAAGCCAGATAAATATCGCCTGCGAGATTTTCGTGAAGAAAAGCATGTCTTTCTGACTGTATGGTGTCCAAATCGATTGTCACGCCTGCGTGTTTTTTGATAATCCTCTGGTCCGCCATATTCCACACGCCGACGGAATCAATTAGAGTCCCATCTAAGTCAAAAATAATATACTTTTTATTTTTTAAGTCTAAGTCTTGTAGCTTTTTCATGAGATGATTCTGATTTTCTATATCCCCGATAAGAATTATAGTAGATAATCTTGTTCTTACCGTCACTAATGAGGCTATATTTTGGTATAATATCAAAAAGAATTAAGGAGTGCAAGATGAGGGATTTTGAGAAAATTAGCTTTGAGCAGTTTAGAAAAGATATCAAGGATGATAAAAAGCTATACGAAAGCTATAAGCTCCCGAGCAGAGAGTCTACAGCTGCGGCCGGATATGATTTGTTTTTAGTGGAAAATTTAACGATTGCGCCAAATGAAATTGTGAAAATACCTACAGGCGTCAAAATGCGCTGCGAAAAAGATGAAGTATTGTTAATAATCGTAAAAAGCTCAACCGGGTTTAAGTATAATATTCGCTTGGTGAACCAGGTGGGGGTGATTGATGCAGACTACTATAATAACAAAGACAATGAAGGCCATATTTTTGTTAAAATTCAGAATGAGGGAGATAAAACCATCACTTTTAAGGCTGGCGAAGCGGTGGCACAGGGGGTCTTCATCAAATACTTGCTTACACAAAGCGATGACGAGCCAAACACTGAGCGAAGATCAACCTACTAGCTGCGCTTTTTCTTGGGTTGGCGTTCTGGAATAGTGGACGGCCTGAGCGCGTGTAGAAGTTTAGTACGGGCGTGAGAAGTGAAGATTTTTTCGAGCCAGGATTGTTTGGGAGTCTGGTTTTTGGAAGTGAGAATTTCGACAATATCGCCCTGTTCTAATTTTTTGTTCAGGTTGCTCATCTTACCGTTAATTTTGACCCCCACCACGTGATCACCAATTTCGGAATGCAGACGATAGGCAAAATCTAGCGGTAGTGAACCGTTTGGCAAGTCAATAATGTCACCTTTTGGGGTATAGACAAAAATTTTGTCGGCGAATAGATTGAGTTTTAGTTTTTTTAGGTCTACTTTCTTTCCTTCACGAAGTTTGGCGGCAGCCATTTGAAGTTCAGTAATCCAAAGGAGATTAGTGGGAAGATGTTTGATTTTGCCCTGTTTATAGTTCTCAGTGACCTTTTGTTCATTGTAGTAAAAGCTTGCGGCTAATCCACGCTCGGCATACTCATGCATTTCTTTGGTGCGAATTTGAAATTCAACAATATGTTTATCTTTAGTAATCACAGTAGTATGAAGTGACTGGTAACCGTTTTGTTTTGGCATGGCAATATAGTCCTTGATGCGCCCATTCATAGGAATATAGAGCGAATGAACGATTCCAAGAGCGAGGTAACAATCCGTGATATCATCAACAATGATTCGGAGAGCAGTCAAATCATAAATTTCGTTAATGTTTTGGTTATGTTTGGCGAGTTTTCTGTGGAGTGAATAAACCGACTTCACGCGACCAGAGATCTTAGCCTCAATTTTTTCTTTTTTAAGCGCTTCTTCAACTTCTTGCTTAATTCTTCTTAAAGACTGCTCGGCGGATTTATTGTGCTTTTGAATAAGGGCCTCGAGCTCTTCAAAGCGACGCGGATTGACATACTTAAAAGCGAGATCGGCCATCTCAACACGAAGACGTCCCATATTGAGCCGATCTGCTAATGGAGCAAAAACTTCCAGTGTCTCCTTCGCAATTTTCTTTTGCTTCTCAGGAGGAAGCGCAGAGAGTGTGCGGATATTATGCAATCGGTCGGCAAGTTTAATAATTAGAACTCGGATATCGTCGCCTAGCGCAATCATGAGGCGGAGGAAGTTGTCTTTAGTTGACGGAAGATAAGTATCTATATCGCGCATGCCGCGGCGGGCGGTAGATAGTTTCGTCACTCCATCGACTAGAAACGCGACCGAATCGCCAAATTCGCTACGAATCTCATCCAAAGTTAAACTAGTATCTTCTACAGTGTCATGTAAAACGCCAGCAATTATAGTATCCTCATCCATGCCCCATTCTTCGAGAATTTTTTTGACAGCCAAGGGGTGAACGATGTATGGTTCGCCGGTTTTACGAAATTGGCCAGAATGAGCCTGTTTGGCCATGGCGACGGCTTTCTTAATGCGGTTTGACTCGACATCTACGGCTTTGGGAGACATACTAAATAACAAAATTAGATTTTTTAGCTTTTCTGTGCTTTCTAATCAAATGAATAATAGTAAAAATAATGGCAATTAAGGTAGTAAATACGAGCATCATAAACCAAATCGGACAGATGATGATGGTTTTTTCGGCAACATTATTATCTCCTCTATAGCTAATCGACTGGCTAACCTTAACAATACCAAGTGCCGGGAGATTATTGACTTCTCGCTCTATATAACGGGTTGTCTCCGGCATAATAAGCTCAGAGTACCGGCCATCATCGTCCTCGGTCGGCAGAATTTGGCGACCACCAAAAAGGTCCGTAACCTTAATAGTAAATATGACATCCTCATGGACGTTTCCGCCATTTTCAATAAGAGCGCTGAGGGTGGCTGGTGGACTAACAATAAAACCGGGTACGTTATTTTCTAAAACTTTACCGTTGCGCTCAATCGGCCCGGTGACTGTACCGTATATAATACTTGCCATTTCCAAAACGTTCCGGACCGCAACGCCATTGCCGTTAGCAGATTTAGAATTGGAGGAAACTGCCAGTGTGGCATACTGACCACCCACTGGGGCATTTTTAGGTACATTAATTGTGAACTTGATTTCTTTTACCCCATTCGGTTCAATTTCTCCAGTCGGCTCCTCAATCTCAATCCATTTTGAGATTGAAGTTCTGGCGGATTCATGCTCCAAATCTATGGTATATTGTTCACCAATCACGCCATATGGAGTAATTGAAACTTTGTATGCAAAGTTTTCCGTAGCGTCGGCTGGGTTAACAATTTTGATTGAACCTTCAGTCACCTCGCCCGGCGTGAGGGTGAAACGCTGACTCATTGGTAGGAGCGTAAAGACATTACTCATATTTTGCTTCGTTTCCTCATTATACTCATTATACATATTATAACAAAGATTATTCGACCGACAAAATTTTGGCCGTACCCGGCTCTAGTTTTAACAAGCGTTGATTCTTGGAGCCACGATAGCGCAAACTAAGATCGCGTTGGCTTAGAATAAATGGCCCGTCAATGAGTGCATCTAACGATTTCAGTAGTTCCCAAGGAGCACCACCATACTCCTTAATGATTTCATAGGTGAAACCAGAGAAGCTCCAAACATTCCATCCCAGTTCGGTGCGCACCCAATCGGCGATTTCCTTACAAGCTGAGGCTTGTACGAATGGCTCGCCACCACAGAAAGTGAGGCCGGCTTGCCCACGAAACTCTTTAAGGCGCCTCTTAATATCTTCAATAGGGATTAGAAAACCCGCTTCATAATCCCATGTTTCAGGATTTTGGCAGCCCCTACAGTGATTTGGGCAACCTTGAGTCCAAAGCACAGCTCGAAGACCATCGCCGTTCACGATGTTATCGTGCTCAAGAGGCCCACTCAGACGAATAAAGCCATCCGGAGTTTCGAGCTGGCGCGAAATCTTATTTAGTGATATTTTGTGATAATCCATATTACCCTCTTCTGGGCGGGTACTGCTGGACATTGTCCTCCCCCAAAAGTGACTATACTTTTGGGGGTCCCATCCATGTCCGTCACCCGCCCATGTGATACATATTATTAAGCATTTCCTTTGGCGCAGCTACATATTTTTTCGAATGGGAGATCGCCTTCAAGACGGCCACAATGCGGGCAACGATCACCGGTAATGGTACCAGAAAATCCACAGACTGGATCACGATCAACCGGATGATTTACAGACCCGTAACCAATACCCTCATCGTGCATTTTTCTAATGACGGATTCAAAGGCTGCAATGTTCTGAGAAGTATCACCGTCCAATTCGATATAGGTGATGTGTCCAGCGTTACATAGATTATGATACGGGGCCTCGATTTCGATTTTTTCAAAGGCGCTGATTGGATAATAGACTGGGACATGGAATGAGTTAGTGTAGAATTCCCTGTCAGTAACTCCTTTGATTTTACCATATTCTTTGCGGTCTATTTTTGTAAAGCGCCCTGCGATACCCTCAGCTGGGGTAGCCAGAAGAGTAAAATTCAACTTGTACTTCTTGGAGTAAAAATCACATCTCTCGCGCATATGAGCGATAATATCAAGACCAAGTTCACGAGATTCTTCATCTTCGCCGTGGTGCTTACCGGTCATAGCTACAAGAGTTTCGGCTAGACCAATGAAACCAATAGACAAGGTACCGTGCTTGATTACATCTCTTAGGGTATCATTCGGCCCAAGTTTCTCCGAGCCAAACCAGTTGCCTTGTCCCATGAGGAACGGAAAATTACGAACATGCTGATTAGCCTGGAAATCAAAGCGATCTAATAACTCGTCTTTTACGAGGTCCATTTTTTCATCAAGTTCTTTATAGAAGCCTTCCCAATCCGCCTCTTTGCGTTCACCATTACAGATACCATGCTTAATGCCAATGCGAACCAGGTTGATTGTGGTAAATGATAGATTGCCACGGCCAGTAGTTATACCATCTGATTCCGGAAAGACTGATGCGAATACGCGAGTACGGCAACCCATGGTTGCTACTTCTGTACGATAGTCGCCTTTTTTATAATACTTGAGATTATACGGCGCATCGATGAAACAAAAATTTGGGAATAAACGTTTAGCGGAAACTTCCATAGACTTCTTGAATAAATCATAGTTTGGGTCTCCTGGATTATAATTGACGCCTTCTTTAACTTTAAAAATAGAAATCGGGAAAATTGGAGTCTCACCTTTGCCTAAACCATTTTCCGTAGCTATGAGTAAATATTTTGAAACGAGACGACCGGCAGGAGAAGTATCTGTGCCAAAGTTGATAGAAGTAAACGGTACCTGAGCACCTGCGCGAGAGTGCATAGTATTAAGATTATGGACGAATCCTTCCATGGCTTGGAGAGTTTCACGTTCAACATCTTCACTTGACACCTCAATGACTTCTTTTGGCCACTTGGCTTTTTTAAGTTTCTCGTCATCGCCATACTCGTAGTCATCTTTGACTTCTAGGTCTAGTTTCTTGCCAGTGAACTTATTGTATTTTTTAAGATTACGTTTAAGAGCCTTGCGGAATGATTTATTGACGCCTGGGGCCATAGCATAGTCAAAATTTGGAATAGATTGACCGCCATGTTGCTCATTTTGGTTAGCCTGAAGTAAGATAGCAGCCAATGCGCCATAGGAGCTAATGGAGTTTGGTGTACGCAGATGACCGTGTCCAGTATTAAAGCCTCCATTTTCAAATAGTACAAATGGGTCCGACTGACAGCAAGTTAAAGTGCCGGTTGCATAGAAGTCTAAATCGTGAATATGAATATCACCATTGTCATGAGCGGCAGCGATATCAGGACGCAAGAGTAAAGTCTTGGTGAAGAATTTAGAACCCTCGGCGCCAAACTGAAGCATCTTACCCATGGCGGAGTTTCCGTCCACGTTGGCGTTACTACGCTTGATGTCGGAATCATTGGAAGCGTCAGCATGAGAAATGGTACGGTAGATGTTCATTAGGTCAGATTTTGCCTCGCGGCGACGGGAACGTTCTTGGCGATATTGAATATATTCACGGGCCGTCTTTTTAAAACTCGACTCCATCAAGACTTCTTCTACGATGTCCTGGATTTGTTCGACGGTAGGGGTACGCGCAGTAATTTGCTTTTCGGCACGGGCTAAAACCTTCTCAGCGAGAGCTTTGGCGCGATCATGTTTGAATTCTTCCGTGACAAGACCAGCCTTGGCGATGGCTTCAGTGATTTTCTCGGGATCAAATTTGACAATCTTACCATCTCTTTTGACAATTCTTTTGAACATAAAAACCTCCTTCAAATTGTGTTCATTCGAATTTATATTTTGACAATGATGACGCTACTACCGCTCGAGACGAAGACTTGCACCTAACCTACTTTGTCTGACGCTAGATATAGTGTCTTACAGATAGTATATACCACTAAATATGGAATTGCAAGAGCTTTTATGCTTATTTTAGTGGTTTTGATTGGTGTGTCATTTTTTTCGCAAACGCCCTAACGGATTTAAATGTATCTAGTGCTAGGACCTCTTTCCAAGTCATCCATTTCACATCTTCAACTTCGGCCTCTTGCTTCACTGGTAGTTTTTCGTCTGCTATGCACAGGAAAATAAAATCAATATGTGTGTGAGCGGGTTTGTCGCCTTTTTGCGGTATAAATTCGCTTAGCATAGTATACGGTGTGGCGATAACCGATTCTTTTTCACTCCCCACGAATCTAAATTCACCAGAATCAATCACTTCAACATCTATGCCGGTTTCTTCACGGATTTCTCTTGCGACACCTTCGGCCGGGTATTCGTTTGGTTCCAGATGACCTCCAGGAATAGTCCAGATATTAAATTTTTTGTGATAAATCATTAATAGTTTGGTTCTTTCGCGGTTCATTACGAAACCACTTGTGGCGAAATGTTTTTCATTAACTGAATACATACGTTGCCTCTCCTTCAAAGGACCGGTTACTTGGTTGATAGTATTTCGTATTATTATGATGTAATTTGTGGAAAAGAACAAGGCCCCAACTATGTTTGGGTACTGGTTGCGTCGTAGAGACACTAATGAAAAACTCAAACCAGAGGAGCAGGATTATCTGTAGTGGGGGGTTAATTAAGTAGATATGAAAGGCATGAAGAAAATTTATGGCGAAATGATATAATGGGTCAAAAGGAACTGCATGAAATTGTATATTTATTGCCAAAAAAATGATTTAACTGCCAAACAAAAAGATCTTTTGAAAGAAAAGTTTGAGGATGTCATTGTTCAAGAAAAGCCAGAGTATGAGCTTCTTTTTAATGACGAGAGCGAGAAAGTAGTCGCCATAGATCCAGATATCGTAGGTTGGGAATTTAAAAATGAAACTATAGATAAAATACCAAATTTGAAAGCTATATGCTTAGAAACGACCGGATACGAATGGGTGGACTGTGCTTATTGCTCCGAGAAAGGCATCGCCGTTACCAATGTACCGTACTATGCAACAAATTCTGTTGCAGAAAAATGCGTAATGATGGCTCTAGCTCTCGCAAAGAAGCTCCCCCTGTTTGAAAAAGAAGGCAAGATGAACTGGGATAAAGAGTTTATTGGCGAAGACATGTACGGCAAGCCAACAGACATAATTGGTTTCGGGGCAATTGGTCATGCTCTTGCAAAGAAGTTGGATGGTATTATTGGTCGTGATGAAATCTGCTATTATTCACATAATCAGAATGATCCAGAATATCATTATTTAGTTTTCGATAAAATGCTGGATAAAAGCGAATATATGTTTATTACAATTTCAAAAAATCCAGAGAGTCTCGCTTTGTTTAATGATTTGTCGAAGTTTAATCCTCGAACAAAAGTCATTATTGTAGCGAATGGCTTTGAGGATGTAGCCCTGAGAATGGCAAAAATGGTAGAAGAGGGCAAGCTCGGTGGAGTTGCCTTTGAAAGTGATGATTTGAGTAAAGAATATAAGGGCAATGTTTTTGTCACTCCGCATAATGCATACTACACTCAGGAATCTCTTGAAAAAATGTTTGAAATTTGGGTACAATCGATGATTTCTGCGATAGACAACCCGATTAATAAAGTCAATTGATTGCTTTGACCAAATTGTTGGGGATTTAACAGACAAAAATATAGAGGTAGATTGCGGTTTTTGATACGTTTTTTGTTGCAAAAACGGCATAAAAATAGCCCTCTATTTTTGCGGTGGATTTAACAAGCATTCATAGATTACGAAATAGTTGAAAATTATTTTATAAACCGTTTGGTGGGGGTTAATTAGCCAGGTTTTAACAATTTACAAAGAGTAATCGTCAAAAAAAGGCCCAGTGGTACTTTATGATACAATAAAAGATATGAATGATTACAAATTCAGCAAACCTGAACTGCAGCCCGCTGATGAAGGTGTCAATTTGGATACGGAATGGACCAAGGACTACCACTTAGACCATGCCGAATGGCCGAATGAAGCATTATTATCTATGAAAGATGAGGAAAAACGTAAACCAGAAATGGAAAAAGATGCCATCAAAAGAGCCAATATGATAATCGATGAACTTTATCTCGGCAAAAATGGAAAGTGTAAGAAGATGGTACTTGAAATTGGCTCCGTCCTTAGGAGTAACGATGTTCGTATAGAACTACCAAACAACGTCGATAAAAAGAATGAGGAGTATTCAACTGATTTTTTAATTTCTAATTGTTTACGGTTTAATCGTGATAGTATGGAGTCTATATGCCGAAGTGTCTCAAATGGAATATTTGACGTCTTGGGGTTGACGGAAGATAAGCGACCGTTTTTAATCCTTGTTGAGAGTACCAATGGAAGGGTTCCCGAGAACAAAAAAGGCAATGGCATCGGTAGCGAGAGACGTAAATTGGGAGATTTTCTAAGACCGAGCCGGAATTTTCACAATGTAAATCCCGCGGCTGAAAAAAATGGTATTATCAGAATCAATCTACCAAGTTTCGGTAATTATCCAGATATCAGGAATATCCTAGCAACATTGGAACACGAATGTTTTCATGTTTACCAGTTTAATTGCGAGCGTGAAGTAATGCCAATTACGACTGCACGCGATATGATGGATATGGCGGTCATATATCGTTATGGGTACGAACAATATATAAGCTCTAAAAATGATTTTGCGGGTTACTATAACCAGGGTTACGAGAGTTCAGCTAGATTTTTCTCTACCCGACTAAGAAAAGTTACAGATATAATAATCATGGAAATGATTAAAATAAGATTGGAAAGGATACATGAATGAATAAAGACAAAGTATTAGAATTCTGCATCGAGGAGCTGCTAGTATCCCCTGGCGAGGCCGAACGTCTCTTTAGGAAAGTCTCAAAATATGCAGATATTTATTCAGAATTTTTAAACTGGATTAACAGTCGAGAATATATAGACGGAGTAAAGGTTGCGGGCTATTCCAGCGAGCAAATCCACGAGTTGGCGCCAAATCTAAGTGGTATAGGAGTTTATAATTTTATGGTAACACTAAGAGATAATCAAGAGCTTGCGGAAGAGATTATTCAATCTGGATTTATTGTCCAATAAAAAATAAACTGAGCCACGAGGAATTTAATCGCTGAAAGTATATAGTCGGAATATAGCTTTTTGACGTGTTCTTGCTACAAAAATGACATAAAAATAGCCCTCTATACTAACGAGGGATTTAACGGACATTTATGAGATACGAAATGGCTGAAAATTATTTTATAACCTGAATGGTGGGGCGAAATTCACCAGGCTTTAACAGCGATAATGAAAAGTTAAATAGTATAATAAGGTTATGAAAAATAGTAAAATACAACAACATCAAAATGATAAGAAAAAACTATGGATCATAGTAGGCATAACGGCTAGCATTGTTGTAATAATTGGTATTGTAATTGGGATACTCACTAGCAATAGCGCTTTTAATAAGGTTACTATTTGTACTGAAATGGATTATCATGGGGACATTGGACCATGCATAAAGACAAAGACAGTAGAAATAGTTACCACTCCAGATAATCCGAATAGTTGCCCTATAGGTACTGAGCCAATCTATAATGTTGTGGGTGGTATTGTGGGTGTTGAATTTGTCGGTTGCGTTAACGAAAGATAGCGGCATATTTAAAATATGTCAAATGTGAATAACTGGATTTAGGGATTTAACGGATGTTTATAGGTTATAGAATGGTTGAAAATGATTTTGTAAACCGTTTGGTGGGGATTACTGGGCGTCATATTTTTCGCTACGCGAAAAATATTCCCGTGGGGCGTCGCCTCGAAATATCTAAAGCTAGCTTTAGATATTCACTCGGCTCCTACCACGTTTGAACCTACGGTTCGCGCCCCGTGAATCCATTTATAGAAAATACCTAACCAGAAGGTTAGGTA
>JAEEGL010082221.1_pt1 | contig 10145 bp, 2 predicted proteins | sample 9134231 | NCBI WGS metagenome assembly JAEEGL01 (sample SAMN16246548, study PRJNA631951) | gut metagenome | biome: gut microbiome; feature: rumen; material: fiber-attached | host: Bos | place: Iran: Karaj | collected 2018-10
ACTAATGTCGTCGGCGTTCTTCCGTCCGTCGACTTTGCGGGGAATCCGCGCATCTACAAGGAGATCATCGACATCGGCTGCCTTGAAGGCATCGACGCGGGATTCTCGCTGAAGCTCAAGTAGCGCGGCGGCGTCCGTCTCCGCGCACCTGCAGACGACCGAACCCCTCCGCGTCCGCTGCCGCGGAATCGTCGATGCATCCGCTCCGTACGCGGAGGGCTCCGGCGAAATGGATGTCCTTCCCTCGCCATTCGCTGTGTTAATCAGGTAGCGCCATAGACATTCGGCGAACCAGGAGTGTTCGCCCTACCGGAATGGCGCGACGAACAAAATGGTTGTACCCCTTTACCTCAATGTGGGATATTTGGTATAATTGCACTTGAAACAAAGGGAGGTACTATGCGTAAGTTGTCATTTCTGCGGGGGGCGCATTTCGGTAACATAGCGGGCGCGCTGTTTTCGGCGTTCCTGTGCGCGGGCAGCCTCGGCGCGGCGGATGTGCCGCCGGGCGTGGAAGTAGTGGATCTGACGAGTCCGTCGGGCACGGCGTTTTCGGTGATGTATCCGAACTCGGGCGCCTGGAATGACAATAAAAGCTATTCATTCGCCTTCGACGACGGCACGGCGCACGACCGCACCGATCGCGTCATCATAAGGCATACCGAGGCAGACGTCGGCTATGACTTCGGCGTCGCGAAGAACGTCAACGCCTACAGCATTCAGCTGCCGTATGATGACGGCATCAGTGTGCCCGAACGTGCGCCGAAGGAGTGGCTTTTCCAGGGATCGAACGACAAGGAGAACTGGGAGACGCTCGACGACCGTACCGGGGATCGCGCGGAAACGGGTTGGTCTGTCCACGAGAGCAGATTCTTCAAGTTTTCGAACGGAGCGAACTACAGGTACTATCGCATATATTTCAAATCCATCAATAGCACCCAGGAGTATCTCCAGTTTGCCGAGCTTGAGTTCTATTCCATCCTTGACTCGGACAACTGGAGCCCGCAGACGGCCGGATACGCGAAGAAAGTCGAGTTCACCGCGGCCGGCGTGCCGGAAAATGTCACGCTTGCGTATTTCCCCTTGCTTGTGCGCCTTTCCTCTTCGACAATTGATGGATTTTTATTGACCGACATCCAGCGCGCCGACCACGGCGACATCATCTTCGTAGACGCGGACGGGAAGTATCTGCCGCACGAGATCGACACGTGGGACGCGGAAAGCGGCGAGGCCCTCGTGTGGGTGCGTATTACGAGTCTGACAAAGAATGCGACGTTCCGCATGTACTACGGCGCCGACGAAAGTTCGGGAAACGATCCGACGCGTGTGTGGACGTCGTATGCCGGCGTATGGCACTTCACAGTCGGCGCGACGCCTGATTCTTCGGTAAACGCATTCGAAATGACGTTTGAGGGGAATGCAAAAGCTTCATCCGACGGACGGATCGGCGCTGGAGTGTCGAATGGCGTTGCGAAGGCGAAGCTTCCGTTTGGTGCGCTCAAGGACGGATCGAAATTTGCGGCATCGGGTTGGTTCAAGCCGACGAAGAACAGCGAAACAGCGCGGCTTATCTCGTCGAAGAAGGACTACACAAAGGAGGGCTTTGATCTGATGTACGTGAAAGACACGGGCCTGTATCTGCGCGGCAACGCAAATAACAATACTGTAATGTATAAGCCTTCGCCCGCGACGGCCGCCATGCCGACTGGCGCCTGGATTCACTATGCCGGCGTTGCAGATGGCACGCCGGGTGCAATCTACATGAACGGAACGTCACTCGCGTCTGGTACGATCGCGGCGGTCACCGGGCACGAAGGCGGCAAGCTGGCGTTAGGCGGCGACTGTGGCGGAGGAAATCTGTTCACCGGATACTGCGACGAGCTTCGCGTGTACAACGGCGTGCCGTCCGATGCATGGATACAGGCCGAGGCGCAGTCGCTCGCTGACGGCTATGTCGAATATGGCGATGCCGCGGTCAATGATTCCCTTCTGTCGGGGTCGCTGATGGTCACAGGCGCGCCGGCCGCATACGGCGTGTCCAATCCGGAATATGGCTTGACGCAAGGACTTTCCCAGGGCGAGGAAGTGCCGCTGTCCGTCTCCGAGTCCGTATTCATCAACGGCGAAGAGACGCTTAAGGCCATTTGCCTTGGATGGAAAGTGTATACGAACAATGTCGTCACGCATCAGTGGGAATGCGACGAGAACGATCCGTCGAGCCACGGAACCGGCAACTCGTTCACCTACACGCACGGGTCGACGGCGGGGAAGGTCGAATGGCAGTTCAAGCTGCAGGCGTACATAAATGTTTCGCCGTTCGGCGACGGAACGGTGACGGGATCGGGTTGGTACGACGTCGGCTCGCAGGTGACGATTACCGCAACGGCAAACGGCACGAATGTGTTCCGCCGCTGGGAGGACATGCCCGAGGGTGTCGATGGTTCGACTGCGGAAGTCACTTTTACGGTGACCGGTCCGGTCGCGCCGAAGCCGTCAATCGGCGGAGTGCGCTACGTCGCGAAGACAGGCAACGACGAGACGAACACGGGACTTTCGGCGGAGTCTCCGTTCCTCACCATCAACCATGCTCTCATCGATCTCGGCGCGCCCGGCGGAACGGTCAACATTGCTGCGGGCACCTATGTCGAGACAAACGGCGTGGACCTTGCCGCGATCAACATCACGAACGAGGTCTCGCTCATCGGGGCGACCGGACACGCGGAGGATGTCATTGTCAAGCGAAAGAGCACTGACTACACGCGTCATGTAATCCACCTCGACAATAAATATGCCGTCCTGCGTCATCTTACGATCGCCGAGGGATCAAACTGGGCGGACAACTGGGGCAACAGCGACTATGGCATGAATGTAAGAATCGGGACTGGCGGCGGAGCCGTCGAAGACTGCATTCTCACCGGCATCAACACGGGAAACTACGATCAGAAGGGCCAGTGTCTCTGGATGGCTGCGGGTCGCGTTTCAAGGTGCCGTTTCCTGAACAACAAAAACACCAGCAGCTGGGACAACATCCTTGGTGCCGTTCTGTACGCATCCGGCGGAATCGTTGAGGACTGCCTGTTCGCGTCGAACTCCTGCTACAACGCGAGCACGGTCTATCTGTCGGGCGGCGCGTCGATCGTCAATTGCACGATAACTGCTAATTCCGGCGCAAAGTACTCCGGCGTTTTTGCGAATTCAGACAAGGCGACGGTGGCAAACTGCGTTATTTTCGGCAATACCGCATCGGAGACTTTGACAGGCCATGTCTATCGCGGGCATGGCGAGAGATTCTTCAACTGCTATTCCGACCTGGCGATACAAAACTCCGTCAATTCAACCGTCGGGTCGAATCCCTTCGCCGCGCCAGGCGATTACCACATCGTTCCCGGACCATGCATGGATGGCGGTACGGACAGGGCGTCTGTAGGTGCAATCGGACAGACAGACCTTGACGGCGTTGCCCGTGTGGCAGGCACAGCCGTCGACATCGGCTGCTATGAGATAAAAGATGACGAGCTAACGTGCGGATTCGCATGGTCCGTCGCCTCGCCGATTGTGCGTGCGTCGGTCACGCTTACTGGCACCGCTTCGGCGGACGACGCGACGTTCGCGTGGCGCATCGTCAACGAGACGACAGGAGCGGAAACGACAGTCCCCGCCTCGGCGTCGAACAGCTACGTCTTCGAGACGGGCGAGGCGGGCTTATATTCCGTGACGCTTACTGTTTCCGCCGGCGGTGATTCTGCGTCGCACACGGAATCGGCGATATTCCGACTCTCGCCTAAGGACGTCTATGTGGATGCTTCGTCGACATCGCCTGAATTCCCGTATGACACATGGGCCAAGGCCGCGACCGCTGTCGCGACGGGTGTCGAGGCGGCGGCGGATGGCGCGACGGTCCACGTTGCGGACGGACTCTATGAAATCGGCGCGCAGATACTTGTCGACAAGGGCATAAGGCTCGTCGGAGAGAGCGGCAGGCCAGCGGGCGTGGTCGTGAAGCGCACTGCGAACAACGCAAGGAACATCAACGTGAACAATTCCGGCGCCTTTGTCGCGAACATGACGTTCGAGGACGGATTAGTCTCCGGACACGGGGGCTGCCTGTATCTCGGCGTAAAGGGCGGCACGGTCTCCAACTGCGTCTTCCGCGGCGGACGAACGACGGCCAACAACGACTACTCCGGCGGCGGCGTCCTGATGATGGCGGGGCTTCTCACGCACTGCGAGATTACGGACTGCACGTCCGTCCACAAGGACGGCGGCTCGCAGACACGTACACTGAAGATGAACGGGGGGCGCGTTTCCAATTGCTTCATACACGACAACGTTGCGGACTACAACGGTTCGCTCGTGGCTTTGGTTGACAACTCAAGCGCCAAGATCGAAAACTGCACGATTGTGAACAATGTAGTCAAGGCGGGGCAGAGTGCTGTCTGGGCTGGTTCCGGCACAACCGTGCGCAACTGCGCAATCTTCTCGAGGGAAGGGGAAGAGGGTGGAGAATATGCCAAGTGTGGCGGCAGTGACGCCTGGAACGACTTCTGGCCGCGGCGATTCGAGAACTGCGCTACGAAGGGAATGATCGCGATATACAAAACCGACAACGGCGGCAATGGCTGGTACTACGGCATCAATTGCGTCACGAACGTGACGGAAGCGGACTGCTTCGTGAACTACGCGGGAGGGAAGTTCCGTCCGAAGAATGACGGTCCCCTCTGGAACGCCGGAACGAACGGTGTCGGGGTTCTTCCGTCCGTCGACTTCGCGGGCAAGCCGCGCATCTACAAGGAGATCATCGACATCGGCTGCCTTGAAGGCATCGACGAGGGATTATCCATAATTGTGCGCTGAACGTCGCACGGGCGCGGCGGATGTGCCGCGGGGAATTATGGTATAACAACGCCTTCAATCCATCTCTGGGTATACACCTTCGTGTATTGTCAAAAGCGGCCTGTGCGTGATAGAATGCGCGCATCTAAACCGCAAGGAGACATGACATGGGGGTGTTGCGCCTATACACGAGGGTGGTTGCATTCGCAGGAACGGCGTTCGCCGCTTCGCTGGCGTTCGCCGTCGCGGAGGCGCCGGACCTCACGACGTCCATGCAGGCGCTGGGCAATCCGAACAAGACGAGATGGAGCGACCTCCTGTCGCGTCACGTCGCCTCGATAGGCGTCCATGACGGACAGCTCTACGTGAGCGGTGGCCACTGGGAAAACAACACCGGTCCATGCCCGATCTTCGCCGTCGATCCGTATTCCGGCGCCTTCGCCAGCGAGTTCACCGCTGGAACCGAAAGCGTCGATTACTACCGCTATGGCTCCGACGGCAGCATGTACATCCCGTCGATCGATCCGAAGGACGGACACGTCAACAGCTGCGACGTGACGCGCAGAAGCCTTGACGGGACGTGGTCGAAGGGCTATGCCTCTTCGCGGAACCTCGGCGACGTCCTTTACGACACGCATACGTGGGACTTCGTGGTCTGGCATGGATGGCGGCTTGCGGCGGGATACGGACTCAGCGTCGGCGAGGAGGGCGCGACGGGGCGGATGACCGACGCCTCGCCATACCTCACCTCCGGCTACATGGCTTATTCGTACAAGACAGGCAGCGGCGCTTCGGCGACTTTCCAGAGATACCGCAGGCTCACCGCGTTTCTTCCGTTCGCGGACGAGGTCTTCGCGTTTCCGCTCGATGTCTGCTACTTCGACGACACGGGCGTTACTACATACGACATCGAGGAGCACCGCTTCGACGGGACCGCCGGACAATTTGTCTGCCAGACGAACACGCCCGCCAATCTCTATCCCGGGCTCTGTGCGTCCGACTTCGCCCTCCACAAGCAGACTTCTGTTGGCGTCGACGTGAAGATGTGGCATCCGACTCCGTTCAAGGGGAGGGTGCTGTACATACCCGGCAGCGAGAAGTCTCCTTTCGTTCCGATCGCCGCGCTTTGCAGCGCGACGAACGTCGACCACCATGTCGTGGCGACGCGTGTCGTACTCGGCAGCGGAGTCTATCCGTTCGGCATTTTCCCGCGCGGGGACGTGGTCAGTGTCGTCGCCGCGCAGTACGACCCTGCCGCGGGCAACGTGGTGAACAGCGTGTGGGAGTCGGCCGACGGACTTTCCTTCGTCAAGAAGTTCACGTTCACGGCCGCGCAGCAGGCAAGTGCCGTCGCCTACCTCGACGGAGCGTACTACTTCGCCATGGGCGCGCGGTCCCAGGTGTCCTACGCATGGACCCTCGGGGGATCGGACATAGGCGGCGAACTATACCGCATCAAGGACCCCGACGTAAAGACCTCCCTCTCGGTAGTCGCGGAAAGCGAGACGCTGTCGGTTTCAGAGGGCGGCGAAGGAGTCGCAAGGTTCAGGCTGAGCGAACGGCCGGACGGCGATCTCCGGCTCCCCGTCACCGTGAAGAGCAGAGCTCCGTCTGTGACTGCGACAGTGGCGGAGATCACGTTCACGACCGGTGACTGGTCCGCGTGGCACGAGGTTCCGTTCTTCGTGGCCGACGATGACGAGAACGCCGAGTCGGCGTCCGTGATATCCGTCGGCGCCGGATGCTCCGCGACCGTCTGGCCGGTGTCTGTGCGAGTCGAGGCGGCCAACGACGACATCAGAGTGGTGGAGACCGCGCCTGTAGGGATCGAGGACCTCACGTCGCCCGGCGGGACGTTCACCGCGCCGGCCTCGCAGTGGGCGATGAAGCCGTTCAACGACGACACTACGTGCGGCGACTCCTCCCAGCGCGTGCTTCTGAGGACGAACGCGATGACGATCACGTACAAGTTCGACGAGGCGACGGTCGTCAACGCCTACGGAATGTACAACTACACGAGCGCATATCCGGTCGAGAGGGCGCCGCACACATGGACGTTCGAGGGGTCCGACGACGGCGAATCCTGGGCCAGGCTCGACGAGCGCCTCTACGAAAGCGACTGGACCGCCGGCGAGTACAGGTACTATTCGTTCGCGAATACGACGGCGTATCTGCAGTACCGCATATGCATAACGGAAAACAACGGGGCGGACTTCACGCAGTTCTCGCACCTTGAGTTCTACGACACGTCCGACGCGCTCGAGATCGTGGACACGACGAACTCCGGCGTCGTCGTCTCCGCTTCTTCGAGCCACGCCTCGTATGGTCCGTCCGGCGCGTTCGACGGAAACTGGGAAAACTCGGCGGGGCGCTGGCTTGCGAATCGGGCGGCCGAGATGTTCGTGGTCTACGGCTTCGACGAGGCTACCGTCGTGAATGCCATTCTCATATGGAACGGAAGCGACGCCAAGGGCGGATACGACAGCGCCGGAAGGGCCCCGAAGGACTGGACGTTCTCAGCCTCCAACGACGGCGATTCGTGGACTACGCTCGACACGCGGACCGACGAGACGGGCTGGGCTTCCGCAGGCGAGTCGCGCATCTACAGGTTCGGGAACTCCACTGCGTACAAGTACTACAGGTTCTGCTGCACGGCCTTGAACGACGAGGTCAGCAAAGTGAGCAAGGGCGCTGAGTATCTGCAGATATGGGAGATCGAGTTCCTCGTCAAGGACGTCTCCGCGGCAGATGTGCCGCAGCCCGTCATCGGCGGCGAAGGGGCGTCGAAGCCTATGTTCGCCATCAACGCCAAATCCGGCGCGGAGGAGTTCACGTTCTCCATCGGGAACGCCGTGAAGGGTGTGAAATACCAGGTGTACATGACGACTTCGCTGTCGCTTCCGTTCGAGGCGTGCGGCGACGTCGTCGAGGCGGAGGCAGACGGCACGCTGGAGTTCTCCGTCGAGACCGACGGCGCCGCCTCGGCGTTCTTCAAGGTGGGGTGCGATTCGCTGCGAAACCGTTGAGGTTTGGGTAATGGGTTAGTCGGCTGCGCGGCTCGTTCCTCGCCGCGCATTGCACCCCCCCCTGCGCAACCCCTTTACCGCAATAAGGGGATATGGTATAATTGCAACAGAAGATCAAGGGAGGTTCTATGGGGAACGACATTTTTCCGCGGGGGAATCACATTGTCGGCGCGCTGTTTTCGGCGTGCATCAAGCTTGTTGCGCCGGTTCTCGCCGCAGGGGTGGTTGCCTTTGCAACTTGTCCTGCGCAGGCGAGGCTGATTGAGGTTGTGCTAGATGTCCCTGCCGCCTACGAGAGCGGGAAGCCCTGGGCCTACGCGGAGAACTCGATTTCGGCCGGGCGCCAGCCTGTCAAGGCGATCAACGGCTCGGGACTCAAGAAGCTTAACGAAGGAGTGTGGAGCCATACGTATGACAATGGTCATCGCGAGGATGCCTGGCATGGGAACAGGACGCCCGGAACACACTCGTTCGCAACATGGTTCCTGGTCGACATGGGTGAGTCGAAGACATTTGACGCATTCCGCATCTGGAACGGACTCGAATACACCCAGCGCGGACTTAAGAACGTCGACGTATACCTCTCGAATACCTACGAGCCGGTCAGCCGCAGCGCTATGGAGCCTACGGATGCGACCGAGCATCCTGACTTTACCTCAAACTGCTGGACGCATGCCTTGAGCACCAACCTTAACAAAGGCGCGACGACGAAGGTTGACGGCGTGGATCGCCATCTTGGACAGATTGTGCCTATGGGCGGAACGAAGACCGCGCGCTGGTTTGCCTTCAAGATCAATAGCGTGCAAGGTGGAAGTTCGGACAGTAATACCGGCTACGGCAACATCTGCGAACTCAAGTTCTTCTACAGCTCTGTGCCGGATGTCGAGACCAAGTCCGTCGCCGAAGTGTCCCGCACGGACGCGAAGGTGAAGGGGAATCTCATCCTTAAGCCAGGCGTCGAATCCGGCGACGTGAATGTCGTGTGGGGAACGGCAAACGGCGGGCAGGACGCCTCGGCCTGGCAGCACACGTCGAAGATCGAGAGACTTCCTGCGGGCGAGTTCACGGCATCGCTGACGGACCTCAACGCCGCGACATCGTATTTTGTCGCATTCTGGGCGTATGACGCAACGCTTAATGAGACCAACTGGTCCGAGACCGCGGCATTCACGACCGCCGGCTCGATTCCGATTGCATTGACGCCTCCGGACGACTTCTGGGAGGTCGATCCGATGTCAAAGGCCTTCGTCGTCTCCATCGAGGAGCCTTTCGCGACCGACACCGTCGTCTACTACGAGGTCGGAGGCAGCGCAGCCGATGCGTACAGCGGCTCGTTCAGCGGCGTTGTGACTATTCCAGCCGGGCAGACCTCCGCGACGATTGACTTCTCGCCGAAGGACAACACGGCTTCCGCCGAGGGCGGGGAGACGCTCACGATTTCGCTTCTGGGATCTGAAACCTCCGCAACCGTGACGATCATCGACGACGAGACGCATCCGGAGCGCATCTTCTATTTCGACAATGCGGCCGAGGGGACGGCTTTCGAGACGGCCGGCAACTGGCTGCAGAACGGGTCGGGCTCTGTTCGCGCCGTGCCGCAGTTTGTGGACAGTGCGCGTTTCGATTCCAACACGACGACGTCCGAGCAGCCGGCCGTCTCAACCGGCGTCAACGGCGTGAAGAACCTGACGCTAAACAACGGACATCTCGCGGTGACGGCAGGGACACTGGCGGTCAACGCCGTTACGCGCGTAGGCTATGCTTCCAACACCGTGGCCTCGCTCACCGTCGACGGCGGCTATTTCCGCCACGGAACCGGCGACTTCTCCATCGGCTACGACGGATCGGGCACGGTAACGCTCGACTCCGGCGCGATCTATTGCGTCGGCGGCTCCAAGATCGGACACCGTGACGGTTCTCTGGGCGTGTTCAACCTGAACGGCGGAGTGCTCCACTACAACTATCCGACCGCACAGTTCGTCGGCTACGAGGCCGGTTCGCGCGGAGTGCTGAATGTCAACGGCGGGCGCCTCGAGATCGACCAGGTTGGCGCGAACAACTATTCATGGCTCCGCGTCGGCTACAGTAGCGGAGCGACCGGCGAAGTGACGGTGACGAGCGGTTCGACGCTGACCAACCTCGGCTACCGCGTGGCGATCGGCGACAAAGGCACCGGGTCCTGGCGTCAGTCGGGCGGCCAGGTCGAGATGCGCCGCCTTGTCTTGGGCAACGAACCGACGGGCGTCGGCACGATGGTCGCCACGGGCGGCAAGATCAAGATCACGG
>JAEEGL010110972.1_pt1 | contig 10145 bp, 10 predicted proteins | sample 9134231 | NCBI WGS metagenome assembly JAEEGL01 (sample SAMN16246548, study PRJNA631951) | gut metagenome | biome: gut microbiome; feature: rumen; material: fiber-attached | host: Bos | place: Iran: Karaj | collected 2018-10
AAAGTTGCACCAATCTGTATTTTAACATCAGCTTTTGATGAGTTTAAAACTTGTAAATCTGTATTGGCAGCAATAAATTCTACTCCCTTAACACCAGACTCAACCATTCTATTAATAGCATTCCCACCGCCGCCACCTAATCCAATGACTTTGATTTTAGCTAACTGATCCATTTCTAATCCGCCTACCATACCTTATCCTCCTAACTATCGAAAAAGTGTCCAAACACTTTACTTAATATATTATCATTCATACTCATCTTCTTTTGAGTATTTACTAATTCATTTGAATCTCCATCACTAAACATATTATATGTTTTTCCTCGTAATGTCAATTTTTCATCAAAATATTTAATAGTTCCTAAACAACTACTATATTTATTATGTCTTACCCCTATTTGTGGTATATTACATACTTTAGCAACAAATCCAAACTCTTCATCGATTAAGTATTGGAATCCACTCATCTCGCTAATACCACCTGTAATAATTATATAACGTATTTCTCGGTTTGTTAAGTTTTTTATTTCACTTTTAGCAATTTTTAAGATTTCTTTAATACGAGCTTCTACTACTTTAGAAACAGCTTTTTGATTGATTTCTTTAACTTCCCCATCTTTAGAAGAAACTTCATATACATCAGTAGCATCAGCATAACTAGCTTTTGCTAAACAAAAACCTTCTTTTATTTTTCTAGATTCTACAGTATCAGTTTTAAATATATAAGAAATATCCTTATCTACATTTAAACTACCAACTGATAAAACACTATTTTTAATTTGAATACCTTTATTAAATATAGAAACATTAGTAGTTTCTTCACCAATATTAATAATTGCTCCTACTGCATTATCAAATTGTTTGTTTTTAATACTAAAATAATCACCTGTAGAAGTAAAACAAATATCTACTGTTTCAATTCCACTTAATCTTAAAACTTCCAATACTCTATATAAAGGTTCTTTTGGAGTAGTACTAATAACTAACTTAGTAGATAAAACACTACCTTTCATACCTTTTGGATCAGAAATATTATTAGTCTCATCAACACTAAAACTAATAGGTATTGCAGTAACCAATTCATTATCTTTAAAATCAACACCTTCTAATGCATCAACTAAAACATTAGAAACATCATCTCCTGTAATTTCATTATAGTCAATAATATCAGCAGATCCATTAACTATATCCATATTACAATATTTAGGAGATATACAAGCAATAGCTTTATTTATTCTAACACCTAACATTTCATTAATATCTCTTAATGCATTTTTAACACTACCAACAGCAGTTTTAGTATCAATTATTTCTCCATTTTTTATTCCCATTGAAGAATTACTTGTAGATGCAAGCACATAAAATTTATCACCGATTTTTTCAGCAACAATAATCTTAATACTATTTGTACCTAATTCGATTCCAGTATAAATCTTTTTCATTTATTGCATCTCCTATCTTCAATCTTTATTATACAATATTTTGACATTTTTGCAAACAACAAATATAAAAAAACTGATATATAGAAACAACTTCTAAATATCAGTTTTTAACTTATTTATTTAATTTCTTTTTTTACAAGCTTCTGCGCAAGCTTCATTTGGAGTTGAACCATTACTTACCATTCCTTTTCTCCAATAAGTATAACCCGTACCACCGAAATTAGTCCATCCATCTTTAGCGCTTCCGCCAAAGAATCTATAACCATGATAATCGAATGTAGGATGATTAGTAGCTGCATAATTATTACTTGCACAAACATGAGAGACATAAGAATTAGGTTCATAAGTTCCATTACAAGCCTTTTTACCATTAGCATTATGTTTATAATAAACATACGAATAATCACTACCATGATCTTCTTCATGAGTACTCTTTGAACAAACATGATCGTGATTCTTTTTATCTAATACACATTTACAAGTATATTGATAAAATCTATATTTTCTAAGATAATCATCACATTTTTTTGTTAGTGACTTCCATCTATAAATAGCAAAATCATCAATTTTATCTTTCTTTGTACACCATTTATATGCAGTTGTATTTTTAGTAGCAGAATTACCAGCTTTATCAGTAGCAGTAATAGAATATTTACCATCTGATGTACCTACAGAAGTTTTTACAGTTTTAGTAGCACCAGATGTAGCTGTATTACTACCAGTTTTCCATTTATAACTTGCTAGTTTAGAAGTGTTATCTGTTAATTTAGCAGTAAGAGTATAATTATCATTTGATGGTGTAATTGTAACAGTAGGAGCAGTCTTATCTAAATTAACAGTATAACTACATTGATTAGAACCAGCTGTATTTGATACAAATCCATAATATGTAATAGTTCCTTCAGTACTAACAACTTTACTAGTTGCTTTATTAGCTGATGATTGTTTAGTATCTAAACCATAATTAGTCGCATTACTACTTTTATTAAGTGTTAGTGTAACATTTGCTTTAAACCATCCATTAGCATTAGGTTTAGTATTAGGAGTAATAGTACATGTTGGTTTACCTGTTGGATCTGGTTGTGGTGTTGAACTTGATCCTCCACCTCCACCTCCTGGATTTGGATCCGGATCTGGTCCTGGACCTGGATTTGAACCACCATTAAATGTAGCTGTTAAAGTTATATCATTATTAATTGGTCCACTTATTTTAGAACCTGGACTATATTTATTTCCACCATATGACCATTTATCAAATGTAGCAGAAGTTGATGAAAACAATGATGATGGAGATAATACAGAATAATCTGTAATACCCTTAGTTTTTACATCTTTCTTTGTTACACCATTATATACATAGTTAATTGATACTGTTTGAAAATGTTTACATTGTTCTTTTTTCTCCATATCATTTGATTGAAAAGCTATTGCATTAGTTTTACTTTTACATAACAAATATAAACAATATGTATAATCTTCATCATATTTAACAACAAAAACTTTAGATTCAGAACAATCTGTTTCATTAATAATTGTACTTTGAACAATTTGTTTTTTAACCATATCTCCTGCTGCAATATCTGCCGTTTCATTTTTTGCTGAAGGAGTAAACAAATCTTCACCATATGAATCAACATACAATTTAGCTCCACTCAATAACGTTTGCCCAAAAGTCTCAAACTTCTTTTTTGAATTATTTGTTTGAATCGCTCTAATAGTTGGAAATGCCATTATAATCAATAATCCCATAATAGCCATCGCAACTAATAATTCTACCATTGTAAAGCCTTTATTATTTAACTTCATTTTATCATCTACAATGTAATTATATCATACAAACTGTTGGAAAAAAAACAAAAAAAAGAAATAATAATTATTCCTTTATTTCAAAATGATTTCCACTATCTAAATATAATATTCCGTGTCTTCCTTCTAATTGAGAAACTACATCATTATAATAATTAATTTGTTTAAATTTAGTTAATGTAAGATAAACCATATTACCATCATCCATATAAACAACAAATCTATCTTTATCAAAATCATTAGGTACATACTCTATATCACTCATTTTACCTAATACATCTACATTAATCTTAGACATAGCTTTAACAAAAGTTTTATACTTTTTATCTGGAACATAATTATTCAATCTAGGTACCCTAAAACTATTATTAACAGAATCATCTTTTATAGTATTACCACTACCAAATACATATTCATTATTATTTTTATTATAAAAAACAGGTTGTTCTTCTTTAATATTTATTTCAATTACATTAAAAAACTTTTTCTTAACATTACAATCATTTATATAAGGACTCTTCTTTAATCTATTCTTAACTTTATAACTATTAGTTAATATAAACGAAGGATAATCTTTAATTTTAGCTAATTCCAATACATAATCATCATTTAAATAATCAGTATTCTTTATTAATATATTATTAATAGGAAGATTAACAATTAAAACTACACCAAAAATAAATCCTATTATTATTAATAGAAATATCATAAAATTACGTAATTTAATTTTTCTCTTCTTAACTACTCTTTTACTCATAAATTAATTATAAAAAAAAATAAATCAAAAATAAAGAAAATAGACTAATCTATTTTCTATTTTACTTAAAATTAACAAATTCTTGTTCTATTCTCATATCAACATTATACTTTTTTAATACTTCATCATGAGCTAAATCTATTAAATATTTAATATCACTTGCTTTACAATTCTTTGTATTATTAACTATAAAATTAGCATGTTTATCAGATATCATTGCTCCACCATAAGTTTTACCTTTTAATCCTAATTCTTCAATTAGTTGTCCTGCAAACATACCTTCAGGGTTTCTAAATACACTTCCAGCACTAGGATAATCTAATGGTTGAGATTCAACTCTTCTTCTTTTTCTATCTCTAATTACTTCTTCAATTAATTCTCTTTTTCCTTTTATTAATCTAATAACTACTTCAAGTACTATATAATCTCTATGTCTTTGTAAATAAGATGATCTATAATGAAAATCCATTTCTTTATTACTAAGTGTAATAACACCCTCATCAGGAGTTAATACTTTTACTTTTTCTACAACATAACCCATATCACTTTTATAAGCACCAGCATTCATAAATACTGCTCCACCTACTGTACCAGGTATACCTGCTGCAAATTCTAACCCTGTTAAACCTTTTTTAGCAGTTAACAAAGATAATTTAATTAAGCTATATCCTGCTCCTACTCTAAGTTTATTATCATTAATCCAAGTTAACTTATCAAATTGATTTAATTTAACAATAATACCATCATAATCATCATCACTAAATAATAAATTACTACCATTACCAATTACTTTATATAAAACATTATTTTTATTTAAATAATCTATTAATATAATTAAACATTTAAGATTCTTAGGATATACTATTGCTTTTACTTTTCCACCTACTTTATAAGTGGTATATTTACTCATTAAACAATCTTCATCAACTTTACCTATATTTAAATCTTTTATATTACGAACAACATCTGTCATAACCATCACCTAATTAACCTTCTAATTTCTTCGTAAATTCTAGTTGCTGAATCATCAACTCCAAGTTTACGACTATTTTCTTTCATTTTATTATAACCATCTTTATCATCAAATATTTTATCTATTTCATTTATAATTCTATCTTTAGAAAAATCTTCTTCTTTAACTATTTTACAAGCACCATTATCTTCTAATTCTTTAGCATTTTTATATTGATGATTAGCAGTAACATAAGGACTAGGTACTAGAATAGATGGTAATCCAATAGCAGTAATTTCCGCAATTGTTGAAGCACCTGCTCTAGACACAATTAAATCAGTATCTTTAAGTAAATTTATTAAATCATTCATAAAAGGAACTAATTTTACATTTTCAGGAACTTTTACATCCTTATAATCATCAAAATATTTATTACCAGTAATAACTAATACTTGATAGTTTTTATTACTAAAACTTGGAATTAATTCTTTAATTTTAGTAGTCATAGTAGTAGATCCTAAACTACCCATAACCATAACTACTAATTTCTTATTAGAATCAAAACCTAACTCTTCTTTATTCTTTTTTTCTACATTTATAATCTCTTCACTACGTGGATTACCTGTATAAACAACTTTCTTTTTATCAAATAGATCCTTACTATTTGGTAAAGAAACACAAATAGTATCACAAAAACTACTTATAAATTTATTACTAACTCCAGGAATAGAGTTTTGTTCATGTATTAATATTGGAATATTTAATTTATGTGCAGCATACAACACAGGTGCTGTAATATAACCACCTGCTCCAACTACAATATCTGGTTTAAATTCAGTAATTATTTCATTAGCTCTTTTAATAGCTTTTTTAAACATCTTAAATACCTTTACATTAGAAAAAATATTTTTTCTATTTAAACCAACCATTTCTATTCCTTCAAACTTTATACCAAGTTTAGGAATAACATCTTTTTCCATTCTATCAGTTGTTCCAATATAAAGTATTTCACTGTCTTTTTCTTTTTCTTTGATTTTATTAATAATCGCAATAGCTGGATAAATATGACCACCAGTTCCCCCTGCAACTACAATTACTCTCACAAGAATCACCTCAGTAAATAAATTATATCATAATAAACATATAAATACTATTTTCTTATTTAACACTTTAAATAAAAAAATGTAAATTTTTTATTAAATAAATGATATTTTTATAAAAATGTGTTATTATTAATTTATAAATAGAAGGAGGTCATAGGATGAATGACAGATTAGATTTCTCAATTGACGGAGTAAAAAGAGCAATTGAAGAGATGCGTGAATCAAATTCACAAAACGAAAAGAATAAAGAAGCACTTTTAGATTATGTTAGAACTAAACTTGCACCAGAATGGAATACAGTACAAGGAAAGGAAGCAGTTGCAGAACTAGAAAACTTTGCAAATACTAGATTCCAAGAATATATTGATTACTTAAATGGAAAGATTAATGATTTAGATAATGTTGTAGTACCAGCATTAGAAAGAATCAATAATGCGTAGGAGGTGTAAATAATGGCAGAATATAATGTTTCAGTTGAGAAGATTAAACAAGGGATTGAGTATTTAGAATCAGAATTTACTAACCCACTTATAAAAGTAGGAACAGAGTTAATCGATCAATATAAAGATTTAAATAGTGTTTTAAGAAGTGAAACAATTGATAATATAATTAAAGAACAACAAAATAAATTAGATGAACTACAAGCAGAATTAAAGAGAATTAGTGAAAAAGCACAATCTGCTATGGATGATAGTAGTAGAGTTATTGGTGAAAATCAAGCTAATATTGATGAAACTTTAGGAAATGTTTAATAACTAAAAAATAATATCATCACAAAATGGTATTATTTTTTTAAGGAGGTAGATTTTTATGGCAGGAGGCTTAACATCAAAAGAAGTAAAAAATGCAGTTGATGAATGTAACAAAGCAATGCAAAAAATTGATGCTGAAATTGATGGTGGTATAGATTCTTTAGACGTAATAGAAAATTTAAGATCAATGGCTAATGAATTACATAAATCATGGGAAACATCAAATGGAGAAAGTACTATGATAGAACTATACAAAATAATAGATTCTTTGGAAGCAAACACAAATAGTATAATTAACTCAGCAAAAAATATAAAAGCAGATAAATATACATTTTCTAAATCATCAACAACCGAGTCTACATGGACATAGAACGAAAGGAGAATTAACATATGGACACAACAGTAAATTCTAAAAAAATGAGAGAGAAAGCAGCTGAAATGTCTGAAGTAGTACATACTTTAAATAGTAATATTCAAAAACTTGTTTCTGCTGTAAAAGAAGCTCAAAGTCTAAAAGACACAGCTCTAAAATATGATGGTCAAGAACTTGATGGAGAAAAAAAAGTTAATTATACTGGTACAGAAGGACAACATAAAATTACAACTAGATATTATGCTCATGTACATAATTCTGAAGGTGGTACGGCTTCATCAGGTATGAGATCTATAACAGGCGCAACAAAAGAAGCTGCCTTTCAACAAATAACTAAAATTCTAGATTTTACTGATAGTGATTTACCAGCAGTAGCTGATTGTATTGAACAAGGTATAGAAGAAATAGAAACTACATTAGCTAAGAATACACACGATAAAGATAATAAAGAAGATGTAATTGATACTAACAATAATAATGCTGAAAATAATGATAATGATACAAATAATGAAGAAAATAATGATAACACTGGTAATGATGAATATTATCCACCAAATAGTACTGGAAGTAGAAGTAGAAGTGGTGGCGGAGGTCTTCCATCAGGACCAAGTTATAGAAAACCAAGTGACACTAAAACAACTTCAAGTTTTAAAGCTAGTGAAATGAAAAGCAATTTAGCTTCTATGAAAGACTCATTTAAACAAGGAACAAAAGCAAATTCTACTATCTTATTTAGTAATAATTCAAGTACTACTCCATATACTACTCCGAACACTGTTACTGCTCCAAATACTGTTAGTACTCCAACAAGTCCAACTACACCTACTGAACCAACTACAGGAACTGATAGTGATAACCCTACTGCATCAGCAGTAATAAATACTGGAGGATCTGGAGGTTCCGGAGTTTCACATACAGGAGTATCAAGTAATCCAGAAAACCCTACAGACACTCCAATAGAAATACTTGGAGAAGACCCTCCTGTTCCAACTAAAGAAATGGAAGATATAGATAGTCTAGGAGACTCAATCATAAGTGGAGTTAGTAGAGTTCTTCCAGAAACTGGTAAAGGAGGAAAAGTACAACAAGGAAGTGCATTAATTCCAGGAGTAGCTGGATTAGGTGCTGCAGCAGCTGCAGGATTAGGAAGTAAAGCATTATTAGATAAAACAAACGATGATGTTGATACATTCAGTAATGATGAAGAAGTACAAAAAGATGATGAACATACAAGTTTAGAAGAGAAAAAAGATGATAAAGGATGGCTATACGGTATGGGAATCGGACTAGGTGCTTTAGGTGCTGGTGTAGCAAAACATGAACATGATAAAAAAGATGAGGATTATGAAATCGCAGATGATACACCACCTGAACAAGAAACTTTAGAAGATGATTAATCTTCTTTTTTTTTAGTATTTATGATAAAATACATTAAGAAAAGTGAGGTGTATTATGAAATCAATTGGAATAATAGCAGAATACAACCCATTTCATAATGGACATTTATATCACATAAAAAAAATAAAAGAAAAGTATAAAGACTATACTCTAGTTTTAGTAATGACAGGTAACTACACAGAACGTGGAGATGTTTCAATAATAGATAAGTGGAAAAGAAAAGATATTGCTCTTAAATGTGGAATAGACTTAGTAATAGAACTACCTTTCCCCTTCTCTACACAATCAGCTGACTTCTTCGCATATGGCTCAGTTACACTTCTAGAAAAACTAAAAGTAGAAAAAATAATATTTGGTTCTGAATCAAACAATATAGAAGATTTAGAATTAATTGCTAAAACACAAATAGAAAATGAATTATTTGATAATTTAGTAAGCTTATATTCTAAAAGTGGATTTAATTACCCTACTGCTTTATCTAAAGCAATAGAAGATTTAACAAACAAAAAAATAGATGCTCCTAATGATTTACTTGGAACAAGCTATATAAAAACAATATTAAAAAATAATTACAATATTAAGTATGAAACAATACAAAGAACAAATAATTATCATGAAAAAGAATCATCAGAAGAAATTGCTAGCGCAACAACAATAAGAAATAATATAAAAAATAATATAGATATAAAAAATCAAGTACCAGAATTAACATATAAAAATCTAAATAATCTACATTTTATAGAAGATTATTTTAATCTAATAAAATATAAAATAATAACAGAAAAAGATCTATCTATATACCAAACAGTTGATGAAGGAATAGATAGTTTATTAAAAAAAGAAATAGTAAATTGTAATAGTTATGATGAATTAATAAATAAGATTAAATCTAAAAGATATACCTATAATAAAATAAGTAGAATGTTACTTCATATATTATGTAATTTTACTAAAGAGAAAGCTAATAGTTTTAGAGAAATAAGTTATATAAGAATATTAGGATTTAATGATAAAGGAAAAGAATATTTAAATAAAATAAAAAAAGATGTAGACATTCCAATTATTAGTAAAATAAATAGAGAAAAAGATAAAATGTTAGAATATGAATTAGAAACAACTCTTATTTATGATTTACCATATAATGAAGATTTGATAAAATGTGAATATCGAAATATATTATTTGTAGGTGATAAAAATGATAAAGAATAAAAAACAAGGACAATTAATAGTAGTAAGTGCACCATCAGGAGCAGGAAAAGACACTGTAGTAAAAAAATTAGTAGAAAGAAAGAAAAATGATTATTGGATATCTGTATCATCAACATCAAGAGCACCACGTAAAGGAGAAAAAGAAGGAGAAGATTACTACTTCATATCTAAAGAAGAATTTGAAAAAAATATAGAAGAAGGATATTTCCTTGAATATACAAAATATGCTGATAATTACTATGGAACTCCAAAAAAATATATAAAAGAAAATTTAGATAAAGGAAAAGATGTAATATTAATAATTGAAATAGAAGGAGCAGCTAATGTAAAAGAAATGTTACCAGAATCAATATT
>JAEEGL010772746.1_pt1 | contig 10145 bp, 6 predicted proteins | sample 9134231 | NCBI WGS metagenome assembly JAEEGL01 (sample SAMN16246548, study PRJNA631951) | gut metagenome | biome: gut microbiome; feature: rumen; material: fiber-attached | host: Bos | place: Iran: Karaj | collected 2018-10
ATATTCATTTAATTCATTTTGAATTGCATATGATAATGATTGAATATATAAAGAAGGAATATTTTTTTCTTGGAAATAATTTAAATAATATGTAATTTTTTTGCATAAAAAACCAAGTTCTGATAATTCTCCAATTATATTATAAATATTTTCATTAAATGGAATATATTTATCTAAAATAAAAGATTGTTTATTTTCATCATATGAAATATATTTTCCATTTATTCCTTGAAATACAAACATTAAATCATTTATTAAATCTTTTTCTGTTATTATTTTTATTGTTTTATTTGTATCAATTACAAGTGGATAATAATTATTATTTTCTTGTTTTTTATTTTCATTTTCAAAATTTGGCTCTTTATTTTGCATTTCTTTTTTTATATTATCATCATATATTTTTTTAAATATTTGAATTTATTCATTATTTAATTCAATATTTTTATTATTAAAATAATAAAAATTAGTCAATAATATTTATTAATTTAATTTTATTTATTATAAATTCACAATATTTAATCAATTAATTATATTTTATATACTTTTAATTAATATGTAATATAAAAGGAAAAAAGAAGAAATTTTAACATAAATATATTTATTCTAAAGCTATAATTTCTCATCATTTTATATTAATTATTATTATAATATAATATAAAAAAAGATTAACAAAATGATAAAAAAAAACACATATAAAATAATAAATTTTTTAAACCTTCTTAATACAAATAGAATAACGTCTAATATAACTTCCATCAGAAACGTACCAATAATCATCAGGTCCTCCTACTTCAGAAGCTTTATGAATAGCACTAGGTTTAACTCTATTTTGAAAAACAATTTTATAATTTCCAAAAGTTGGAGAATATTTTTCAGCAGTTTCAATATTAGGAGTACAATAAATTCCTACACCAAATTTATTTCTTTGTCCAACTTTCAATCCATTTTTAACAATAGATTCAGCATTATTAACTTTAGTTCCATGATAACAAACAGCCCATTCTTTATCATTATTAGATTTTCCTTTATGTCCTAACCAATTATCATTTTCATATTTACCTTTAACTTTCAAAGCATACCTTTTCCAACCACATGGTCTTTTATATTCTAAACCTCCTCTCATAAATTTTTTACCTTTATCTATAATATTAGTAAAATCATAATCGTATTTTGGATCTAATAAATTATCTGGTAAATGAAATTCATCATAACCACCACCTCCTATAAGTCTTAAAACAAGATGTATTGTTGATTCGTTTTTAATATTATAAATTCCGTTGTGCATTCATCTAATAATTGTTGCCCTGCGAATATTAATCTCTGTTGGTCTGGAGGTGTACCTTCTTTATATTCAATTAATTTTTTTTAATTAATTTAATTGAAAAATTTGATTGAACTGAAAGAGTGATTGTTTTTCCAGTCAATGTTTTTACATATATTGGAAATTCATTTGATAATTTTTTTGGGAGTATATCTATTTTATCATATTGACAAAGCTTAATTAAATATTTTAGAGTATCAGGCAATTTATTATTTTCTTTTTCATATTCTAAATCAGAAATAATTGTTGAAAGTGATAATGATTTATTTACATATTTTTCCAAGTCTAATTTTTTTGAATTTTTTGTTGGTTGTGTTGTTATTTTTCCATTGAATAACCTTCCTAATGCCTCTAATAATATTGAATCTTTTTCCATTTATATTTTGTTTTTATTTTTAGATAAATAATGATATCATTAAATTAATTTATTTTTATTATTAATTAAAATCACTATTTTTCATTTTATTTTAAAAATAATATAATTTTGGAATAATATGAAAAATAATTATTTCTAATATTGAAATTTAATAATTTTTGAGAATTATTTATCATTTCAAAATAAATTTTTTTCAAGTTTTTTGAATTATTTTTTTCTATTTTTAAAATTTTATATTATTGTGATATAATAATATATAATATTAAAAAACAATCAAAATTAATTTTTATTTATCTTTTTGAAATATTTTTTTAGATATATAAAATAATTATTTTAATATTAAATTGATTGAAATATATGATTTGAAAATTTAATTTATTTTGAATAGAACTATATGAAGAATTTAAATCTTATAAAAATTTAAATAATTTCTTTTAATAAAGATATTGATATTTAAGAAGAAATTCAAAAAAATAATGAATTAAATGAAATTATTAATTTTATAATTTTAATTTAACAAATAAAATATAAGAAATGAAAAATTCAAAAGATTCAACCAAATATTAAAGAATTAGAAAAATTTTAAATATAATTGTGAAAAATATTAAAAAAATCTCATGTGTTTCAATGAGCTAAAACTAGAAATATTTATTGATTTATCTAATAATAATGAAATTTAAAAAATATAATAAAAAAAATAGTTTTATAAATGAAAAAATGGATAAATTATGATTTAAAAAAAAATTTATACTTTACATAGTGATTTATTGATCTTTTTCAATCAATGATTTAATTATAAAAGAAGAAAAAAATTTTTGAGCAATTAATTTAAATTCAAATATTGAAAGAGCAATTATTTTTTTGAATTTAATTAGATAAAAAACAATAATTGTCATATATATATTTAATATGGAATAAAAATTATAAAAAACATTAATATATTTTCTAAAAAATATAGATTTATATAAAAATAATAATAAAGATAATCTAAATTTTGTTATTGATATGAAAAGATAGGATAAACTTATTTACAATATAGAGGAAACCAAAATAAAAATGAATTAAATATTTTATTAATTTTATATTAAAAGTAATAAAATATTATTAATTTTAATTAGTTTATTTTTTATTATTATTCTTTTATAATAAATAAATCAGTAGAATTATATATATATATATTAAAAATGTCAGAAGAAGAAAAATTAATAGAAATAAATACAAATGAATTAATTTTTGACATTGATTCATTTTTAAAATATAAAAAATTAGAAAATGAGGATGAATTAAAAATAGATAAGAATGTTGAAATAAAAAATATTTCTAAAAAAAAAATTTTTATATCAATAAAATCAAACAAGCATGAATTTTATAAATTAAATTTAACAAAAAAAGTATTATTACCTGAAGAAAGTCTTACATTTTTAATTCAGTTTCAAATTCATTTAAAAGATTTGGAACAAAATAATATATTAAGACATCATAAATTCCAAATAAAAATATTTATTTTAGAAGATGAAATTGAAGACCTAAATGAATCAAATGTTGATGCTATGATTAAAAAAGAGAAAAGAAAACAAAATAAAGAAACTTTTTTAAATGTTGTTTTTATTTATAAAAAAGTTGAAAAGGAAATTGAAAATTCAAAAAACAAAATTACTGAATTAGAAAATAAATTAGGTGAATTAGAGAAAAAAATAAATGAATCAAATAATGAAAAATTAGAGAATAAATTAATTGAATTAGAGAAAAAAATAAATGAATCAAATAATGAAAAATTAGAAAATAAAATAATTGAATTAGAGAAAAAAATAAATGAATCAAATAATGAAAAATTAGAAAATAAATTAAATGAATTAGAGAAAAAAATAAATGAAATAAATAATCAAAATATTTATTCTGAAAAAAAAAACAATGAAATTGAAAATAAAATTCTTAATAACAGTTCATCAACATATAAAAATACAAATAATAACTTACAAATTATAATAATTTTAATAATAATATTAATTTCATTTGTTTTTGGTTATATGATAAATAAAAAACAATAAAAAAATAATGTTAAATAAAATTAAATTATTAGAATTAGAAATTATTTTTTTTAAACTAAAATAAACTATTTAAAAAATGATTTTATTTAAAGAAAAATGAACACAAAAAATCAAATAATAATATATTTAATAAATGCAATAATAATTCTAATTTTATTCATATCAACAATTCTATTACAAAAAATTTACAAAATCCCCTCAAAAATAACAAGAAAAATAATACATATATTTACAGGACCGATTTTTATTTTAACATGGAAATTATATCCAAAAGGAAATTATGGAAAAATATCTTCAACTTTTCCATTTTTAGCATCAGCAATTTTTTTTTTATTACACATTTTAAAAAAGTATAAAATATCAGAATTAATAAAAAATATTTTATCACGTTCTGGTGAATCAATTGAATTAATAGAAGGACCTTTTTTTTATGGTATTTTAATAGGAATTTTAACAAGTATTTTTTATTTAAATCATCCAATTGGAATTATTACTATTCTTATATTATGTTTCGGAGATGGATTAGCCGATTTTTTTGGTAGTAATTTTAATAGTTTTATTTTACCTTCTCCTTTTGGAAGAAAAACTTTTTTTGGTTGCTTTTCTTTTGTTTTTTTTTCTATTTTTTTCTCTTGTTTATATTGTTATTATTTCTTTGGTAATTTGTATTTATTTAATTGTTTTATATTAGGATTTTTAGGTTGTGGAATTGAATTTTTTTCACCTTCAAAATATGATAATATTACTATTGTTGTTGGGGTAACTTTTTTTGGATATAATTTTTTGGTTTGGTGATTGTTTGTTTTATTTATATAGTTTTTATATTGTGTTAAAATGTAAATATATTTTTTTTTATTTATTTAACAATGAATTATATTTCTTTTTTTAATTTAATTTGAAATATTATATTTTTTAAATGATATATTAAAAATAATAAAAATATCAAATTAAATGGAATATAAAAAATCAAAAAATCAGAGAGATTCATTTTTTCTTTCATTTTTCTCATTTTATGGAAACACTTTTCCCTTATATTATCAAAAACAATCAAGGTATACTTCATTTTTAGGAATTATTTTAGGATTACTTTCAATAATAATAATTTTAATTTTGATGGTTAATAATCTTATTCTTTTATATAGTCATTCAATATTTAATATTATTACATTAAACAATTATAAAATTAATCAAACATTAAATTTTAGTGAAATTCCAATAATGATGAAATTAACTTCTGAAAAAAATATTTCCAATTATTCAATAAAAGTTTATAAGAATAATTATAATATTTTAAATTCAAATATTATAATAGATTCATATCCTATTTTTGTTGAATCATGTAAAGATTCAAGTTATAAAGAACAATTTCCTGAAATGAAAAAATTTTCTTTATCTGATTTTATTTGTATTAAACAAAATCAAAATTTATCAATTTATAATAAATATAATGATATTATAAATGGATTTGAAACTTTTACTATTGTTTTAAATATTAATAATACTAATTTTAACTTAAATAATACTTTTTTAACTATTATTTTCTTAAATAATAATATTGATCATTTCAATTATAATAAACCTATTCAATATATATTTGATAATAAAAATATTAAAATTGAATATGGTTTAACAAAAAAAATTATTTTTTATTTTTCTTCTATTTTATATGAAAATGATATTGGATTTATTTCAAAAAAATATAAAACTTTTAATTCTTTTAAATTTCAAAAATTATTTTTTGAAAGTTTTAAAGATTTTAATAATGAATTTAATATTTATAATAAAAATCCATTACTTGAAATAGAATTTAGTTGTAATAATAAAGAATTACAATATATTAGGAAAAATATAAAATTTCAAGATTTATTTTCAAAAATAGGAGGATTTATTTTTTTCCTTACTTTTTTATTTCAAAAATTAACAATATATTTTTCAAGTAAAAGCCTAATATTAAATATTATTAATTCAATGATATATCAAAATTTATCGAGGGTTGAAGTTAAAAGGGATATTAGAAAATTATCAAAATGTGTTAATATAAATAATTTAAGTAGAAATGTTTTAAATAATTCAACACAAAATTTACTTCTTTTTAAAAGATTATCTGTTAATTTGAATAATAATGATAAAAGTAGTTACAATAAAAATGTATTAATGTCATTTAATACATTCAATAATTCATATTTAAAAAGCAAAAGTAAAATGCAAAAAAAAGGAATTTCAATATCTTTTATTAATTATTTTATTCCTTTTTCTTGCTTAAAGCATTATAAGAAATATGATTTTTTAATAGTTTATAATAATATTTTAACATCTTTTTTAAGTATTGAAAAAATTTTACCTGTTATTGAAAGAGGATATACATTTTTTTATGATAAAGGAAATGATTCAAGTTTTCAAAAAGGATCTCATCATATTTTTAAAATTATAAAAGATGAAAATATTATTTTTTCAAAAAGCAAATTTTTACACAAAAATTGATAAAACAAAGCAACAAAAATTATTTTAGTTTTATAAGGTAAAGTATATTAATAAAATATTCAATGTATGAGTAAATTAGAAAATATTAAAATATTTTCAATTTAATTGTATAAATAATATTTTTATTAAACATAATATTAAGGTAAACTATAAATGATGTATTAAATAAATATATTTTTTTATTATAATAATAAATTAATTTTTATTTTTATCTGGATATATATATTATTGAAAATTTTCCTCATAAAAAAAAATGTTCTTAATTAAAATTTTATTGTTTCTTTTCCAAAAGTTAAGTCTAATAAAATCTTATGAAGGAAATTTAAAAATTTATGTAAAAGATTACATAAATAATATAATAATAGATAACATAACTCAAAATTCAACATCATATTTTTATTCAAATGAAATAAAAGAAATAGAATTAAATATTTCAATTGATTATGGAAGTATTATAGAAATTGAAATTTCAAACTATGATTTAGATTATGGACTGTCTTCGGTTTTAATTTTTAACAATAAAACATATTCAACAAATGAAACGTTTTTATGGAAAAATAATGATACAAGAAATGAAGATAATTTTCTCTTAATTGATACTAATTTAAATAATTTTACTAATTCTTATTTAATTGGAGGTTATGATGAAAGACCTTCATATTTTACTGATATAAGATATAGTTATTATCTTTATACAATGGAAATTATTTATATTATTAATTGCTTAAATGAAGATTATCAATTAATTAAAATTAATAATGAAAATGAAATTAATCTTTCAATTTTTTTTTCTAGTGATTTTAATTCAGAAAATTTAACTTTTAAAATTTTAAATAATAGTATTTTATATGGTAAAATATATGATGAAAACAATATAGAAATACAACTAAATAAATTTTATCCATTTCAAAAAATAAAATTTATAATGACATCCTATAAAAAAATATCAAATATAAATTATATAATATCCTATAATAACACAAAAACAAATAATTGTCAAATAAATTTTTTTTCATGTTCTCAAATATGTAAAGACTGTATTTATTACTTAAATAAAATATTATGTATAGAAGAATGTTCAGATGAAGAATACGTAAATGAAAATAATGAATGTATAAAAATTCCAAAAGGAAAATATTATAATTCCACTTTGTCTCAAATTGACAGTTGTTATATTTCATGTGAAAAATGTTCTAAAAGTGGAAATGAAACAAACCATAATTGTAATGAATGTAAAAAAAATTATTATCCAATAAAAGATTCAAAATATCCTTTTAATTGTTATCAAAATTTAATTGGATATGTTTTTGATCCAGAAAGTAATATTTTTAAAAAATGTCCAAATAATTGTGTAGTATGTGAAATTGATTATGATGAAGATGAAGTAGAAATTGAATGTGAAATTTGTATTGAAGGTTATAAAGAAAAAGATGATAAATGTGTTATTGATATTTCTAATAAAAGTTTAAGTGAAATTTTTGATAATTTAAATAATGATATATTAACTTATGATACTAATGTTGAATTAGAAGGGAAAAATTTTTCTATGGAAGTTATTAATTCTACTCAAAATTATACTGTTAAAGTTAATTTGAGTGTTGTAAATTTAAGTCAATGTGAAAATATTTTAAAAAAAAAATATAATTTAAAACAAAATGAAAGTTTATTAATTGCAAAATTTGATATTAATGATAAAAAAAAAATAAAATTAAATGGTGAAGTTATATATAAAATATATGATTCAAATGGAACTGAATTAAATTTACAATATTGTTCTAATTCTTCAATTTTAATAGAATATGTTATAAAAAACTCAACCTATGTAAATATAACATATGCAGAAATAATGAATGGAAAAAAAATTGATATTTTTAATCCTAAAGATAATTATTTTAATGATATTTGTATTCCATCAATTGGAGTTAATGGAGATTTAACTATTAAAGAAAGGAGAATTAAACAATATAATAATATTACTTGTTGTGATAAAAATTGTATTTATAAAGGAATTAATTATACTTCAATGAGAGTTATTTGTGATTGTAATGTTAGGATTATTAATGATAGTAATTTTAATGATACTGAATTTGATCAGGAAATCTTTGATTTATTTAGTAATTCAATTCCAAAATATAATTTTATTATTTTTAAATGTTATAAAACTTTTTCTAATAAAAATAATATTTTAAATAATATTGGGTTTTGGTTTTATGCTTCTTTAATTTTTGTTGATATATTTTTTTATATTGATTTCTCTGCTCATGGATATATTTTTTTTAAAAGAATTTTTGAAGATTTATTCAAAAAAAAAATTAGTTCTTCTCCACCTAAATTTAATGATAATGACAATAAATTTGAAAATTCAATTTTTTCAGAAAGTAATTATTTAAATAATACATCACAAATCATTATAAAATCATTTAAAAAGAATTTAAATTTTAATATCAATAAAAACTATTCAACAAAAGATAAAAATTTAACACTTTCTAAAAATGAAAATATCGGAATAAATTTATTTAAAAAAAAAAAAGAAAATCAAATAATAAAAATTAAAGATTGTAATTTTCTTAAAACCAATATTTTTGACAATGAAATTTTTAAAAAGAAAAAAGTACATATTAAACAATTTTATACTCAAATAGTAAAGAAAAAAGATTTAATTTATGATATAAAATTATCAAATATAATATCAAATGATGTTTTTTATTATAAAAACATTTATAAAAATGTATTAAAATATGATGATGATATTGATAATGCCCCTTATTATAAAGCACTAAATGATGATAAAAGAAAATTTGTTGTAATGTATTGGAATTATTTTAAAAATTCACAAGGATTAATAAATATTTTTTTAAAAAATTCTGAATTTGATTTAATGAATATAAAAATAACAGTTTATATATTTCAAATTGCTATTGATTTTTTTTTAAATGCAATTTTTTATTCAGATAATATTGTTAATGAAAAATATGAAAATGGGAAATTATCTTTTTTAACTGAGTTTATAAGAAGTTTATATTCAAGTTTAATAGGCTTATTATTTTCAATTATTATTAATAATTTATCTAATTATACATATTATTTTGAAATATTAAAATCTGAATATAATTATAAAACAAATTATTTTTCTTTTTGTGAAACATTTATTATTAAAATAAGGAGAAAATTACTGATAATGTTTTTTTTTAATTTTGTATTTTTATTTTTTATGCTTTATTATTGTACTATTTTTTGTTATGTATATCATAATAATCAAATTGATTGGTTTAAAAGTGGATGGATTTCATATATTATTTCTTTCATTACTTCAATTCTATATTCTTTTATTATTTCTTTTATGAGATTTTATGCTTTAAATAAAAAACATAAATATGTTTATAACGTTTCCTGCTATATTAGTCATTTTTTTTAAATAATTTTTCTTTTATAATAATGAAAGTTTATTTTTTTTATTTTTATAATTTTATTTGAAAAAGTTATGTTATAAAATTTGAGGATTAAATAAAATTTTGAATTATTAAATATAATATAAAATTAAGTTTATTAAAATTAAATTTGAAAAAGCTATTTTGTTTAATTTATACTTATTGAATCTTTAATAAAAAAAATTGTTTTTTAAAATAATAATAATAAGATAATTCATATTTTTATAATGACTATTCAATAATAAATAATAAGTTAAATAGAATTTTAACTAAAATTAATATATTATATTATTTAATTAAATAATAATGTTTAAAATATACAAATTTATTCTTTTTTCAAAAAATAAAAATATATAAATACCTTTAAATATATAGAAAAAAATAATTTAAAATATTATTTAATGAATTGAAATATTATATTAATTATTAAAAATAAAAATTTTATTGGGGATTGGGGATTGGGGATTGGGGATTGGGGATTGGGGATTGGG